>TARA_R110001606_G_scaffold380792_1_pt1 | contig 18906 bp, 15 predicted proteins | sample TARA_R110001606 | Tara Oceans TARA_R110001606 (sample SAMEA4398315) | marine metagenome | biome: Polar Biome; feature: [SRF] surface water layer (ENVO:00010504); material: water (ENVO:00002006), including particulate matter (ENVO:01000060) such as... | depth 5 m | reverse complement strand
TCTGAAAACTCTCCACGCGGAGCGTCAGCCTTCGTCGAAACGGTATTTTTTTGAGTCCTCCGGGCGAAGGCCCGGCGCACGCGAACAATCTCTCTATGCAACCGGAGCGTCACGAGGCAGATTGACTCCATGACCGACCTCGACGCCCCCAGACCTGTCCTGCAAAGCGTCACCGACGGCCGTCTGGCCGGGTTCGGGCAGGCGGCCCGCAGCACGGCCCCGGCCATGGTCCTGATCGGCGTGTTCGTTGTCGTCCTGATCGCCGAGGGCGTCGCCGGCGGGGTCGGTGGCTGGGGCCTGTCGGGTCAGGCCCTGGCCGAGGGTCGCTGGCACACCCTGGGCAGCCATATGGTCGCCCACGCCGGTCCCACCCATATGTGGATGAACAGCGCCGCCCTGCTGGCCTTTACCGCGCCGGTCATGACCCGGCTGGGCGGGGTCTGGTCGGTCCGGGCCTGGGTCCGCTACGCCCTGTTGTTCGGCCTGTCCGGTCTGGCCGGTGCCGCGCTGTTTGTCGCCCTGCATCCACTCGGCACCATCCCGATGGTCGGGGCGTCCGGAGCCATCTGCGGCCTGTGGGGCGCGGTCGCGCGGATCCAGGCCGACGGCCGGATTGCGGCGCTGCGGTCAGGCCCGGTCTGGACCCAGATCAAGGCCTTCACAAAGATGAACGTGGCGCTGGTGCTGGTGCTGCTGATCCCGATCTGGCTCGGGGCCACGCACGGCCTCAGCCTGGCCTGGGAGGCCCACCTCGGCGGCTTCCTGTTTGGCCTGCTGGCCATGCCGCGTCTGGCCCCGGTCCTCGCGCCGGTGCCGGTCCCCGCCACGGCCTGAGACCGGCGCGCGTCGTCAGTGCGCCCCGGTGCCCTTGGGCAGGTGCTGTCGCTCGTGCCGGCCGACGCGGGTCACCAGGGTCTTGCTGGCGGCGTTCATGCCGGTCAGCACCACCTCGGCCCCCTGGCGGCGATAGCGGAACACCACCTTGTCGACGGCGGCGGCCCCGGTCAGGTCCCACAGATGCGCCTCGCGCATGTCGATCTCGACCCGGGTCGGATGGCCGTGATGTTCGAAGGCGGCGGCGAACACATCGGCCGAGGCGAAGAACAACTGGCCGCTGACCTCGTAACGCAGCTCGCCCTCAGGTGAATCGACCTCGCTCACCACCACCGTCTTGCCGACCTTGCGCATGAAGAACACCGCCGACAGGATCACGCCCAGCACCACCCCCTTGGACAGGTCGTGGGTGGCGACCACGGTGCCGGTGGTGGCCAGCATCACGATCGACGACTGCATCGGCGTCTCGCGCAGCTTCAGCATCGAGCCCCAGTCGAAGGTGCCGATCGAGACCATGATCATCACCGCCACCAGCGCCGCCATCGGAATGACCGCGACCCAGTCCTGCAGCACCAGGATCAGGAACAGCAGGAAGACCCCGGCCCACAGGGTCGACAGTCGCCCGCGCGCACCGCTGGTCACATTGATGATCGACTGGCCGATCATCGCGCACCCGGCCATGCCGCCGAACAGCGGTGACAGCACATTGGCGATGCCCTGGCCGCGCGTCTCGCGGTCCTTGTCCGACGGGGTGTCGGTGATGTCATCGATCAGATTGGCGGTCAGCAGGCTTTCCAGCAGGCCGACGAAGGCCAGGGTCGCGGCCACCGGGGCGATGATGGCGAACGTCTCCCAGGTCAGCGGCACCTGCGGCAGGTGGAACATCGGCAGGGTCGAGGGCATCTCGCCCATGTCGCCGACGGTGCGCACGTCCAGCCCCATCCACACGGCAAAGCCGCTCAGCACGACGATGGCCACCAGCGGCGACGGCACGGCCCTGGTGATGCGCGGCAGGCCGTAGATGATGACCAGTCCGGCGGCGACCATGGCGAAGGTCTGCCAATTGGCCCCGATCAGCTCGGGCATCTGGGCCATGAAGATCAATATGGCCAGCGAGTTGACGAAGCCGGTCATCACCGATTTCGAGACGAATTTGATGTACCGGCCCAGCCGCAGCACGCCGACGGCGATCTGGAAGATCCCGGTCAGGATCGAGGCGGCGAACAGATATTCCAGCCCGTGGTCACGCACCAGCACGACCATCAGCAGGGCCATGGCCCCGGTGGCGGCGCTGATCATGGCCGGGCGGCCACCGACGAAGGCGATGGTCACGGCGATGACGAAACTGGCGTACAGGCCGACCGCCGGATCGACGCCGGCGATGATCGAGAAGGCGATCGCCTCGGGGATCAGGGCCAGGGCCACGACCGTGCCGGCCAGCATGTCCTTGCGGGGATTGGCCAGCCATTGCTGGCGCGCATTGGCGATCAGGGTCATGTCGTCAGGGTCCGTCGCAGGATCGGCCGGGCGCGTCAGGCGCGCGATGTCCGGGTTCGTTCAATTTCCCGGGGGATCGGCGCCCGGGCTAGCCACCCGGTCGAGGCCGGGTCCGTGGTGTCGGCAGCCCTTGCGATATTGCAGTGCAAAAAGCAAGGAGACGCCGCCCCCGGGCCGGGGGCGACGACGTCCTGTGCCGCTTGCGCTGCGCCGGACTCAGCGGTCGATGCGGGTGGCCGAGCCGTGGATGATGCAGGCGAACTCGGTGCCCGGCTGGCCGGTATGCGCCCCGGTCGAGGTCAGCACCCCGTCCCGCGCGTGGCAGCTGTCCCGAAGAGCGGTCAGCTCCCGCTGGTACCAGGAATCGCCGACCGTGCCGGTGGCACAGGCGCCGAGGGTGAGAAGGGCGATCAGGGCGAGAGAGGTACGCATGGGATAGTCTCCTTCCGGATTGAGAGGCGGGCTCAGTCGGTCTTGGCAGCAGCGGCGGCGATCAGGGCATCATCGATCTCCCGGGCCCGCACCGCCGCCGGCCGGGTCGAGAGACGTTCGGCGTAGGCCTTGAAGGCCGGCCGCTCGGGCAGGGTCTTGAACATCAGGCCCCAGATGATCTGGCTGCCGACATAGACATCGGCGGCGCTGAACCGGTCACCGAGGATATAGGGCCCCTTCGCCACCGCGGTCTCCAGCGTGTCGACGGCATTCTCGAAACTGCCGTAGCCGGCCTGCATCGCCTTGTCGGCCGGGGCCAGCAGGCCCAGCGACTTGGCGGTGACGGCGGCTTCCAGCGGCCCGGCGGCAAAGAACAGCCAGCGCAGCCAGGTGCCGCGCGCCGGATCGTCGAACGCCGGGGCCAGACCCGCCTCGGGAAAGGTGTCGGCCAGCCAGGCGCAGATGGCGGCGCATTCGGTGACCACCACGCCGCGGTAGGCCACGGCCGGGACCTTGCCCATCGGATTGATCGTCAGATAGTCCGGGCCCTTCATCGTGGTGCCGTAGTCCAGCACCTCGGTGCCATAGGGCTGGCCCAGCTCCTCCAGCATCCAGCGCACGATCCGCCCGCGCGACATCGGGTTGGTATAGAAGACAATCTCGTCGCTCATGGTCGCGATGCTCCGGTCTGCAGGGACCAATCTAGACCCGGACGCCGCAATCAACCAGCGGTCTCACGCGGGGGTGACTATCGCCCAGGCCGGGCGGGCGGTAAGTCAGGGTCATGACTGCATCGCCCCGCCTGCGCCGCCTGATCGACCTGCCCGGAATCGCCGATCTCGAATACCAGGCCCTGCTGAAACGGGACTGGGCCGAGCCCGGGGCCCGCGCCGAATTCCCCGAGATCGACGCCTGCTCCCGCGCCGTGTTCGGCCTGACCGCCGACGAGGCCGAGGCCATCGCCCGCCCGGCCGACTGGGACGGCATCGACCAGCAGTCCCACGCCCGCCAGGTCGAGGCCTTCGAGGTCGAGGGCTGGGACGTGACCGACAACCGCCGCAAGCCGCTGCGCATGCTCGACCATTTCAGCACCCAGCTGTGGCTGGCTATCCGCGGCGTCGCCGGCGAGCTGCCGTTCCAGCCCGACGACGAACAGCCCGACGCCTGGGGCTCGTCCTTGGCGGACGACGCCGCCCGCTTCCGCAAGCGCTGAGCCGGCCCATGCAGACCGATGACCGACAGCCGGGCTGGCGCTTCTGGATCGACCGCGGCGGCACCTTCACCGACATCGTCGCCCAGGCTCCGGACGGTCGCATCCAGACCGGCAAGCTGCTGTCCGAGAATCCCGAACACTATGCCGATGCCGCCGTCGAAGGCGTGCGCCGGCTATTGGGGGCCGGACCCGGTCCCCTGCCGCCGGGCCGGGTCGAGACCATCCGCATGGGCACGACCGTGGCCACCAACGCCCTGCTGGAGCGCAAGGGCGAACCGACCCTGTTGGCCATCACCCGCGGCTTTGGCGATGCCCTGACTATCGGCTGGCAGAGCCGTCCCGACATCTTCGCCCGCCACATCGTTCTGCACCGCCAGCTCTACGACCGCGTCCTTGAGATCGACGCCCGGGTGTCGGTCGACGGCACGGTGCTGGAGCCCCTCGACGAGGACCGTGCCCGCGCCGGTTTCGCCGCCGCCCATGCCGACGGCCTGCGGTCCGTGGCCATCGTCCTGCTGCACGGCTGGCGCTGGAGCGCCGACGAAATCCGTCTCGCCCAAATCGCCCGCGAGGTCGGCTTCACCCAGGTCTCGGTCAGCCATGAAATCGGGGCCCTGATCAAGCTGGTCGGCCGCGGCGACACCACGGTGGCCGACGCCTATCTGTCGCCGGTGCTGCGCGCCTATGTCGACCGGGTCGGGGCCGAACTGGGCGAGGACACGCCGCTGCTGTTCATGCAGTCCAACGGCGGCCTGACCGGGGCCCGCGCCTTCCGCGGCAAGGACGCCATCCTGTCGGGTCCCGCCGGCGGCGTGGTCGGCATGGCCGAGACCGCCGCGGCCGCCGGTTTCGACCGGGTCATCGGCTTCGACATGGGCGGCACCTCGACCGATGTCTCCCACTATTCCGGCGCGTTCGAACGCACTTCCGACAGCGTCGTCGCCGGCGTGCGGCTGCGCGCACCGATGCTGGCGGTGCACACCGTCGCGGCAGGCGGCGGCTCGATCTGCCGCTTCGACGGCGCGCGGCTGCGGGTCGGCCCGGAGTCCGCCGGGGCTGTGCCGGGCCCCGCCGCCTACCGCCGCGGCGGTCCGCTGACGGTGACCGACTGCAACGTCATGCTCGGCAAGCTAAGGCCCGAATTCTTCCCGCCGGTGTTCGGTCCGGGTGCCCACCAGCCGCTGGACGCCGACGCGGTGCGAGACGGCTTTGAGGCTCTGGCCGCCGATGTCCTGGCCGCCACCGGCCGATCCATGACGCCGGTCGAACTGGCCGAGGGCTTCCTCGCCATCGCCGTTCAGGACATGGCCGAGGCAATCAAGGCCATCTCAATCCAGCGCGGCCACGACGTCAGCGGCTATGTGCTGAACAGCTTCGGCGGGGCCGGGGGCCAGCACGCCTGTATGGTCGCCGATGCCCTCGGCATGACCCGGGTCATGCTCCATCCACTGGCCGGCGTGCTGTCGGCTTATGGCATGGGTCTGGCGGCGGTGCGCACCATCCGCGAGGAGACGGTCGCCGTGCTGCTGGAGCCTAAACAGATCGCCTTGCTGGACCAGCGGGCCGCCGTGCTCGGTGCTGTTGCCCATGCCGAGCTGGTCGCCCAGGACATCGCGTTCGAGTCCGTCGAGTCCCTGGTCCGGGCCCGGATCAAATACGACGGCACCGACACGCCGCTGACCGTCGCCTTCGGCCCCGTTGACGCAATGCGCGAGGCGTTCGAATCCCTGCACCGTCGGCGCTTCGGCTTCGTCGCCGCGGACAAGATCCTGATCGTTGAAAGCCTCGAGGCGGAGGCCACCGGCCGGTCCGGATCGCCCGGCCCCGCTGCGGCCGCACCGGTCGCCGAGACCGTGCCGCCGCCGATCCCGGCCGCGCGCATCCGCATGGCCGGCGCGGACCAGACCGCGGCCATCGTCCGGCGTGAAAGTCTGATCGCCGGGTCGGTGATCGACGGTCCCGCCGTCGTTCTCGAACAGACCGGAACCACGGTGATCGAACCCGGCTGGCGCGGTGTCACCGACGCCGCCCTGAACCTGATCCTCGAGCGGGTCGCGCCGCTGGCGCAACGGCGCGCGATCGGCACTGAGGCCGATCCGATTCTGCTGGAAGTCTTCAACAGCCGCTTTATGGCCGTGGCCGAGCAGATGGGCGAGGCCCTGCGCGCCACCGCCTATTCGGTCAACATCAAGGAGCGGCTCGACTTCTCCTGCGCTGTCTTCGACCGCGACGGAGCCCTGATCGCCAACGCCCCGCACATTCCGGTGCATCTGGGCTCGATGGGCGAGAGTATCGCCGCCGTTGTCCGTGCCCGGGGCGACGGCCGGGACGGCCGCGGCCTGCGCGACGGTGACGTCTATATGCTCAACGCCCCGTGGAATGGCGGTACCCATCTGCCGGACATCACCGTCATAATGCCGGTCTTTCTGACGGGTGAGGCCGGTCCGGCATTTTTCGTCGCGGCGCGTGGCCACCATGCCGACGTCGGTGGCATCACGCCGGGCTCCATGCCGCCGGGCAGCCGTACAGTCGAGGAGGAGGGGATCCTGATCGACGACTTCCTGCTGATCAACGAAGGCCGCCTTTGCGAGGCCGAGACCCGAGCCCTGCTGGGCTCCGGTCGCTGGCCCGCCCGCAACATCGATCAGAACCTTGCGGACCTGAAGGCACAGGTCGCCGCCTGCGCCCGCGGCGCACAGGAATTGGAGTCCATGGTCGCCAGCTTCGGCCGCGCCGCGGTCGACGCCTATATGGGCCACGTCCAGGACAATGCCGAAGAGGCAGTGCGGCAGGTTCTGGCCGTGCTGAAGCCCGGCACATTCGCGCTCGAGATGGATGACGGCGCGATCATCCGGGTGCGGATCGACGTCGATCCGAAGGCGCGTCGGGCCACGGTCGACTTCACCGGGACCAGCGCCCAGCGCGACAACAATTTCAACGCCCCGCTGTCGATCACCCGGGCCGCGGTCCTCTATGTCTTCCGCACCCTGGTCGATGACGTCATTCCGCTGAACGCCGGCTGCATGAAGCCGATTACCCTGCTCGTGCCCGAGGGTTCGATGCTCAGCCCGCTCTATCCGGCCGCCGTCGTGGCCGGCAATGTCGAGACCAGCCAGGCGGTGGTCGACGCCCTGTACGGAGCCCTCGGCGTGCTGGCTGCCAGCCAGGGCACGATGAACAATTTCACCTTCGGCGATGAGACCCGTCAGTACTATGAGACCATCGCCGGCGGCTCGGGCGCGGGACCGGACTTCGACGGAGCCGATGCGGTCCAGACCCATATGACCAACAGCCGCCTGACCGATCCCGAGGTGCTGGAGTCGCGCTTTCCGGTGCGACTGGATGAGTTCTCGATCCGACGCGGATCCGGTGGGGCCGGGGCCCATCATGGCGGGGACGGCGTGATCCGACGGGTACGCTTCCTCGAACCGATGACCGCCGCCATCCTGTCGAACCGTCGCCGCGTGCCCCCCTTTGGTGTCGCGGGCGGCTTGCCCGGCGCGGTTGGACGCAACAGCGTCGAACGCGCGGACGGCAAGCATGAAGCCCTGGGGTCGACCGCCGAGGTCCAGATGCGGCCGGGCGACGTCTTCGTCATCGAGACGCCGGGCGGCGGCGGGTTCGGGTCTCCGCCCAAAGAGTAGAAGCGTCGGAACGCGGGGGCTTTCGTCAGTCTCTTTTCCACGTCACCATCACAGTCGGTCGGGGAAATTCAACATGCTGGTGCTTCTGGGGATCGCAGTGGTCGTGGCCGGCTTCGTCGCCCGCATCAATCCGTTGCTGGTCATTCTGGCGGCAGCGATCGTCACCGGGGTGATGGCCGCCGTGGTGTCGGGTGTCGAACCCCGGACCCTGCTTCAGGCCGGAGTCGATACGCTGGCGGCCTTCGGCAAGGCGTTCAACGACAACCGCTATTTCCATATCACCTGGCTGGTCCTGCCGGTCATCGGCTTGCTGGAGCGCAAGGGTTTGCAGGAGCGGGCACGCATTCTGGTCGGCAAGGTGCGGGCCGCGACGGCCGGGCGGCTGCTGATCAGCTACCTGCTGGTGCGCCAGGCGACTGCGGCTCTGGGCTTGACCTCGCTGGGCGGGCATCCGCAGATGGTGCGCCCCCTGATCGCCCCGATGGCCGAGGGGGCGGCCGAGGTCGAGGCGGGCGTGGTCCTGCCCGACAAGGTCCGGTTCCGGATCCGGGGGATGTCGGCGGCGACGGATAACGTCGGCCTGTTTTTCGGCGAGGATATCTTCATCGCCATCGGGTCGATCGTGCTGATCGTCGGCTTCCTCGAACAGTCGGGCCTGATCGTCGAACCGCTGCAGATTTCCGTCTGGGCCATCCCCACCGCCATCGCCGCTTTTGCCGTCCACGGGGCCCGGTTGCTGCTGTTTGACCGGTCGATCCGCCGCGAGATTGAGGCCGGTCCGCCGAGACCGGCCGTCGATACAGGGGCGGGTCAATGATCACTCTCGAACACGCCTATCTGGTGGTGGGGCTGATGTTCCTCGCCTTCGCCGTCCTGACCCTGCGCGACCGCGAACACCCGACGCGGATTCTCAGCGCCCTGTTCTGGGGTCTGATCGCCGTGTCCATGCTGTTCGGTAGCTGGCTCGGCGGACTCGGCAACGGCCTGCTGGTGCTGGCGCTCGTCGGCATCGGCGGCCTGAAGCGGCTGGGCGTCGGCAAGCCCGCCACGACCAGTCCGGTTCAGCGCCTCGAACGCGCCAAAAGACATGGCAACGCCCTGTTTCTGCCGGCCCTGATCGTTCCGATCGTCGCGGTCGGGGGTACGCTGGCGGCCAAACATTCTGCCGCCGGTGCCTGGCTGATCGCGCCGGTGCAGACCACGCTGATCGCCCTCGGCCTCGGCTGTGTCCTCGCCCTGATCGCCGCAATGGTCTGGCTGCGGCCGCCGGTGCTGGCCCCCGTGCAGGAGGGGCGGCGGCTGATGGATTCCATCGGCTGGGCCGCCCTGCTGCCGCAGATGCTGGCCTCGCTCGGCGCGGTCTTTCTGGCCACCAATGTCGGCGGGGTCGTCGGTGAACTGGTGACGCAGGCGGTGCCGATGAACTCGGCCCTGATCGCCGTGGTCGCCTACTGTCTGGGCATGGCCCTGTTCACCGTCATCATGGGCAACGCCTTCGCCGCCTTCCCGGTGATGACGGCGGCCATCGGCCTGCCCTTCGTTATCTATCAATTCGGCGGCAACCCGGCGATCGTCTGCGCCATCGGCATGCTGGCCGGCTTCTGCGGCACGCTGATGACGCCGATGGCCGCCAATTTCAACGTGGTGCCGGCCAACCTGCTGGAACTGCCGGACAGGGATTCGCCGCTGAACGGGGTGATCCGGGCCCAGATGCCGACCGCCCTGATCATGCTCGGGATCAATATCGTGCCGATGTACCTGCTGGCCTTTCGCTTCTGATGACCGGTCTCACGCTCGACATCGCCGACCTGTACGCCCGCACCGCCCTGGGCCATGTGACGCGCGAATATCCCAACAAGATGGATCACGTGCTTGAGGGTCCGACCGACGTGTTGGGTCCCCGGGCCCTGCATCCGGTCTTCTTCGGCAGTTTCGACTGGCACTCGTGTGTGCACGGCTGGTGGACCCTGTTCACCGTCTATCGTCTGTATCCGGACGGCGCGGAGGCCGCGGGTATCCGTGATCTCGCCGACACCCTGTTCACCGTCGACAACATCGACGTCGAGGTCGACTATCTCGACCGGCCCGGCAGTCGCGGCTTCGAACGCCCCTACGGATGGGCCTGGTGCCTGACGCTGGCGGCCGAGCTGGCCCGGCATGAGACGGATGAAGGGCGGCGCTGGGCGGCCGCGCTCAAGCCTCTCGCCGACGCCTTTGCCCGGCGGTTCACAGTCTTCCTGCCGCTGGCCACCTATCCGGTCCGGGTCGGCACCCATTACAACACCGCCTTCGCCCTCAGACTGGTGCTTGATTATGCGGAAGGGTCCGGGGATGCGGCCCTGGCCGCCCTGTGCCGCGACCGGGCCTGGGCCTGGCACGGAGCCGATCGTGACTGTCAGGCCTGGGAGCCGTCGCAGGATGAATTCCTGTCACCGGCGCTGATGGAGGCCGAGCTGATGCGGCGGGTGCTGGAGCCGACCGCCTTTGTCGACTGGCTGGACGGCTTCCTGCCGCGACTGGCGAAGACGCAACCGCAGACCCTGTTCGTCCCGGCCTCGGTCAGTGATCGCAGCGACGGCAAAATCGCTCATCTGGACGGGCTAAACCTCAGCCGGGCGTGGTGCTGGCGCGGCATCGCCTCGGCCCTGCCGTCGGGCGATCCGCGTCGGGCAGTGGCCCTGGCGGCGGCCGGGCACCATCTGGATGTCGCCCTGCCGCAGGTGACCGGCGACTATATGGGCGAGCACTGGCTGGCCAGTTTCGCCTTGCTGGCGCTTCTGGCCGCGTCGGACTAGCCCGGCAACAGGTCCAGCAGGGTCTCGACCGGGCGGCACAGTTTCACCCCCTTGGGCGTGCGAACGATCGGCCGGTTCACCAGAATCGGATGGGCGACCATGGCGTCGAGAATGGTGGCGTCGGACACGGACGGCTCAAGCAGACCAAGGTCCGACACGAGGTCGCCTGTGCGACGCATCACGTCACGCGGAGTCACGCCCATTTCGGCGAACAGGGCGGTCAGCTGGTCACGGGTCCAGCCGGCCTTCACATATTCGACGACCTCGGGCTTCAGGCCGGCGGTCTCGATTGCGGCCAGCACCTTGCGCGAGGTCCCGCAGGCCGGGTTGTGGAAGACGGTGACGGGAAAGGCGGGGTCGGCCATGGGCGGCTCCTGCGACTATGGTGCGGACAACTGCGGATACCGCCTCCTAGCAGGCCCGTCGTCAACGTTCACCCCGTGCCATGGTCGGGCGATTTCATCGTTGCGTGGTTGCGGCCCCGAACCATAGCGCGCACATGCGGCTCATGACCGACAGAGTTGCCGTTCCTGTTCCCCCGAAAGGCCCGGGATTTCCAGAGTTCGTCAGCCTGATCGCGATGATGATGGCGCTGAATGCGCTCGCCATCGACGCCATGCTGCCGGCCCTGCCGGCCATCGGCACGGCCCTTGGCGTCGTCACCGAGAACAGCCGCCAGTGGGTCATCACCGCCTATCTGCTGGGCTTCGGCGTGGCCCAGATCATCTACGGCCCGCTGGCCGACCGCTACGGCCGCAAGCCCGTCCTGATGGTCGGCCTGAGCCTTTATATCTTGTTCGGCGTCCTCGCGGCCTTCGCCCCCACTTTCGAGACCCTGATCCTGGCCCGGATCGGCAGTGGTATCGGGGCGGCGGCGCTGCGGGTTCTGGCGGTGTCGATCGTGCGCGACCGCTACAGCGGACGGACCATGGCTCGCGTCATGTCGCTGAGTTTCCTGGTCTTCCTCGGCGTGCCCATCCTGGCCCCGACGCTGGGCCAGTTGATCCTGAACGTGGCTCCGTGGCCGTGGATTTTCGGCGTCCTGGCCCTGGCCGGTGGGGCCTTCATGGTCTGGGCCGCGATCCGCCTGCCGGAGACCCTGCATCGTGAAGATCGCCTGCCGATCCGGGTCGACCGCATCGCCGCCGCCTTCCGCGAGGCCCTGACCAATCGCCGCTCGATGGGGTACACGCTGGCGATGACGGCGATGACCGGGGGGCTGTTCGGCTTCATCAACTCGTCGCAACAGATCTTCTTCGACGTGTTCGACGAACCGGACCTGTTCACCACCTTTTTCGGTGTGATGGCGGGCGGGGTGGCCGTCGCCTCCCTGCTGAATGCGAAACTGGTCGAACAGCTGGGCTCCCGACTGATCTCCCACACAGCCCTGATGGGATTCATCGCCATGGGCCTCATCCATTCGGCCGTGACCCTGACGGGACACGAGACCATCTGGACCTTCGCCGTCCTGCAGGGGCTGACCATGTTCTGCTTCGGTCTGATCGCCGGCAATTTCGGGTCGATGGCGATGGAGGCCATGGGCCACATCGCCGGCACCGCCTCGTCGGCCCAGGGCTTCATCTCGACGACGGCCGGTTCGACCCTTGGCTTCCTCATCGGACAACAGTTCAACGGGTCCGTGGCCCCGCTGGCCCTGGGTGTCACCGTTTGCGGTTTTCTGGCCTTGGCCGCCGTCCTGTTCGCCGAGCAAGGCCAGCTTTTCAGGGCGCGAAATCCGGTTCAACCCCCGGCGACCTGAGACACGCCTCTTGATCTTTGCCGCTCGAGGGGGCTGTCTCCCGTCCAACACGTCAACGGAGCGTTTCATGAACCGCAAACTGACCGGACTGGTGTCCGCCCTGGCCCTTTCCGCCGCCCTCGCCGCCTGCGGCCAGCCCGGCGTCAAGTCCGACATGCCGCCGCTGCCGGCCTCGGCTACAGCCCCGATCCAGTATGTCCGGGACATCCATTCGTTTGCCCGGCCCGAGATTGCCCGCGTGCGAAATGTCGACCTCGATCTGACCGCAAATTTTGAGACCAAAACCCTGTCGGGGACAGCCACTCTCGATGTTACGGCCGAGCCGGGGGCCACCCAGGTCATTCTCGATGTCCGCAACCTCGACATCCGCGGCGTCACCGACGAAGCCGGCGCCGCCCTGCCGTTCGTGCTGGGGGCCGTCGACCCGATCATGGGCCAGCCGCTGACCGTGACCTTCCCGGCCTTCGCGGCTGGTGAACAGCGCAAGATGGTCATCACCTACTCAACCCGCCCCGACGCGGCGGCCCTGCAATGGCTGACCCCGGTGCAGACGGCCGGCGGCCAGCAGCCCTATCTGTTCAGCCAGGGTCAGGCCATCCTGACCCGGACCTGGATCCCGACCCAGGACAGCCCCGGCATTCGCCAGACCTATTCCGCCAAAATCACCGTGCCGGACGCCCTGAAGGCGGTGATGAGTGCCGAGATGCTGACCCCGGACGGCAAGGCCGCCGGCACGGGCATGCACAGCTTCAGCTTCCGCATGACCAATCCGGTCCCGCCGTATCTGATCGCGCTGGCGGTCGGCGATCTGGTCTTCGCCAGCGAAGACGGCCGCACCGGCGTCTGGACCGAGCCGAGCCGTCTGGACGCGGCCAAGGCCGAATTCTCGGAGGTCGGCCAGATGGTCGATGCGGCCGAGGCCCTGTACGGCCCCTATCGCTGGGGTCGCTACGACCTGCTGATCCTGCCGCCGTCCTTCCCGTTCGGCGGGATGGAAAACCCGCGCCTGACCTTCGCCACCCCGACGATCGTGGCCGGCGACAAGTCGCTGGTCTCGCTGGTCGCGCATGAATTGGCGCACAGCTGGTCCGGCAATCTGGTGACCAACTCGACCTGGTCCGACATCTGGCTGAACGAGGGTTTCACCACCTATTTCGAAAACCGCATCATGGAGTCGGTCTATGGGCGTGACCGGGCGCTGATGCTTCAGGTGCTGGGCTGGAATGACCTGCAGTCCAGCCTGAAGACCATGCCCGCCGCCGATACACGGATGCACATCGACCTGACCGGGCGCGACCCGGACGACGGCCTCAACGACATCCCCTATGAGAAGGGGGCCGCCTTCCTGCGCACGATCGAGCGGATCGTCGGTCGCGAGGCCTTCGACGTGTGGCTGAAGGGCTATTTCGAGCGCAACGCCTTCCGCCCGATGTCTTCGGCCCAGTTCCTGACCGATATCCGCACCCATCTGGTCAAGGGCGATGCCGCACTCGAGGCCCGGCTGCAGCTCGACAACTGGGTCTACCAGCCCGGCCTGCCGTCGAACGCCGTGGCTCCGGTCTCGACGGCTCTGACGACGGTCGACACGGCCGCCAAGGCCTTCTTCGCCGACAAGGGACCGGCCTCGGCCATTCCGTGGTCCGGCTGGTCGACCCAGGAACGCCAGCATTTCCTGGCCTGGCGTCCGGCCAATCTGCGCACCGGCACCGACTGGCTGACCAACCAGCAACTGACCGATCTGGAATCGACCCTGACGCTGCGGGATGAAGGCAATGCCGAGGTCCTGTTCGGCTGGCTGCAGATCGCCGTGGCTCACCGCTACCAGCCGGCCGTGCCGACGCTGGAGAATTTCCTGACCAGCCAGGGACGGCGCAAATTCGTCATGCCCCTGTTCACCAGCCTGTGGGGTGAGGGTGACTGGGGTCGGCCGATCGCCACGCGCATCTATGCCAAGGCCCGGCCCGGTTATCACCCGGTGACCACGGGCTCGGTCGACGCCCTGGTCGGGGTGCCGACAGGCCAGTAGTCCAGGTCGATTCGCGGACAGGCGGGCGTCTCCGGCACGCCTGTCCGCCTCTTACCAAGCTGAACGAAAGATCTGTCCGATGCTGCGACTGACCGCTCTTGCCCTGCTGCTCGCCGGCACAGCCCTTCCGGCCCTGGCCCAGAACCTGCAGATCCACGGCGGTCCGATCTACACGGGGGTCGAGGCCGCGCCCCGTGCTGAACTGGTGCAGGTCCGTGACGGCCGGATCGTCTTTGCCGGCCGCGCGGCCGATGCGCCCGACGCGGGCGGTCTGACCGACATCGACCTGGCCGGTGCGACCCTGTTTCCCGGCTTCACCGACGGTCATGCCCATCTCGACGGGATCGGCTGGCGCGAACTGACGCTCAACCTCGAGGGTTCGACCTCGGTCGCCGACGCCATGGCCCGGCTGACGGCCTGGGCCGACACGCATCCCGAAGGCCCGATCATTGGCCGCGGCTGGATCGAGACCCGCTGGCCCGAGGCCCGGTTCCTGACGCGGGCTGATCTTGATGCCGCCGCGCCGGGTCGGGTGGTCCTGCTCAGCCGCGCCGACGGCCATGCGGTGGTGGCCTCGTCCCCGGCCCTGGTCGCCGCCGGCGTCGACGCGGCCACCGTGGCACCGTCCGGCGGCGAAGTCCTGAAAGCCGCTGACGGCCAGCCGACCGGTCTGCTGGTCGATGCGGCCATGGACCTTGTCGCCACCCTGTTCCCGCAACAGGACCCGGACGCCGTCCGCGACGCCTATCGCGCGGGCTTCCGGGTCGAGGCTGCCTACGGCTGGACCGGTATCCATTTCATGAGCGCGCCGTGGTCGGACATTCCGATGCTGGAGGCCATGGCCGAGGCCGGCGAGGCTCCACTGCGACTCTACAACAGCGTCACCCCCGACGGTGCGCGGGCGCTGTTCGCCTCGGGTCCACGCAGCGTCGCTGACGGTCGGGTCATCACCCGGGCGGTCAAATTCTATGCCGACGGGGCCCTGGGCTCACGCGGCGCGGCCTTGTTCGAACCCTATGCTGACAGCCCCGACTCGACCGGTCTGATGCAGACAACCGGGGCGGAGATGGTGCCCCTCTATGAGACGGCGCTGAGATCCGGCATCCAGCTCGCCACCCATGCGATCGGCGACCGCGGCAATCACGAGGTCACTGAATGGTACGCGACGGCCATGCGGGCCGTGCCCAAGGCCGAGTGGAGTGTCGCCGACCCGCGCTGGCGTATCGAACACGCGCAGATCCTGCGGCCGTCCGACTATGCGGCCTTCCGCGATCTGCCGATCATCGCCTCGATGCAACCCAGCCACGCCATCGGCGACTTCCATTTCGCCGCCGCCCGGCTGGGCGACGCCCGGCTGGACGGGGCCTACGCCTGGAAGAGTCTGGTCGACATGGGCGTCATCGTCGTTGGCGGCTCCGACGCCCCGGTCGAACGTGGCGACCCCCTGATCGAATTTTATGCCGCCGTGGCCCGCCGCGACCTCGACGGGTTCCAGGGGGCCGACTGGCGACCACAGGAGGCGGTGTCGCGTGAAACGGCGCTGAAGATGTTTACGCTGTGGCCGGCCTACGCCTCGTTCCGCGAGGGCGAACTGGGCACGATCGAAGTCGGCAAACGCGCTGACTTTTCCGCCTTCGATATCGACCTGATGACCGTGGCTGAGGCTGAGATTCCGCATGGCCGTGCCGTGCTGACCGTGGTCGATGGCGTGGTCGTCTGGGCGCGCTCGCCGTCCTGAGCTGATCGGCGGGTCAGCTCGCCAGGGCGGCGCGGGTCGATGGGACGACTTTCCGCCGTTCGCTGATCGTCCGGGCGGTGACGTCGAGCAGGGATCCGGTGAGCACGACCTTTCCGTTGCTCTGTATGACCTGGCTGACATAGGGCTGGATGAACAGTTCCGTTCCCTCTCGGGTCCGGCATCGCCAGAACCGGTCGGCCGAATGGTCCGGGTCGAGGAGTTTTTTGCGGTGTTCGAGGCGGAAAAACTCGCGGTCGCTGTCCGTCAGTAGATCATGGACGGTCATGCCCTCCAGTTCGGTCCGGTCCCATCCGAACAGGGCGACGAGGGCGTCGTTCACCTTGTGGAATTTCAGGGTCTCGGGATCGACGACACACATCGGCACAGCGTTATTGTTGAAGATCGCCTGGATGAAATTCTCGCGCTGCTTGATGTCCGTGATGTCGATGATGGTCGTCGAGGCTCCGCCGTCTGGCAGGCGACGATATTCATAGCGGAACCAGCGGCCGTCGAACCGCGCCAGCTCAATACTTTCACCTGCGGCGTGGACGGCCAGCTGGAGGTTCATGCGGTCGGCGTTGTTCCGTCCGGCCCGGGGGGTGGATTCGTCGGCTTCCATCCGGGCCAGCAGGTCCTCGAATGCGAGGCCGGGCGTCAGTTCGACCCCATAGGCCCGGCAGTAGTCGGCCAGATGGTCGTTCCAGAAGCTCAGGCTGTCATCCGCGCCGAAGAAGGCCAGACCGGCTGGGGTTGCGCCCACCGATTGCCGGAGCCGCTCGAGGGCTCCGGCACTGATCTGTTCGGCATGAACAGCGGCGTCGTGGGCTTCGGATATCTGTGCAACCAACGTGGCGTGGTCGCGCGCTCTCGTCAGCCGGTCCTTCAGGGCGGTTCGCGTGTGGACCGCGGTGAACAGCAGGGCGGCGGTGGTGCCCAGGGCCACGATCACGAGGTCCTCCGGCGGGACGGCCTTGAGGTTGGTGACGATCCAGGCGGCGGCCAGGACGCAGGGGAGGGCCACGAGCAGACCGAGCCGGGGGGCTGCAGCATAGCCGGCGATCAGGAACTGAACCCCGGCCGCCAGCATGATCAGGCCGACGATGGTCCCCATTGGTGAGGCGCTGCCGGCGGCGATGATTGGACCCGCGGACAGGACCGTCGTGCCGAGCAGGCCGAGGGTCGCGGGAGTCCAGCGCCGGGCCTGGCTGCGCTCCATGACGCTGGCGATCCTTGGCTGGACCAGGGTGTAGAGCCCGCTCAGCGCGACCCACAGGACCGCTCCGCGCCAGTTGCCGATAACGAGGAGGCAGAGCACGCCCGCGGGCATGAAAACGAACCGTGCGGCGCGAAGCCAGCGATGGTCTACCTGGGCGATGGCCTCTGCGACGGGGCGGGTCAATGCAACGCTCCAGAAATGGTGCTCCTGCCTTCTCGCACAACGCGGGTTTAGAATTGGACAACAACGTTCCGGAAAACTGGAGCGGCCGGCGGGAATCGAACCCGCGACATTCAGCTTGGGAAGCTGACGTTCTACCTCTGAACTACGGCCGCACAGGCCCCGAACCGGATCGGTTCGCGAGCGCAGGCCGGTCTAGCCTGCACGGTGCCCAATGGGAAGCGCTTCCGGTGGCAAGGGCCCCGCACCCCGCCCGGACACACTAGAACCAGGCCTTCAGCCCCACGACGGCCCGGACGGCGTCCACGTCCTCGCCGCGAGCCCGGGCGAAATCGCCGGTGGCCCCGAGGCGGCGCGTCCATTCGACACCGACATAGGGGGCGAATTCCTTGCGGATCTCGTAGCGCAGGCGAAGTCCGGCCTCGATCGTCCCCAGACCGGCACCGACACCCAGTTCGGGAATGTCCTGGGCCGCCAGCGCGACCTCGACGCGCGGCTGCAGGATCAGCCGCTGGGTCAGTCTCTGGTCATATTCCGCCTCGACCCGCGCGGTCAGGTCACCCCCGGTCGACAGGAAGGCGGCGGCGTCGACCTCCCACCAATGCGGGGCCAGGCCCTGCAGACCGAGCACCAGATGGGTGGTGTCCTCACCATCGGGACGGTAGTCTTGACGCACCCCTGCCTGCACGTCCCAGAAGGGGGCGACGGCGCGGCTGTAGAGGGCCTGGATCTCGGCGTCCTCGAGACCGTCGGAGAAGCTGCCTTCGCCTTCCGACTTCCACCAGAAGCGGTTGATGTCGCCGCCGGTCCAGCCCTGCACATCCCAGAGCCATGACTCTTCGCCGTCGCCGAAACCGGCTTCCAGCCGGTCGATGATGACGGCGGTGGTGCGGATGTCGCCGTTTTCGGCGATCAGGGTCTGGCGTGAGTCCGCCATGGCTTCGGCGCCGAAGATCAGATCGGCGGCGTGTGCCGGGCCGCGCAGGGCCGCGGCCGGAAGCGGATCCTCAGGAGGACGGCCGGGATTGTCGGCGCTGGTCGGGACGTCTGGCGGCATGGCCATGCCGCCCATGTCATGACCCGCGTGCGGATCGGCCGACTCCATGGTCATGCCCGTCATGTCGTGGCCGGTCTGCGGATCGGTCGGTTCCGGCGTCATAGTGGACATGTCGTGGCCCGCGTGAGGGTCCGCCGCCTGCGGTTCGGTCGGCATGACGTGACCGGCGTGGGGATCAACCGTCGCCGGGGCCTCGGCCGGCGGCATCGCGTGGCCGGCATGAGGGTCCTGGGCTGGCGCGGCAGGCGGCGTCGCCGGCCGGGGGCGCGGCGCGGGCCGGGGAACCGGCCGCGGAGCCGGAGCCGGTGCCGGGCGCGCGGCGGGAGGTCTCGGACGCGGCGCGGGAGCCGGGGCCGGGGCCGGGGCCGGGCGGACGGCCGGCGGCATCGTGTGGCCGGCATGCTGCGCCGCCGCGGGCGTGGCGGCGAGGATCAGCGGCGCGAGGGCGATGAGGAGACGGTTCATTGGGCTGCTCCTTCCATCGGACGGACGGTGACGACGTTGAACATCCCGGC
>TARA_R110001606_G_scaffold169449_1_pt1 | contig 18931 bp, 20 predicted proteins | sample TARA_R110001606 | Tara Oceans TARA_R110001606 (sample SAMEA4398315) | marine metagenome | biome: Polar Biome; feature: [SRF] surface water layer (ENVO:00010504); material: water (ENVO:00002006), including particulate matter (ENVO:01000060) such as... | depth 5 m | reverse complement strand
GGGACATCCTGGCGCAGACGAGCCGAAACGTTTCGCTCGATGTTAAAGTACGCATCACAGGCACGGAGCGGCGCTCGTCTGGCCTCTTAATCAAGGGTCAGATCACAGGCTACGGCATCTACAGCCAGCGATACAATGACGAGCGCATCCTTGCGCAGTTCTCCCTGGACTAGGGAGCACGCCCAGTTCGTTCGCGCCCAAAGGATCTTCTGGATATCGCGTTAGGCTTGATCGCCGATTATGACCGCACTCCAGGACCCTGTACTCGAAAGAGATATTGCGGAGTCAGCGCCACAATCGCCGAAACGCTCAAGCTCTACGGTCAGAGCGCAGCAATCGCATGGAAGGCAGCAGTTTCCGGATATAACCCTTCGAAGGAATTGCATGCGCTAGAACTTGCCCGAAGAACCAGAATGCCGATTGCTTGGCTAGCCCGGAACATGCCCCGCTGGCACGATAAATATCTCTCGGCCATCTTTGACAATTTGGACAGACAGGTAGAGCCTGAGCGTTTCGGCAAACATATCCTCCGGGAAAGCACCGCTGAGGCGCTCTTCGGCAAGCGTTGGATCCTCGACGCGGAGCTTGGTTTCAGAATACCGGTTGAGCTCGGCAATCGCTTCGCCAAGTGTAACATCCCAGAACTGAAGTATGCCGGTCTGCCAGGCCAGCGCCTCGCTTGTGACCCCCTGTGTCAGGGAGGCAATGGCGCCGCCGTTTAGCATGAGGCGCATTGATAACGATCTTCACCTCTGGCCTCATTATTGATGGGGACGCAAGGTTACTGATGGTGGCAACGGCGAGCCAGGAAGCACACTGCATTCGAATTGAGCATGATAATGAGAAAGCAGCAATCTGCGGCCTCCGGTCAAGCCTCCACAATCATATTCCAGTCATGCCGCATCCCGGCCACGCCGCCAAGCGTAACTGATATGATCAAACAGGCGCTGCTGGGACGACATGAATCGCTTTTCAATATCATGCGCGGGACTGGGTCTAGGGCTCTTCCTGGCTGTACTCGCCTCCCCAATGGCCGCCGGAAATCCCGGGCCGCTCGGCCCGAAGGCAATGCACTATCCGGCAGCGGTGCAGGCTGCTGCCTTGCAGACGGCCACAAGCCCCCTCAATGCCAACGAAGCAACGCAGGCTGCTCGTCTTTTCATCAACAGCGGTCGCGAGCGCGGGGATGCACGCTTGGTGCAGATCGGCCTTGATACGCTGGCTCCCCTTCTAGACACGCAAGCCGATGCGCAGGTGCAGATCCTTGCGGCGATTGCACGACAGTATCTGCATGATTTCGACGGCGCACTGACCCTACTCGACAGCGCCGCTCGCCTGCAACCTGCCAGCCCAGGCCTGCTGCTCACACGTGCCAACGTTCTTGTCGTTCAGGGTCGCTTTGGAGATGCACGAACCGATTGCCGCAGGCTCGCACGGTCCGGCGCATTCGATCTGGCGCTGATCTGCGCTGCGACGACGGACATGCTTTCGCCGGGCGCCCCGGCCGCGTATAACAGGCTCGCGGGATACATGGCGCTAAAGCCCATGATGGAACCGCCGATGCGCGGTTACGCCTATAGTGTCCTTGGCGAGATTGCCTGGTACACTGATCAGCCCGAGGCAGCAGAGCGCCAGTTCACCCGTGCCATCGCCGCCGATCCGGACAATATACGGTCCGCCGCACTGATGGCCGATTTTCTCCTTCGTCAGGGCGACCCTGCCCGTGCCCTGCGCGCCCTTGAAGGCAAGCCGTCGACGGACGCGGTTCTGGTGCGTCGGGCGATCGCCTGCAAACAGCTTGAAAAGCCGACGTGCCTTCTGAAGGCGCGCAGACAGCTTCGCGCCCATCTTGCTGCCGAACGCAAACTGGGAAGCTTTGCCCATGCGCGCGAGGAAGCGCGGTTCCTGCTCGATGTCGAGGACAAGCCTGCTGAAGCGCTGGAGCGGGCCCGGCTCAACTGGACCCTGCAGAGGGAATTCGAAGATGCCGATATCCTTCTGCGCGCCGCGCAGCAGGCTGATGACGGCACTGCTGCAGAGATTGTCACGACGTGGCTCGAGGACAACGATCTCTCGATTCCGGCTCTGGGGGCGCAAGCTGCTCCGGCCGCCGCGACACGACTTGTTTCGATGCCCAGAACTGGATCTCAGCCTTGAACACCTTCCATAATCGACGCGCGCTGCTTGTTTCCTTGCTCATTCTCTTACTCTTACCCCCTGCCGCAATGGCCCATACCGGTGAAGGCCTGACGGGCGGGTTCCTGAGCGGGTTTGTCCACCCTATCCGCGGATGGGACCATGTTGCCGCGATGGTGGCCGTGGGCCTATGGGGCACATTCCTCGGTCGGCCGGCAATCTGGGTTCTTCCCGTCGTGTTTCCGCTGGTCATGGCTCTGGGCGGCGCCGTCGGCGTGATAGGTCTTCCGCTACCTGGCGTCGAAACAGGTATTGCACTTTCGTCCGTCGTTCTGGGTGCGCTGATACTTGGCAAGGCGCATCTACCTTTGTGGAGTGCTGCCATCCTTGTCGGTTTATTCGCGATCTTCCATGGTTATGCCCACGGAATTGAGCTGCCCACTGCCGCGAACCCGGTGTCGTTTGCGATCGGGTTCGTTTTTGCAACAGGCTTGCTCCATCTTGCCGGCATCGGTTTGGGCCGGGTGACGGCCCTGCCGCGCGGAGCCATCCTCGTGCAGGCGGCCGGAGGGTTGATTGCTGCGGCAGGCACCGGATTCCTGCTGGGCGTATTCTGATGCGTGTGTGCCAGCCATGATCCATGTGTACCTTGGTGCATTTCTCTTGTCTGATGCAGGAAATGTGCAGGCAGGATATGTGTCTGACGACCTGAAAGTCGCGCAGATCATGCTGGTGCTCGCTGCCGGCCTGTTCATCCCGGCACTGGCAAAGTCGGGTCTGAGGCCGGCCATTGCGGCGCTCGTCGCAGGCTTGGGCGCAGGCCTCCTGCTTGCCGCCTCTCCGGGCGCGCCGCGCGTTCTACCCGCACTGCTGATAGGAATCTCAGCACTGCTCGGTTTAGGCGTGGCGATGCGGTTCAGGACTTCAGGAACCCTTTCCTTCTTGATTATTCTCCTTATCGGAATTGCCTTCGGATTTGCCTGCGTTCCGTTCAATGCCTGCTTTCCCGCAGCGCTTTGTCTCGCAGCGACAAACCTGATAGCCGGCGCAGGCGCCATGATATGCCTCTCGTTTCTGGTGTCAGGTCTCCTCACTGAAAAGGCGCCCGCATGGCGCGCCATCGCGCTTAGAATCGCCGGATCATGGATCGTCGCAATAGCCGTCCTGCTCATCGCCGTAAGCTGGCAGGCGATCACTTTATGACCTGAGCGACAGATTGTTTGTCCGTGGGTGCACCAGTGGATGAACGGGCCACGTATCTTCCATGCGCCTGCTCCTCAAGGGCGTGTTTACAACCCGCCTTCCCACGCCATCGGCATCCTCGCATTTTGGACGGGGAGCTTCGAGCGATAGGCCAACCTGGAGACTACCAATGCTACTGAAGCGCTCTCTATTGATATCTGGCGCGGCCATCGGAGCCCTTTGCGCCGTGGCCATTCCAAGCTGGGCATCCAGCCACCGTGAAGCACCCGGCACGACCGAGCAGCCCAAGATCGACGGGACCGATTTTTACATGTTCAAGAGTTACGAACCAGGCCGCGACCAGTTCGTTACCTTCATTGCAAACTACCAGCCTCTTCAGGATCCGTATGGGGGCCCGAACTATTTCACCATGGATCCGGATGTGCTCTACGAGATCCATATCGACAGTGATGGCGATGCCGTCGAGGATCTGACTTTCCAGTTCGACTTTGACAACCGTCTCGCCAACGACACCGGCGTCACCCTGAATATTGCCGGAAAGGATATTCCGATTGCCCTTCGTGCAGCAGGTCCTGTTGGAGCGCCAGAAGACGGCACGCTCGGCGAAAACGAATATTACTCACTTACCCTGGTGTCTGGTGACCGCCGGTCGGGTACGCGAGATGCCATCAAGAATGCCAGTGACGGTACAACGGAGTTCGTCAAGCCTCTCGACAATGTCGGTAACAAGACGATCGCCGACTATCCGGCATATGCAAGTCAGTTTGTGTATGATGTCACGATCCCGAACTGCGCCGTCAACGGACGCGTCTTTGTCGGTCAGCGGGCAGAAGCATTTGCCGTCAATCTGGGCGAGATCTTCGATCTCGTAAACCTTGTGCCGATCGAAGGTGACAGCGCCCCCGGCGCAGGTGACGGCGGCGGATTTCCCGGCGGCATCACGCAGAATCGCGCCAATGACGATCTTGTCGGCAAGGCAAATGTGACATCGCTGGCGATCGAGGTCCCGGTGGATTGCCTTGTGGGCTCGGGCAATGGTGTCATCGGCGCCTGGACAACTGCCAGCCTTCCGCAGGCCAATATTGAGGACCCGCTGCCAACCTATGCGCAGACTTCGCTCTATGGCGGCGCTTATGTCCAGCAGTCACGCCTGTCGGCGCCACTGGTCAATGAGGTGGTAATCGGTCTGCCGCAAAAGGATCTCTTTAATGCAGCGGAACCGACACAGGACGGCGCTCTTGCCGACTATGTGACAAATCCGACCCTGCCGGCCATCCTCGATCTTCTGTTCAGGGACGCAGTCAATCAGACCCTTGGAACCAGCATCGATAATCTCGCTCCAGCCAACATCCCGCGGGACGACCTCGTCGCGGCCTTCCTGACGGGTATTCCAACACTCAACCAGCAGGCCACCATCACGCCTTCGGAAATGATGCGGCTGAATACCGGAATTGCCCCAACCCCGCGCGCTCAGCAGAGCACGTTCGGTGTGGCAGGTGATGATCTGGCCGGCTTCCCGAACGGCCGCCGACCCGGTGACGATACAGTCGATATCGCCCTCAGGGTCGTGATGGGTGCGCTTTGCTATCCAGTGCCAATCAACGGAACACCGACCGACCTCGGTTTCTGTACGTCTGATGATGCCCCGGTCGGCAATGTCGCCTTCACCGACGGTGCGCCGATCAGCGCGACAGAATTGAAGAATGCATTCCCCTACCTGAACGATCCGATCGCAGGGTCGCCCAACAATTAAGGACAGATCCTATGACTGCGAACATTTGGAAACCTTTGAGGCTGGCGGTGCTGGCCGGAGTCGCCAGCTTATCGCTTGCCGCCTGCGGGAATGGCGGTGGGAATGATGTCTTCATGCCGCCTTCGCCACCTCCACCTCCACCGCCGCCAGCCAATTTTGAGGCCCAGTTCGGGGCCGGGTTTGCAGCGGCTTTCGGGAATATGGCGACGGATGATCCCAATCCGGTCACTGCAGGTGACGTTAACGCCATAGACAAGACCGCCGACCCGGTTGACGTGCCCGATCCGTCCTGACTCTGATGGAACCATATTCAATGACGGCGGCGGACCCCAGGTTCGCCGCCGTTTCTATGTGCCCGTATCTCGCCGGATGACCCGGACCTCGACCCGGGCGCCGCTCCCCCGCCGCTCGAGCAGGCTACGCGAATGGACGTCGGCACTGCCCCAGCTGACAGTGACCTCTACGGAGATAAACTGGCTTGTCAGAGCGGTGCCGGCGGGTGCGATCAAGCCGGTCTTGCTCATGTTTTCGCGGCTAATGTAGGTCTCGCGGCTGCGAAGGGCCATAAGCCTGCCAGCCGCGAGCGGGTTGTCAAAAAGGGCGGCGATCATGTTGTTGCTCGCGGTGTTGAGATTGACCTGTGTCGGTTCCGGCAAAGCAGAGGAAAACTCCCTGAGTATGACAATCTCGGTTTCGGGAAAGCCCAGGTCCGCCAGATCTTGCAATTCATTCACGGGGCCATGCAGTGCCAGAGCGTCCGTGACGCGAACCACAAGCCCGCTATCTTCGCCTGCTGACGCGACGATACGACCTAGCATGGCCCTTGCCGCGAGATTGCCATCAGCGAGATTGTTTATGTTGAAAAGCGACTGCTCGTCACGGATGGTCACCGACAGGGACCCTCTTGATGTCGTGATCGGTGATTGCGATGCCAGATACCAGGTCTCACCATAGTGGTCGACATCTGATCCGTCCTCACCATCCTGTCTGAAGGCGGAAATGACAGAAGCCTCCGCACCGCGCAAAAGGGCCTGCGCCTGAATCCGATCGGCCGACCTCTCCGTGAAAGTGATGGCCTGATCCTGCACCGTCATCAGCGTTAATGCCATCGCGCTTGCGAAGGCGACAATCACCAGAACCTGAACAAGGACGATACCGGATTCGGTCTGTTTCATGGGTCGAACGCATCCGGTAAATCGAACAGTCCCTGGACTGTTCCGGTGAGGGCTCCGGGTTGCTCTGGCATGCGCATATCGATACGCACCGCTCTCGGCCGAAGCGCCTCATCAGATGGCCAACTCGTCCACTCGGTCATGCCTGAATCAATGATGGTGAACCTCACCTCGCTCACGGGAAAAACGCTGGTGGCGCCATTCAGGCAGTCTTCCGGTTTGCGCCGAAGCGCGCCGTCTACCATGGCAAGGGTGAGCTGCTGCTTCGCCCCGCATACCTTCGTCAGGATCGTCAGCGCGCCCGTGTCGAGCGTGAGGGATGCCGGATCGGCCTGGGCAAAATCATCCGTCAGGTCCGACAGGATCAATTGCAGGTCCTGGAGCCCGTCATAGCGGGAACCGATACGGGACTGAAGGCTAGCCAGCGTATCCACGAGCGTGAGGCCGGCAAGGCTCACCAGACTCACGATGGCAAGCGACACGATCACTTCAATCAATGAAAAGCCCTGGTCTGCATTGAGGCCCCTGCGCCCTGCATCCATGTCCTCTCCGCCTGTCGTATCTGAAGCCGCAATGCGGAGCCAAAGGCATGTCGCCATCCTCTCAAGGCCACGACGACCCGTCCTATCGGTCATCGTCCACCTCCCCCGATTGGCGCATATGGGGAACTGCTGCAGGTTGCGGATTGATCATGTTCGTCGCAGCGCTCGTTGCAGCTGCCCCCGCAGAGCTTGCAGGCGCGTTTGGCCCGCAATTGCAGGAAGCATCGTTTTCCGGGTCTTTCTGGCACGGCAGCGCCCGCATGCCGCAGGGCAGTACGGTCAAATGGGCGGTGTCACCCTTGCAGACTATCCGGACGAGATCTCCTGCAGGTGGCTGGTCATTTGAGGCTGCAAACTCACGGCTGAATGGCAGGATGCAACTTGGCAGAAGCCTGTCACTGACGGATATCACCGGGGTCGTTTCAATCGCAGACCTCAGCCATATGGCAGATGCCGATCTTGGCACCTGCGCCCTTTCAGCCCGCATCGAGAATGCGCAGCTGATTTTGGGCGACGATCGAATAATGCTGGAGGGCGCAGCCACAACACATGCCGGCCGTTGCGCAGGGCGGGATGTTCCGGCTCTGGATGTGGTCTCCGCTTCAACCGACGGAGCGAGCAAGATCAGTGTGCGCGCCGCAGGCACGGTCTTATCCACCGTCGCCTTGGGGAATCTGGGCGACGCTGTCATAACCGTCACCCCCGCCGGGTCCCGCCTTTTTCTGGGACGCGTCACGACCTCTGAAACCATCCTGGAGATTGGGGCGCGTGGCACTGAATCAGACTCCTGACAGCGTGTTGAGGCTGACAATCGGGGTCAGGATCGCCATGACGATGAAAAGCACGATGCTGCCCATGACCAGCAGAACCATGGGTTCCATCAGGGCCACCAGTGCCTTGGTCTGGGCCGCAAGTTCCTTTTGTTGATCCCTCGATGTCCGCCCCAGCGCCGGGCCAAGCTCGCCCGACCGCACGGCGCTCGTCACAATGGCCAGCATCATGGGCGGCACGACACCGGTACGCGCGAGCGCCTGGTCCAGTGCCATGCCTTCAGCGACCTCGCTGGCTGCCATCCGGATCCGGTCAGCAACATGATCATTGCTGGCGACCCCCGCCGCTGTCCTGAGTGCGTGCACAAGCGGCACGCCGGATTGAATGAGAATGGCAAGGGTCGAGGACACTTCGGCGGCTTGTCGCCGCCGGGTGAACGGGCCGAGCAAGGGTGCCTTCAGCGACCACCGTCCCCACAAACGGCGACCGGCCGGATGTCTCAGCGTCCAGATCATGCCGGCATAGGTCAGTACAAGAGACAGCAGCATGATACCACCAAAGTGGCGGAGAAATCCGGACATGCCGATCAAGAGCTCAGTTGAAATTGGCAGGTCAGTCCCCCGGCGCTGGTACACGGCAACGACATCGGGCACGACCTTCGTCAGGAGGAGCATGATCACCGCGCCGGAAACGAGGGCCAGAAAGGCCGGATAGATGAGGGCGAGCTGCAAGGTCTGGCGGTTCTCCTGACGCGTTTCGGTGTAATCGGCCAGATGCTCCAGTACGATGTCCAGGCGCCCTGAAGCCTCGCCGGCAGCCACGGACGAAATGTACTGTCTCGGAAAGGCGCTGCCCTGGGCCGATAGCGCATCCGCCAGGCTGCGTCCGTCGATAATCTGGTTGCGGACTTCACCCAGAACGGCCTTGACCCGTCCCGGCAGGTCCTGACGAGCGATGGCTGCGAATGCCTCCTCGAGCCGGATGGCGTTGGAAACGAGTGACGCGAGCTGCCGCGTGATCAGGGTGAGGGTCTTGGCGCCAATCGCTCGTCTGCCGCGCTTCCCAGTCGCGGCGCCATGCAAGCCACGCGATTCTGCGGACGTCGCAACGATCCGTACAGGCAACAAGGCCTGACGCCGGAGCGCATGCCGGGCTTCCACCAGGGAAGGTGCCGTGAGAATGCCGCTGCGCACCTTTCCTGCTTCATCCACGGCGTTGTAGCGGAATTCCGTCATGTCGCCGCACCTGTGTCGGCTGCAGCGAGCACTTCTTCAACTGTCGTTATGCCATCCCGGATACGGGCCGCACCGTCCATTGACAGGCTGGGTCCGCGCGCCCGCGCACGCGCGACCAGCTCCTGTTCGGACACGCCCGCATGTATGAGTTTCTCCATCTCACCGTCGATTTCCACAACTTCGTAGATGGCCGTCCGGCCGCGATAACCCTGACCTGCGCAGGCAGCACAGCCTGCTGCGCGATGGATCGGCATGCCTGTATGAGCGCCGGGCCCAAGGCGGGCCGCTTCGGTTTGCGTCAACGTATCGGCAACCTTGCAGTCATCACAAAGTCGCCTCACAAGCCTCTGGGCAACCAGCCCTGACAGGATTGTCGCCAGCAAGTAGCGGTCGACGCCCATGTCGATCAGGCGCGTGACGCTGGCGATGGCGCTGGTGGTGTGGAGCGTCGAAAGGACGAGGTGGCCGGACGTGGTTGCCCGGACGGCTGCAGAGGCCGTTTCCGCGTCACGGATTTCGCCGATCAGGATCACATTGGGATCCTGGCGCATCAGGACGCGGACACCCTCGGCAAAGGTGACACCTTTTTGGGGGTTCACCTGCATCTGCCCGATCCCGTCAAAGGCGTATTCGATCGGGTCTTCCACGGTCATGATGTTTCGCGAGCGATCATTGAGATAGGTGATGGCCGAATAGAGTGTCGTTGTCTTGCCCGATCCTGTCGGACCGGTGACCAGGATCATGCCGCCCGGTTTGGCCAGAAGCCGCTCAGTCACCGCCAGGTCACGGACAGTCATCCCGAGCTGGGTCAGCCTGAACTGAGCCGTGGTCCTGTCGAGCAATCGCAGGACCACGCGTTCGCCATACTGTGACGGAATCGTCGAGACCCGAACGTCGACATCATGGCCACCCACATTCAGAGTGACCCGGCCATCATGCGGTTTGCGCTTCTCCGCGATATCCAAACCGGCCATGACCTTGATGCGGCTCACAAGCATCGGCGCGAGGCTCCGCTTGGGCTCAATTCGGTCACGTAGCACGCCATCAATGCGGAAGCGGATAACCAGTCGGGTCTCATGCGGTTCGATGTGAACGTCCGACGCCTTTTCCCGGATGGCTTCCGACAGGAGTGCGTTGATCAGTTGCACCACCGGTGCATTTGCCCGCTCGTCGAGAATATCTTCGGAAGCGGCCGCATCATCGGCGAGTGTTGCAAGGTCGGAACTGGACTCCGCAGCAAGATCGGCTGCCCGGCTGGCGCTCGACTTGTAGGTTTCGGCAAGAAGAGCTTCAAACTCGGATGCGCCAACCTGCCTGAATCGATCAATCCCGCCTGACAACCTCTGGCATTCAAGGAGGACTGACAGGCTGATGGCCTCACGGTGGAACAGGACGATACCGGAAGTTCCGTCTCCCGACAGCAAGGTGCCGGATTGCAACGCAAAGGCGTAGGGAAAGCGCAGTGCGTCCGAACTCATGTGCGCTCCAGCGTCAATTCGGCGGAGACCATTCCCGGTGCAGTCCGCCGTACGATGTCCGCCTGGACGACAGTGATGGCATGGTCGCGTGACAATATATCGAGCCAAAGCATGATCTGTTCGAACTCCGCAGTGTCGAAGGTCACGACGATCTGGTCTGACGACTGCTCGATCCGCTGGACGGGCAGCTTCAGTTCCGAGGCTGTTGCCGACACTGTCTCTCGCAGGCCGCTCGGCGTGCCATCCTCGTCGAATGTAAGCCGCGCATCCTGTGGCAGCCCGGCCAGCGTGATACGCGCCAGCTCGATACGCGCAATCCGTGAGACTGCACCGCTTCGCGCGTCCTGGAGGGGCGACCAGACAAGGCTCCACCATGCGACGGCGACAAATAGGCCAGCCGTTCCACCCAGCAGCCACTTGTCCCTCATGGATTTCGTTTCCCACCAACCCTTCAGCTGCGGAAGCCATGCCCTTAGGTTCATTGCGGCACATCCTTGACGGTCACTGACAGGCGGCCTTCGGCGCCGCCCGGAACGGCTGTGGCTGCGCCGAGGTCAGCGGCAATGCCAGACTGATCGAGGCGCGACCCCAGCGACTGGAATGTGTCCAGGCTATCGGTTTCGATGCTCAGATCCAGGCGCCCGCCGGCCTGCGTGAAGGCCATGCTCCGGACTGACAGCGATACTTCGTCTTGCAGCGCAAGACTCGTTACAGACAATGTCGACAGGAACAGGTCGGGCCGACGCGAAAGCGTCCGGATGTCCATGGCGTCAATCGCTGCAAGCAAGCCCGTGCCGACCGGTGTCTCGGGAAAACGTTCGCGAAAGTCGGCGATCAACCGTGTTTCCCGATTGTGAGCTGTGTGTTGAAGGGCGAGGACATCTCCGGCAGCGATGATGCTCGTCAGCATGACAAGGACAAGAACCATTTTCGCCGCCCGGTCCAGACTGCGAGCCGCGCTGCTGACGCTGGCGGTGAAGCGCCCTTGCCTTAGATCCAGAAGGTCGGCGCGCGCCGGCCATGCAAGAGAGACGGCCTCACTCGATGGACCATTCCGGTCCAAGATGATGCGGCATTCGGGAGACCCGTCTGCCTTGGCAAAGATTGGCAGGAGCGGCATACCGGTGGCAAATCCCGATCCGTCGGGAAGGCGCACCAGCACCCGCTCGCCAAGGTGAGCAATGTGCCAGACGCCAACGGGGGGTATGGGAAGGACCAGAACATCCGGAACGATCAGCGGCGTGCCGGCACCGGCCTCAGCTGCTTTTGCCCACAAGGCCATTTGGTCAGCATTCACGGCGCAAGCCAGATAGCGGCCATCCTCCAATTGCCCCCCTGTTGCAAAGTGGCACTGCTCGATCGGCTCCCCGAGAAAGGGTTCCATGGCGAACGGAAGGCTGGCCCTTCGCTGGTCGGCGCGTTTCAGCGGCAAGGCGACCGGCGTAAGCCGCACCCGCTCGCTCGGGACAAACATGATATCCGGATCCAAGAAGATCGGCAGGTTCCCGCCGCTTGAACGCAGGGCAGACGGCTCCGGCTCGCCATCCGTTGGTTCCGACACGCCGCGGGCAGGTTGCATCCTGAATAGCCTTTCCACCGTATCTGTTCCGTCAACAGTTTCTCAGGTCAGATACGATGGAAATGAACGGAACGATGCGATCGCCCCCGACGCCTGAGGCGCCGCCGCTTCCCAGGGATGCGGGCCTGTCGCTGATCGAGACCCTGATCGTTCTGGTGATCATCGGGCTCGTCTCCGCGATGATTGTGCCGAAGGTTATCGGACGCCCCGACGAAGCGCGCGTCACGGTCGCGCGCAATGACATCGCCGCGATCGCATCGGCCCTTAAAATGTATCGCCTCGACAATCGCACCTACCCCTCGACAGCGCAGGGTCTGTCGGCCCTGGTGGCACGCCCTTCCGGCTCGCCTGAACCTGCCAACTGGCACCCCGAAGGCTACCTTGACGAGGTGCCCAATGACCCCTGGGCGCACCCCTACGAATACAGGTCGCCCGGGGAAAATGGCGGATTTGACCTTGTTTCTTTCGGCGCCGATGGGAAAATCGGTGGCGAAGGCCAGGACGCCGACATCACGATCCGGGACGGGACCCGATCAAATTGACCCGCCTGCAGAGACATACACCCGACATGATACTTGCAGACCGCGGTTTCAGCCTGATTGAGGTGCTTGTCGCTCTCACGGTCCTGTCAATTGCCGGCGTCGCCTTCATTCGCGTCGCGCAAAGCCATATTGACCGTCTCGACCGCCTTGAAGTCCGCATGCTTGCCGACATCGTGGCTCAGAACAAACTGGTGGAACTGCGTCTTGCACCATCGCGGATCCGTTCAGCCCCTGAGCGGGTCGAGATGGCAGGCCGCGAATGGCAGGTTTCGGTCGAGTCCAGGGCGTCGAGCGATCCTAATCTGGCAGAACTGAACATCTCGGTTTCTGAAGCAGGTGCGAGGCGCCCTGCGACAACCCTGCACGCTTTCGTCGATACGGCCGACCCCTCATGATCCGCAATCCGTCCCTTTGGGCCATCTGGGTTGCCGGCGGCGTGGGCAGCGTCTTCATTTTGCACAACCTGGCCGGGCTGACCTGGCATGCGCTCGGCTATGTAGCGCTTCCTGCCAGCGAAGTTTCGAGGAATATTGCGCCGCGCGCGACACTTCAGAATCGGGACACAATCGCGCCGCTACTCGCCTGGGCGCCATTTGGTCATCGCGTTGAGATGGCGGGCCCTTCCGCCGTGCAGGCAAGCCTCGATCTTGCGTCATTGAAACTGCTGGCCGTCCGCGTCGCACAAGGCGCGGCGAAGTCGACGGCCACGATTTCCGTCGATGGGGGCCCAGCCACTATATTCCAGATCGGCGATCTCGTCAGTCACGGCATGCGCCTTGAACATGTCGCCCAGCGCGGCGTGGTGCTGGAAGTCGGTGGACGGTTTGCTGAACTCGGATTCGCAATTGCAAACCCAGCCGGCGGTGCAAGTATACGAACCAACGAGGGGAGCGCTGCAGAGGCGCCCAGCCAGGGGACGATTACCCCCGCTCCCGCCGCAGCCGAGATTATCGATGCTTACCGCCAAAGGGTGATGAGCGATCCTGAAGGACTTGTCCGGCAATTTAGCCTTCAGCCATCGGCGCAAGGCTATGTCGTCGGCAGTAACCCTCCGGCGGCCCTGCTCGCTGCGGGACTTAAGCCGGGCGACCGGGTAACACGGGTCAATGGTGCATCGGTTGGCAATATTTCAACCGATAGAAGCCTGTTTGAAACGGTTATCGCCTCCGGGCGCGCGCGCGTTGAAATCGATCGCGATGGACGTGCCATCATTCTGACGTTTCCGCTGCACTAGGAAGTATCCAATGAATTTCCGCTTGTCTCTGCTTCTGATCACGCTCCTGTTCGCCCCCGTTGCGGCGGGTCAGGCGCAGGACGGGAAACTACCCGGCGAGGTCAAGACCGGCCCCGGCTCCACGTTTCTCCTCAACGCGCGGGATGTGGAGATTGCGGTTTTTGCCGACGACGTCGCCACCGTGACAGGCCGCACGTTGATCCTTGATCCGGCGGTCCGCGGGAAGGTCACCGTGATTTCGCAGGAACCTCTCGACGCAGACGGTGTGTGGGCGCTGTTCCAGTCGGTGTTGCGTGTGCAGGGATTCGCGGCCCTTCGTACCGGCGATTCCTGGCGGATTATTCCGCAGGCTGAGGCGCGCCAGGGCGGCCCTGTGGCTGGCACGTCAGGTGCGCGGGACGCCGACCTGGTCACGCGACTCATACGGCTCGATAATCTGGCTGCGACCGATGCCGCTGCTGCCCTCAAGCCCTTCCTGTCGGCGTCTGGTTCGGTTGAACCCTTCGGTCGGCCAAATGCGCTGATTGTGACAGGATATGCAGACGACATTTCCCGTATGGAAGCGCTGGTGCGTCAGCTTGACGGCGGCGCCAGTGACTCGATGGCCGTCCTTCCCCTCACCAATGCAAGCGCGCCCGATACGGCCGCCATGCTGGAACGCCTTCTGGGTGGGGCCGGACAGGGACCGAGTATCGCCGCCGATGTGCGCAGCAATCAGCTGTTTATCCGGGGCAATCAGAAGGAAATTGATGAGGCACGTCAGCTGGTCGCGGACCTGGACCGGGGCGGCGGCGCAGCCATCAGTACACGCGTGTTCCGATTGAGCAACAGCGATGCCGAAACAGTTGTCGATGTCCTGCGCGGTGCCATCGGCGCCACAGCCCCAGTGACCAATGCCGTCGCAAGAAGCCTGGTGGAGGCAGATGGGGCGGCATTTGCCCCCTCATACGCGACCCTGGCGTCCAATCCGGCCACCGGCCGGCAGATGTCCCCGGCGGTTGGCCGCCCGTCTGGCGGCAGCATGGATGGCGATGCCGGATTTGCTGCAGGTGGCCAGGCCGGTGAGCTCAACCTCCAAGCTGCGACCGATATCAATGCCATCGTTGTCCGGGGCACATCCGCCCAGATCGCGGAAGTGGAAAGCCTGATAGGTGATCTCGACGTACGTCGGCCGCAGGTCGTGATCGAGGCGGCCATTGTTGAAATCACCGGGGACGCTGCCGAACAGTTCGGTGTGCAGCTCGGAATAGGCGATGCGGCACCGGGCGGCGGAGCGGCAGCGGTGTCGTTTTCGGATCAGGGTCTGTCTCTGCGCCGGATACTTGCCATCCTCGGCGCGCCGGTTGCCACGGGTCTGACGGAGGATGGACTGAGTGCCGGCGTCGGCGTGAATGATGATTTTGGCCTGCTCGTTCAGGCCTTCGGTTCGTCCACAAAGGCCAACCTGCTTTCGACGCCCAGCATCACGACCCTCGACAACCAACCTGCCGAGATTGTCGTCGGCCAGAACGTTCCGTTTCGCACAGGCTCGTTCACCACGACCGGAAATTCGACAAACCCCTTCACGACCATCGAGCGGGAGGATGTCGGCATCACGCTGCGAGTCGCACCCCGTATCTATGACGGCGATGTCGTGCGTCTGGACGTCAGCCAGGAAGTATCGTCACTCGTAAACTCTGCCGTACCGGGCGCATCCGACCTGATAACCAATCGCCGGAGCATCCAGACCACGGTGCTTGCCGACAATGGCAGCGTGGTGGTTCTCGGCGGCCTGATCACCGATGATCGGATTTCGGCCGAAAGCAAGGTTCCCCTGCTGGGAGATGTGCCTCTGGTGGGAAACCTGTTCAAGAACACCACGGAAAGCGGCACGCGTCGCACGCTGTTTGTGTTCCTCAGGCCGACGATCATCAGGAGCCGCGAGGAACAGGAGGAGCTTGCGACCCGAAGAATGGACGATTTGACCGCCGCATCAGCCGCCCTCGACAGTCGCAAGAGTCTGCTCATCGACCAGGGCGAAACGCCCCGAATTATCGGCGTGGACCGGATTTATTAAGCCCGAGCCCCGCATCCCGGGCGAATATTTTCCAGAAAATCTGACCCGGCGGTCATCCAATCTGGCTGCCTCCTCGTAATATATTGCAGATACAATATTTTATAGGGGATGGATCCAGCATGTCTCTTGAGCGCGACAGGGAAAACGAGTGCCTCCGGCAAGCGCTCTTACGTTCGGCGACGGGAGACAGAAGCGCTTTCTCCACCGTGCATGAGCTTACCGCGCCAAGGTTCACGCTCATCGTCATGGGTATTGTCAAATGCGAGGAAACCACCGGAGATGTCCTCCAGCGGGCCTATCTTTCAATCTGGCAAAACGCAGCGAAATACGATTCCGAGCGCGCCAATCCATTCACGTGGATGCTCGTGATCATGCGCAACCGTGCCATTGATGCGTTGCGAGCCCGGACGCGCAGCCACGATACGCAGGAACTGGATGAAGCGGTTGAGGATGACGGTCCCCGGCCTGAAACAGCGGCCCGGTTCGAGCAGGCAGGCAGGCTTCTGGCCGAGAAGATCAACGATTTGCCAACCCATATGGGCACGGCGATCATGCTCCAGGTTGTCCATGGCTACACGTGCCGGGAAATCGGCGACCGACTGAACCAGTCACCCCACACGGTCAAGAGCTGGATCCGCCGCGGCCTCGTGCGCTTACGCAACGAGATGCCTTACGCGACCATTGCCGCGGCAATTTGATTGTCCGAACGCGACACGTACCCGTCTTCAGAAACCCAATCGACATGTATGCTTTTGCATGGGTTATGCGGCGCTAGAAGCGATACCGTAGGCTGAAACGCATCTGTCGGGGCGCGACCGGACGGAAGAAACGATCGGCACCTCGCTCGACCTTTGGATGACATAAAGAGAAGGAGCATTCGGAAAATACCCTCTCCCTTTCTTTGGCTGACTTATGCTTGATGAGGGCGCCGATGCTTCGAGGTCACCTGTCAAAGATCGTTCTCCGCATCTTCCTTTATTTCCGGAATTCATGGGGGCCTCTTATCCAAAGAGATATGATCTTTTTTGCCGACGCAGGGTTCAGGAGCAGCTTTATACGACCGCATCAGTGATAGCGTCACCTCGGAGCGCAAACACCCCAGGCGATTACACAGATTTAACAGAGCTCACGCGCCTGAAGACATTCGTAATCTCATTCGCAGGGCATGGGGTTTCCGAAGCAGCACGTTAGGGCGAAGCGTCAGTGTTCGCATAAGCCGGGTTTGAGGAATTACGTGATATGTCCACCGGCTCATGCGTTATCAGCCAGGGTCTCCAGTAGTCTTGATCAGCATCTCTTTGCCTTGTCGGCTGACCTCCACTGGTAAATAGAGCTTGAGCGTTTCGACAAACGTCTCCTGGTCACCGGCTGGAAAGGAGCCGCTGAGGCGCTCTTGAGCCAACGCGGGATCATCGACGCGGAGCTTGGTTTCAGAATACCGGTTGAGCTCGGCAATCGCTTCGCCAAGCGTAACATCCCTGAACTGGAGGATGCCGGTCTGCCAGGCCAGCGCCTCGCTGGTGTCCACCTGTGTGAGGGAGGCAATGGCGCCGCCGCGCATGACAAGCCTGTCACCGGGGACGAGCACGGTTGCGGCACTCTCTTCGCCGACCTCAGTCACTGCGCTCCCCTGCCCTGCCGCCTCCGGCATAACGCTGACCGAGCCTTCAACCAGGGTGACGGCCACATCCTCCGGCCCACGATAGACTTCGAACCGTGTGCCGAGGGCGCGGGTCTCGCTGCCGGCTGCCGCCACGATGAAGGGCCGCGTCCCCTTCACGACCGAAAAGAGTGCCTGCCCGTGGTCCAGCTGGATCCGCCGCTCGCTCTCGGAATACGTCACCGCGAGTTCAGTGTCGGTGTTGAGCGTGACCTGGGAGCCGTCTTCCAGGGTGACATCGCGCGTGTCGCCTATCGCGGTCGCATAGACTTGGGCCGCAGGCGCCGCTGGCGGGTTGAGCGCAATGACCGACACCACCGCCAGCACGAGCACAGCCGCAATCCCGGCAAACCAGTAGAGGCGCGCGCGACCGGACTTGCGGGCGGCCGATTGGGTAGCGCTTGAACTGTAATCGTTGCCTGCGCCCGGCGCCGCGAGAGAACTGCCTTCCAGCAGGCTGAGGCTCGCTTCGACCTGCCGGAACGCGGCGCGATTGGCGGGGTCTGATCCTTCCCACGCACGGAACTTGTCCCAGGTGCGGTCATCCGCATCCGGCTCGCGCAGCTCGGCATACCAGTGCGCCGCAGTCTTGAGGCGGCTCGCAGTGTCTTCCTTGGTCATTGCCCTGCCTGTTACCGGGCCGGGTCCATGTCCCGGCGCCCTGCGCGGGCGAGCCGCTCCGCAATCTCCGCAACGGCGTCCGCAATGTCTTTTTTGACCGTACTGCGCGAGACTGACAAGTGGTCTGCGATCTCGTCATAGGTCAGGCCCTCGAACCGGTGCAGCCGGAGTGCCTCGCGCTTGCGGGTTGGCATGGCCGCAATGACCGCTTCTGCCAGTTCCAGGATCTGTGCATCCATGACCTGTCTCTCCGGTGTTGCCGAGCGCTGGCAGGCAAGCCTGTCGCCGACATCGCCAATCTCGGTCGAGGCGCACTGGCGCTTGAAGTCGCCGGACTTCAGGTAGTTGACCGTGAGGTTACGCAAGGTGGTGAAGAGGAGCGGGCGCAGTTCGTCTATCCCCTTGTCGGGATAGGCGCGCCTGGCAGCCACGAACGCGTCCTGGACAAGGTCTTCGGCGACAGCCGGGTTGCCGACACGGATTTCACAGAAGCGCAGGAGCTGGTCGTACTGGAAGCGGAAGAGCTGGGTGAGCGGAGTGGGATTGGCGTCGGAGGTGGATGCGGGGTCGGGGGACGACGCGACGCTGGCGCGACCTGAGGGGTGCGGCGGTTCTGCGCGCTGGATGTTGGGGATGGGTTTTCGGTCCTGCATGGGGGTCTTTTCTTGCGTGTGCGCGTTTTCTCGATTTCACAAAATCGGAATCAGATTTTGCAATCCGGCGGATTGATTTCTGCTCTCAACCCAACGAGCGCTTTAAGTTTCAGCTCATTTGCAACGTATAGTTTAAGTTGGCTTTGAGTTCCAGTGAAAACTTAAAGTCCACTTTGTGGTTTTGGTTGCGGCATAAAGCGAACTTGGGTCATGGATAATGCCCAAAGAGAGCAGATTGCCGCTGCGATACGAGCAGCTCGGCGGGCAAAGGGCCTCACTCAAGAAGCCTTGGCGGA
>TARA_R110001606_G_scaffold97240_4_pt1 | contig 18970 bp, 21 predicted proteins | sample TARA_R110001606 | Tara Oceans TARA_R110001606 (sample SAMEA4398315) | marine metagenome | biome: Polar Biome; feature: [SRF] surface water layer (ENVO:00010504); material: water (ENVO:00002006), including particulate matter (ENVO:01000060) such as... | depth 5 m | reverse complement strand
TTTTTTTGTCTGAAAATCGACTCGCCAGGCAGCGGAACGCTGCTCCTCATACCTCCCGGTGATATACTGTTTTCCATAAAATCAAATGCGATATGGAGCACCTCAATGTCTGGCAACGATCATCTGGTCATATTTGATACGACACTCCGGGATGGCGAGCAAAGCCCTGGTGCCACCATGAACAAGGCGGAGAAGCTTCGGATCGCCAAGGCACTTGAGAAGCTTCGCGTGGACGTCATAGAGGCCGGGTTTGCAATTGCAAGCCAGGGTGATTTTGAAGCCGTTAAATCCATTGCTGAAACCATCAAAGGCTCAACGATTTGCAGCCTTGCAAGGGCCTTGGATAAAGACATTGATCGAGCAGCAGAGGCGATTCGACCGGCGGAACGCGGCCGTATCCATACGTTTATTGCTACATCTCCTATTCATATGCAGCACAAGCTACAGATGCAACCGGACGAGGTTATTGAGCAGGCTGTCCGGTCTGTAAAGCGCGCGCGCAGCCATGTTGATGACGTTGAGTTCTCCTGTGAGGATGCTGGTCGCTCTGAACTGGATTTTCTCTGTCGAATCATTGAAGCAGCGATTGACGCTGGCGCCAATACAATCAACATTCCTGACACCGTCGGTTATGCGATTCCGGAGCAGTTTGCTGAAACTGTTCATCAGTTGCTCAACCGCATCCCGAATGCGGATAAAGCCATATTTTCCGTACATTGCCACAATGATCTGGGGCTTGCCGTTGCCAACTCACTCGCCGCAGTAGCCCGTGGAGCCCGACAGGTAGAGTGTACAATTAACGGCTTGGGCGAGCGTGCCGGCAATGCCTCTCTGGAAGAGATCGTGATGGCAGTTCGTACCCGGCAGGACCTGTTCAACATTGATACCCGGATAGACGCCCGTCACATAGTTCCGTCTTCAAGACTCGTCTCTACTATTACCGGTTTTCCGGTGCAGCCGAACAAGGCCATTGTTGGAGCGAACGCTTTTGCCCACGAATCCGGTATTCATCAGGATGGCGTGCTCAAGCATCGCGAAACGTACGAAATAATGCGAGCGGAGGATGTCGGCTGGCATACCAATAGCCTGGTGTTGGGCAAGCATTCCGGGCGCAACGCATTCCGGACACGCTTGCTTGAGCTGGGTATTCAGTTTGAAACCGAGACCGAACTTAACGAGGCGTTCACCCGCTTCAAGGCTCTGGCTGACCTGAAGCATGAAATCTTTGATGAAGACCTGCAGGCGATTGCCAGCGACACTCGGCAAAAGGATGAAGACGGTCGGTATGGGCTGGTTTGCCTCCAGGTTTGCTCTGAAACCGGGGTAGTGCCCAAGGCAAACATGACACTTACGATGGATGGAAAAGAACACCAAGTAGGGGCTGAGGGCAGTGGTCCAGTCGATGCAACATTCAAGGCCATCGAGTCGCTTGTCGATTCGGGTTGTAATCTGCAGCTCTACTCGGTGAACAACATCACCAGTGGCACAGACGCGCAAGGCGAGGTAACTGTCCGGCTGGAGCGTGGTGGCCGAATCGTAAACGGGGTGGGCGCCGATACAGATATTATTATTGCGTCGGCCAAAGCCTACATCGAGGCCCTTAACCTGATCAGTCGCGGTGGTATCCGGCAGCATCCCCAGGTGGCGGATGTTTGAATTATTCGGAGCCTTCCGCCCATATCGGGGGTCGGTGGGTGGTTTAAATGATACGCACTGAAGCGCAGAGACAGTTCTATCTCGGTGTTGCAGGCATTCGCATGTGGTATGCCCGTGAAGCCCTGCCGGGTGCCGCACCCAGCCCTGGGTTCATGTTTCCGGAACCGGATGAGCTGATTCAGCCGTTAGTCGAGATTCACGGTAAGGTTGCTTCAACTCCTGCAAAAGCAGTCCCCTCCCGCTCGGCGCCCTTGCCATCCCAACCCGATCAGCGCGGAGCGCGGCGAATTGCCAGCCTTCAGGCGTTGATGGAGGATAAAAACGGGGACATATCGGACAAGGAACTGCCAGTTCAGAAGCCTTCGGTAGACGCAGAGTTGAAGTTGGGTGATGAGCAAGACAATGCTGCGCCGACTCAGGCTCCTCACGTACAGCCAGGTAAGGCGTTCAGCCTGAGCATTGGCGTATTTTCCGGTGAGCGTCACATCCTGATAGCCGCTATATCCAAGGAAGCGAGCCTTCGTTTGCAGAAGACGCTCGCTGTAAACATATTGAAGAGCCTGGGGGAGGTGCAGACAAAAGCTGCGGAATGGGTCCAGTGGCCGGTCTTCAATAATCGCCTTGTGGTAGGTGGCTCTGTTGCTGACCTGATGTCCGTTATGAAACATGTGCTGGGAGGCTCTGCCCACAAGAAAGTGATTATTCTGGGCCGTATCGGCAGTGCTGATATGGACGCCGGGTGTGACGGCTGGTTGGCAGATGCACTTGAGCGTTCTCCCGATATAGAGTTTGAGTATTCTCTGGCCGAGCTTGCCAGTAATCCAGACTCCAAGCGCTCTCTATGGGAACAGCTGAAACCGTTGGTCAGAGCCTGATGCGAAAAAAGGAGGGCTCATACCGCGATGCCTCGGGGGCGGGTTTGATAATACGGCCTTTGGAGCCGGAGGATTTACCCGAAATTTTGGATATTGAGCGGCAGGGGTACTCCCATCCCTGGACCGAAGGAATCTTTCTGGACTGTTTCAAACCGAGCTACCGTTTATGGGGAGCTTGCCAGGGCGGTTCGTTAATTGGATATGTCGTAGTGTCCTATGTGCTGGATGAGGTGCAGCTCCTGAACCTTTGTGTTCATCCCGGATATCGCGGCCTGGGGGCGGGAAGGTTCCTGTTGCGTCACCTTCGTACAGAGGCAGCCCGCGAGAGTATGAATCAGGTTATCCTCGAAGTGCGGTTGAGCAACAAAGTTGCAAGCAAGCTCTATCGCGCGGAGGGCTTTGAGGAAACAGGTCGTCGCCCAGGGTACTATCCCGCTGCTTCCGGGCGTGAAGATGCCCGAATAATGACGCTGTTGCTGCAGTCTTGACGGTTGTTGCTTCTGTTCGCGTAATGACCCCTTAGCCCCTATAATGGCTGCCTTTTACGAACATCTGACGCAGGTTTCTTTTCGACTATGTCTCACCTTTCCCAGGAAGTGGCTAAACGCCGCACCTTTGCAATCATCTCTCACCCGGACGCTGGTAAAACCACGATTACCGAGAAAGTCCTTCTGTTTGGGCATGCTATACAGAGGGCGGGTACGGTCAAGGGGAAAAAATCCGGTCAGCACGCGAAGTCTGACTGGATGGAGATGGAGAAGGAGCGAGGTATCTCGGTAACCACATCCGTGATGCAATTTCCTTACGGTGGCAAACTGGTGAACCTGCTGGATACCCCGGGCCACGAGGATTTCTCTGAGGATACCTATCGCACACTGACGGCAGTCGATTCCTGCCTGATGGTTATCGACAGCGCAAAAGGTGTTGAGGAGCGTACGATCAAACTGATGGAGGTGACCCGGCTCCGGGACACACCTATTCTGACTTTCATGAACAAGCTGGATCGTGAGACCCGTGATCCGGTAGAGCTTATGGATGAAGTGGAAGATGTTCTGAAAATTGCCTGCGCGCCTATTACCTGGCCTATTGGTATGGGTAAAAGCTTCAAAGGCGTTTACCACCTGCTACGTGATGAGGTAATTCTGTATCAGGGCGGCCAGGGCCACGCTATTCAGGACGTCCGGGTAATTAGCGGACTGGACAATCCCGAGCTCGATACTGCCCTCGGTGGTTACGCGAGTGATTTGCGGGATGAAGTTGAGCTGGTGAAGGGCGCGTCCCATGAGTTTGATCTTGAGGCGTTTTTGGCGGGTGAGCTGACTCCGGTGTTCTTTGGTACGGCGCTAGGTAACTTCGGCGTCGATCACATGCTGGACGGGCTTATTGATTGGGCTCCCGCGCCTCAGCCTCGGGAAACGGACCAGAGGCTGGTACAGCCTGATGATGAAGCTTTCACTGGCTTTGTTTTTAAAATTCAGGCCAACATGGACCCTCAACATCGGGACAGAGTTGCGTTTATGCGCATTGTGTCTGGTAAATATGCCCAAGGCATGAAGGCCCGACATGTGCGGATCGCAAAGGAAGTGCGCTTCTCTGATGCCTTGACGTTTATGGCCGGTGATCGTGCGCATGCTGAGGAAGCCTATGCAGGCGATATTATTGGTCTGCACAATCACGGCACGATTCAGTTAGGGGATACGTTTACTGCCGGCGAAGACATGAAATTTACCGGCATTCCCAATTTTGCGCCGGAGCTGTTCCGCCGTATACGGCTGAAAGACCCGCTGAAGGCGAAGCAGCTCCAGAAGGGGTTGATACAGCTTTCTGAGGAGGGTGCCGTGCAGGTCTTCCGGCCACTGCGCAACAACGATCTGATTGTTGGGGCAGTTGGTGTTCTGCAGTTCGATGTAGTGGTCAGTCGCCTCAGGACTGAGTACAAGGTCGAAGCTGTTTATGAGCCTATCAATGTCGCAACCGCACGCTGGGTAACGTGTCCGGATGATCGCAAGCTGGATGAATTCCAACGAAAGAATAACGACAATCTGGCGCTCGATGGCGGTGACCGACTCGCGTATATCGCGCCAACCATGGTAAACCTGAATCTTGCTCAGGAGCGATATCCAGACGTGGAGTTCCACAAAACCCGGGAGCATTGATCCGGTAGTGGATGGAGGTAGCTTTGAAACTGGTTGATGCCCATTGTCACTTTGACTTTCCAAGGTTCGAAGGTCGCCGGGTCAGCGAGCTTGAGGCTGCTTCGCAGGCTGGGGTTGTCGGCCTGGTTATCCCCGGTGTACGCCGCCCGGATTGGGAGCGCGTCTGTAATACGGCTCTGGCATATTCGGGCCTGTTTTACTGTCTCGGCATTCATCCGTGGTTTGTCGCCGAACATTCCACCGAGGATCTGGACGCTCTGGAGCAGCTATTAAGCAGACAGCCCGATTGCTGCATAGCCGTTGGCGAATGTGGGCTGGATCGGCTGCATGGTGAGTTGACTGCTCAGCGCCCCTGGTTTGAAGCGCAGATTGAGTTGGCATCGAAGCTCGACTATCCACTGGTTATCCACTCGGTGAGGGCCCACGATGAGGTTCATGCCACACTCAGGCGCAGGAACTGGAGCGGCAAGGCTCTGCTGCATGGTTTCTCCGGTAGTTACCAGCAGGCAACAAAGCTGATCGATCAAGGGTGCTTTATCGGGGTGGGAGGGGTAATTACGCATCCACGAGCACGCAAAACGCGGGAGACCGTTGCACGCTTGCCTCTCGAGAGTCTGGTGCTTGAAACGGATGCCCCAGACATGGCGCCGCTAGGCGTGGCAGCTGGCGATAACTCACCGGTTTATTTGCGTCAGATACTTGAATGTCTTGCGGAAATCCGAGGTGAACAACCGGAATATCTGGCCTCTGCGTTATTTTCAAACACGGAGGCGCTATACGGTGCGGCGTTATGGCAGTAAAGGAATCATAAAACAGTGCAGTGTGGGGTTGGATTTAAAAAATCGTTCGAGTATACTTCGCGCCCTGGCTTTTCAAGGCGATGCCACTATCTCAGCCCCGAATAGTGTCACTGCCGATCAAATTACAGGTACAGAACCTCCTCCGGGTGTACTACACTTTCCGGTGGCGGTTTTTAACGTTTCTTTTTATAGCGTTCAAGGCGGAATCAATGAAGACTCTGAGTGCGAAACCAGAAACCGTAAAACGTGACTGGTACGTTGTAGACGCAGCCGGCAAGACGCTGGGTCGTCTGTCAACCGAAATCGCCCGTCGTCTGCGGGGCAAGCATAAGCCTGAGTACACCCCTCATGTAGACACTGGCGATTACATTGTTGTTATCAATGCGGGCCAGGTGCGGGTTACCGGCAACAAGGCATCTGACAAGATGTACTACAGTCATACCGGCTTTCCGGGTGGAATCAAATCTATCAGCTTCGAGAAGCTGGTCGACAAGGCGCCTGAGCAGGTTATTCAGAAGTCTGTAAAAGGCATGCTTCCGAAAGGCCCGCTTGGTCGTGCCATGTTCAAGAAGCTGAAAATCTATGCCGGCGCTGAGCATCCTCATACAGCCCAGCAGCCCAAAGAACTCGACATTTAACGGAAGGCGGATATGTCTGTAGCACAAAATTACGGTACTGGTCGCCGCAAAACGTCCACGGCTCGGGTGTTTATCAAGCCGGGAAGCGGTAATATTTCTATCAATGGTCGCACAATCGAGGATTTTTTCGGTCGTGAGACGCTGCGTATGATCGTGCGCCAACCTCTGGTTGTAGCAGAGTCTGCAGATCGTTTTGATATCAACATTACCGTAAAGGGTGGTGGTATCAGTGGCCAGGCGGGCGCTATTCGCCACGGCCTGACCCGCGCTCTGATGGATTACGACGAAACTCTGCGCCCAGCGATGCGTAAAGCGGGTTATGTAACCCGTGATGCTCGTGAAGTTGAGCGTAAGAAAGTTGGTCTGCGTAAGGCGCGTAAGCGTCCTCAGTACTCCAAGCGTTAAGTTTCGCTGGAGCAGATCTCAGGAAAACCCGGCTATTTTGGTCGGGTTTTTTTGTTTCAGGGTCAATGTTAGTCAAATTGATCTGGAGCAGAGAAGAGGCTCTGGTGGCGGCTTTCCGACTTGTAAGGACATGGTAATTTCATTACCATTTGAACGCTTATATTTTTGGATTGTGAAGTCCTTTTCGATGCACACTGTCGGCTTTCTTGCGGGCTGTGACATCGCCTGATGGGAGAAAACCATAATGAATAATGGCGACGTGAGCCAAGGTCGGCGCCGGTTTCTTATCGGTGCTACGGCAGCGGTAGGTGGAGTCGGCGTCGTCGGTGCAGCAGTTCCTTTCGTGGCATCCTGGAATCCCAGTGCCAAAGCGGAAGCAGCTGGTGCGCCGGTAACCGTCAATATCAGTAAGATTGAACCGGGGCAGCAGATCACCGTTGAGTGGCGAGGTAAGCCGGTCTGGATTATCCGCCGTACTCAGGAAATGCTGGATAATATTGTAAAACTCGACGATAAGGTAAGAGATCCCCAGTCAGAAGAGCCGCAACAGCCGGATTATGCCAGTGATGAGTACCGCTCAATCAAGCCGGAGTTCGCCGTGCTGGTTGGTTTGTGTACCCATCTGGGTTGTGTGCCTAGCTATCGTCCGGACGTGGCTCCGGCAGATCTGGGTAGCGAGTGGTTGGGTGGTCTGTTCTGTCCTTGTCACGGTTCCCGCTACGATATGGCCGGCCGGGTCTATAAAGCGCAGCCTGCTCCGCTGAACCTGGAGGTTCCACCCTATCGTTACGACGATGATGAGACTCTCACGATTGGTCTTGATCCGGAGGCAGCGTAATGCAGAAGCTTCTTAATTGGGTGGACGAACGTCTGCCAGTTGTGGATGCCTGGAATAAACACCTGGCAAAATATTATGCGCCGAAAAACTTCAACGTCTGGTATTTTTTCGGTTCTCTGGCGATGCTTGTACTGGTGAATCAGTTGGTAACCGGTATCTGGCTTACCATGAGCTACAACCCGACAGGTGAGGGGGCGTTTGCTTCCGTTGAGTACATCATGCGTGATGTACAGTGGGGTTGGCTCTTGCGCTACCTGCACTCCACGGGTGCCTCCGCTTTCTTCATTGTGGTTTATCTCCACATGTTCCGCGGCCTTATGTACGGCTCCTATCAGAAGCCGCGGGAGCTGATCTGGCTATTCGGCATGCTGATTTACCTGGTGCTGATGGCAGAAGCTTTCATGGGCTATCTGCTGCCTTGGGGTCAGATGTCCTACTGGGGCGCGCAGGTGATCGTAAACCTGTTTGGTGCCATCCCTGTTATTGGTGAAGATCTGTCTCTGTGGATTCGTGGTGACTACCTGATCTCCGGCATTACCCTGAACCGCTTCTTCGCCTTGCACGTGGTTGCGCTTCCGATCGTGCTGCTTGGCCTGGTTGTTCTCCACATTCTTGCTTTGCATGAAGTGGGTTCCAACAACCCGGACGGCATCGAGATCAAGAAGAACAAGGATGAAAACGGTATTCCCAAAGACGGTATCCCGTTCCACCCTTACTACTCCGTGCACGATCTTGTGGGTGTGGCGGTATTCTTCTTTATCTTCTTTATTGTGGTGTTCTTCTTCCCGGAGATGGGCGGTCTCTTCATTGAGAAGCCGAACTTTGAGCCTGCCAATGCACTGAAAACGCCTGCGCATATTGCGCCTGTCTGGTACTTCACGCCTTTCTACGCCATGTTGCGCGCGGTCACGATTGATCTCTTCGGGTTGCCGGCGAAGTTCTGGGGTGTGGTTGTCATGGGCGGTGCGATTGCGATCCTGTTTGTTTTGCCCTGGCTGGACAGAAGCCCGGTGCGCTCCATCCGTTACAAGGGGTGGCTGAGCAAGATTGCACTGGCGCTGTTCGCAATAAGCTTCGTTGTTCTCGGCTATCTTGGCCTTGTGCCTACAACCGAAGGTCGTATCATTGTTGCCCAGATTCTGACAGCCGTGTACTTCCTCTACTTCATTCTGATGCCGTTCTATACGCGCATGGAGAAAACCAAGCCAGTACCAGAGAGGGTGACAGGATAATGAGAAAGCTGATTTTTGGTCTTTTCATCGCATTCCTGCCGGTTCTCGGGCTGGCAGCCGTTGCTGGCGTTCCGCTTGATCACATCGAGACGGATCACACAGACAAGGCATCCCTGCAGCGTGGTGCTGCAATGTTCACCAATTACTGCATGGGGTGTCACTCCATGGAGTACGCCCGTTACAAGCGGGTCGCTGACGATCTGGAGATTCCAGTCAAACTGTTCGAGGAGAATCTCATTTTCACCGGCGCCCAGATTGGCGAACTGATGAAGAACTCCATGGACAAGGATATGGCCGCAGGCTGGTTTGGTGCTCCGCCACCTGACCTTACCCTGGAAAGTCGCCTGCGTGGCGAGTCCTGGGTTTACTCATACCTGCGTGGTTTCTATAAGGATGAAACCCGCCCTTTGGGTGTAAACAATGTGGTGTTCGACAAGGTGGGCATGCCCCATGTTATGGTCGAGCTGCAGGGACTATGTGCAGTGGAGCCTAACATCGGTAAAAAAGCCAGTGTTGAGCCGCTGAGTGGCAATGTCAATAACGGAAATGTCTGCCCCGAGTATGCTATTGAAGGTAGCATGACCGGCGCCGAGTTTGACCGTGCCATGTATGACCTGACGAATTTTATGTCTTACATGGCGGATCCTATCAAGGTTGAGCGTGAACGCCTCGGGATTTTCGTATTGATCTTTGTTGCTATTTTCTTTGTCTTTACCTACCTGCTCAATCGTGAGTACTGGAAGGACGTGCACTGAAAAATAGGGTATAATCCCGTTCCCTGAGTTCCAGCGGGCGTTAACCGGCCCGCTGGAATTTTTGCGTTTTTCAGGACCATTTCGGTTTGTTTATTCGTGAGGTAGTTCTATGGGCGTTGTGACCAAGCGGTCATCGATGACGTTTTTCTCAGACCCGGCCAGCCACTATAGCCACAGAGTGCGCATTGTGTTGGCAGAGAAGGGTGTTACCGTTGATGTCGTTGATGTTGACCCGGACAGTCCGCCAGCCGAGCTGGCTGATCTGAATCCGTATAACGCCCTGCCGACTCTGGTGGATCGTGATCTGGTTCTGTATGAGCCTAACATCATGATGGAATATCTTGATGAGCGCTTTCCGCACCCGCCGTTGCTGCCGGTTTACCCGGTTGCCCGTGCCAACAGTCGGCTGATGATTCACAGAATCCAGAAAGACTGGTGTGGTCTGGTGGATCAGATTTTGCACCAACCAAACGTCAAGGCGTCAGAAGCCGCGCGTAAAGAGCTGCGCGAAAGCCTGCTTGCTACGGCGCCGTTGTTTGGTGAAATGCCGTTTTTCCTTTCTGAAGAATTTACTATTGTGGATTGCTGTATCGCACCTATCCTCTGGCGTTTGCCGTCACTGGGTATTGAGCTCAATGACAAGCAAGCCAAGCCGCTGCAGAAGTATATGGAGAGTGTTTTTGATCGCGAAGGTTTCAAGGCGAGCCTTTCTGATCTTGAAGAAGACATCCGTAGCTGAATTGGCGGGGTTCCGCCATACGGAACAGGAGGCAAGCAGTGTCTGATAACAAGATCACCATGACATCCAGTCGTCCTTATCTGGTGCGCGCATTCAATGAGTGGATACTGGATAACGATTGCACGCCCTATATAGTTGTGGATGCAGGTCTTCAGGGTGTTCAAGTGCCCACGGAGCATGTCGCGAACGGGCAGATCGTTCTGAATGTCAGTCCTGGTGCTGTGCGTAACCTGGTAGTGGGTAATGGAGCTCTGGAGTTCAGCGCCCGTTTCGGCGGTGTGCCTATGCAGGTATTCATTCCACTTCAGGCAGTGATGGCTATCTACGCCAAGGAAAACGGTGAAGGTATGGTTTTTGGCAGTGAGCCGGGCTCTCCGGATCCTGACGGCACTAATGATCGGGATGGCGGTCGGTCGTCTGAAGGTCAGGAAGAGCGCCCGTCGGGCCGTCCGACTCTCAAGGTCGTTAAGTAGGTTTTAGCCAATAACTGTTCTGACAAAAAAGCCGGCATCAGCCGGCTTTTTTGTCAGCCTCCAAACAGTTTCCCGTCTACCAATGAGCACAGTGCATTGATCACAAGCAGTAGCAAAGGCGTAGCCTCTGCAGGCGAAAGGTCGTTCAGAGCGATCTCGTGGTCTTCTGAATGCATCAGGGAGGTGATGTCAGATTTCTCCCTCGCGCTCAACACCACCACGTTCATTTCCCGGTCATGGGCTGCCTGAATGGCCTGAATAAGGTTCGCTTTGTGGCCGTCATCAACTATCACGAATAGCAGGTCGCCGGGCTTACCGATAGCTTTGACCTGGCGTGAGAAGGTATCGTTGAAGCGGTTATCGCGGCAGATGGCCGAGTAAGTAGTTGCGTCGGCACCCAGGTTGATTGCCGGCAGCGCGGGCCGATCCTGCTCGAAGCGGTTCAGAAAGGCTGTGCAGAAATACTGGGCGATTACGTTGGCATTGCCGTTGGCGCAGGTGACAATTTTCCCGTCATTGAGAAGGGCGTTTACAAACGCCTCTGCTGCATGCTCGATAGCGGGCCCCACGGTGCTGGCTGCTTGGGCAGTATGCTCCATGTGGCTCGCAAACAACTGGTTGATCAGGTTTCCCGTTTCGTTCATCAGAATCTATACGTCCGCCTGGATTGCATTTTTGATCCATTGTACCTGGTATTTTTTTACGGTTCCCGGGCTGATTGCCACCACGTCTATCCGGCTGGGCGCGTTCCAAAGGTTGTGTCGGTGCAGATAAAACGAAGCGGCTTTTAGCAGCCGCTGTCGTTTCGGGTAGGAAATGGAGCTTGCCGGATCGACAAGGCTGTCCTTCCCCCGGTAGCGCACCTCAAAGAAGACGAGAGTATCCTTGTCTTGCCCTATCAGGTCGATTTCACCGCCGCGGTTATAAATGTTGCGCTCAAGTATCTCCACGCCTCGATATCTGAGGTACCGTGCTGCAACCCCTTCAAAATGTGTCCCAATTGCTTTGCTGCCTTCCATGGCGCTTATCTTATCCTTTTGCGACTCAGGGTTAGTTTGTCAACGACTGCGCCGGTTTGTCATCTTCAGCACCAAAAGGTTTGGGCTGGGGTAGCAGGCTGGGCATTCCACTACGGAATTGCGCCCAAAGCTGGGTCCTGTGAATGCTGCCCTCGCGGGTCATGCTTAGCTGGCCGGTCTGGCCATCCACTTTTGCGGTTTGAACCTGGCGCAGTAGAGGCAGGCGTTTGCTCAGCTGCCACGCGTCCGCTCCCATAGCAAACAGCCTTCCCAGCTGGCCTTGAGTGCCAGGCAAAACCTTGGTGGCTTCTGCGCGCAACGGGTTTTTGGCGTCGAGTACCCAGGGAATATCGGTAAATATAACCTGATTGAGGTCGCGATCCCGGGCAGCGTCCGGTGTGCCTTCGTAAATGATCGAAGGGGAGTACACAGGCAGGTCGCCGCCAAAGTAAAACGCAAACAGGGGTTTGAACTGGCGCGCTACTGCTGGCTCGGCCACCATAACAATCGCGTCAGCATCCTGTCGGCGTCGTGGTTCGAACTCAACATTGAGACCAATGGTGCGTTCTACCTGAATGGCGCGGTCCCGGGATACGGTAATGCCCAGCAGGTCCGCCGTCACCGCGCGCAGGTTATCTTCTCGAAAGAAACGCTCGATATCCAATGCAACCGCGCCGTTGTGCTGCATGCGTTTCAGCAATGCTGCCTCTACGCGATCGCCCCACTCACCCTGCGGGATGAGCACCAGAACCTGGTTGATGTTCTGCTCCGAGAGCCGGTCAGCAATCTGTCGGGCTTCGTCCTCTGCGGAAAGGCCAAACTGATAAAGGCCGTCCGGCGCCTTCTTGTCTGCAGCCAGATAGTTTAGGCCCAAAGCGGGAACTGGAAGCGTTTTCATGCTGGTAAGGCTTGCCAGCGCTTCTTTCTCAAGCGGTCCTATAATCAGATCGATATCCTGAGTGGCCAGTTCCCTGTAAAGCTCATCAAAGGGTTGATCTGAGGTGTCCACAATACGGATGTCAGTTTTGCCGCGGTCCGCAGAGCTATCCTGATAGTAGGCGGCCAGAAATCCGTCGCGAATGGCTTTGCCGGCACTCGCCAAGGGACCTTGAAGCGGCAGTGCCAGAACAACTTTTTCGGGCCGGTTTGCGGCAAGGCTGGCAATGAGCTGCAGTTCGGATGGTAGTATCTGTGCGCCAGGGTGGCCGGGCCAGTTGTTTTGCCAACGACGGATAACCCTGCCCTGATCGTCAATGCTCCGCCCGGGAGCGCGCACGTTGGCGGCGAGTTCGAGCCACCCCTCGGTCTCGAAACCGATGGTGTTCTCGCCTGCGGCAGAGAGTTTCTGGTCCGGAACGGCTTTCAGAAAGGTCCAGATCTGATCGTGGATCTGTTGCGGGTTAACCTTGCCGTCTGTCTGTGAAAGAAGCATCAGGGTCATGGCAGCCGAGAGGCGGTCGCCCACGAGCGCATAAGTTTCAGCCTGAAGGCCCGCAGCGCGGTTCACGAGATCCGAGTTGTAGCCTCTGAAATTGTCTGGTGAGAGTTTTGTCACGATACCGCCCGCCCACTCACGGTCTTCCAGTGCTACAGCGCTCGCCATGGCGAGTAGCTGTTTTTGGGCTTGCAGTGATGGCGCAGGTTGCGCCAGTTGAGTGCTCTGCAGTAATGTGCGGGCCGCCCGATGGTCGTCGCGTTCCTGAAACCGGCTTGCGACCTTCAGCAAGTATCGCTGCGCAGTTTCAGTGTTTCGTTCCTTTGCGGCAAGCTCGAGAGCCTGCGACGGGGACTGGGCAACGTGCGACTCCAGGTCGACACTGGCGCAGCCGGCAAATAGCAGGGTCAGGGTAAATATACCGGCCAGGGCGCGATGGTTAATACGGTTCTTAGTCATGGCAAGCTCTATGGATTCCGGGGTTTGGGGCTTGTAGCGCCGATCTGATGGTGGCAAGTTTAACAGCTCCCGGGCCAATTCACATGACGCAGGTGTCATGGTAATGCTGCCCCTGTGCTCGAGGCATACATTTTGAAAACTGAATCGGATCAGTCAGCCATGCAGGTAATAAAGCCGGGCGATACCCGTGGAACGCTCTATATCGTTGCTACCCCTATTGGTAACCTGGAGGACATTTCTGCGCGCGCGGTGAGCGTGCTCTCGGAGGTGGCAGTTATCGCTGCAGAAGATACCCGCCACAGCGGGCGCCTGCTCCAGCATTTAGGGCTTAACAAGCCGTTGATTGCATTACATGATCACAATGAGCGCGGCAGGGTTCAGGGCATCCTGGATCAGTTGTTGGCGGGCGCTGATGTTGCGTTGATTTCAGACGCCGGCACGCCGCTGATCTCTGATCCGGGCTATGTGCTGGTTCGGGAGGCAAGAGCCGAAGGGCTGCGGGTAAGTCCGATTCCCGGGCCATGTGCGCTGATTGCCGCGCTGAGTGCTGCAGGCCTTCCCACGGATCGCTTTTTGTTTGTCGGCTTTCTTCCTGCAAAGCGCTCTGGCCGACGCACCGCTCTGGAGGAGATTCGCAAGGAGAATGCGACTCTGGTTTTTTACGAGTCACCCCACAGGATACTGGATACCGTAGCCGACATCGTTGAAATCATGGGGGGGCATCGTGAGATCGTGCTGGGGCGTGAGATTACTAAAGCTTTCGAGACATTCTACTCCGGGGAAGCGACTCAAGTACTGGCGACCCTCACGGAGGACCCGCACGGCAGTCGGGGCGAATTTGTTGTCATGGTGCGGGGTGCTGAGAAAACGGAAAGCTCCCTGATGGCCGGCGCGCTTGATGTAGATCGACTGCTGAGTCTGCTGATGGAGGAGTTGCCGCTCAAGAAAGCGGCGAAGATTGCCTCCAGTCTGACCGGCCTGGGTAAAAACGAACTGTATCAGCGGGCGCTGGATCTCAAGGACAGTTGACCTCCGGGGCGGTGCTTTTCCTTGCATGGCGCGTGGCTCAGGAGTATTGTCTCGCCCGAGCTCGCCAGACAGTCGCCGCCGGTTTATCCGGGGGAGGAAAGTCCGGGCTCCGCAGGGCAAGGTGCCAGGTAACTCCTGGGCGGCGTGAGCCGACGGAAAGTGCAACAGAAAGCAGACCGCCTAAGTGCTCGTGACTGGTTCACGGGGACCGGTAAGGGTGAAACGGTGCGGTAAGAGCGCACCGCGTGGCTGGCAACAGTCCACGGCGATGGTAAACCCCACCTGGAGCAAGACCAAATAGGAGTCCTATGGCGTGGCCCGCGCTGGACTCGGGTAGGTTGCTTGAGGCCTGTGGTGACGCAGGCCCTAGATGAATGACTGTCCACGACAGAACCCGGCTTATCGGCGAGCTCGCCTTCTTTTCCTCAGTGCATTCTCAGTGCATAAAGCGTGTTCATTCTCATGGCGCGCTTTTTATAGCCAAAAAATCTTAAACCTCGCTTGTCTTCTTCAGACCTTTTTGCAGGTGGTTGATTTTCCTTCTTTTCTTATTCGTAATGTCACGTTTGCTCACACCATTCTCTGTAACCTGTTGTCATAAAAGGAACTTTCCCAAGAGAGACGCTGTTTGCGGCGCTTGCATTGTGAATTGCGTGTTTCTATAGTGTGCACAAGTGGGAAAAAGTGGTTTCTAGTGGTTATTTGTGGTTTTCAGGTCCCCAGAGACAGTGTAAATGAGCAATTTTCTCGGCAGTCATGCCATCAATATGGATGCAAAGGGTCGCCTGGCGATCCCTACCAAGGTGCGCGAAGGCCTCGCGCAGGCCTGTGGTGGGCGCATTGTATTGACGGCGAATGCTGATGAAGAGCGTTGTCTGCTGGTTTACCCGGAACCAGAGTGGGAGATTCTCCGTCCCAAGATCGAAGCACTTCCCAACATGAATAAAGCGGCACGACGCCTTCAGCGCCTGCTGCTGGGTAATGCTGCGCCCATGGAGATGGATTCTGCCGGGCGCATTCTGGTGCCGCCCACACTGCGCAGCTATGCCCACCTTGAGAAAAAGCTGATGCTCATCGGGCAGGGCAAAAAACTGGAGCTTTGGAGCGAGGAGCGCTGGTTTGCATGGCTTGATGAATCTTCTGGTGATGAAGACATGCCGCCTGAGATGGAGGCGCTTTCCCTATGACCACTGATCGCAGTCAGGAGGTCGGGGCAGGGTTTTCGCATCGCTCGGTCCTTCTGGACTCGGCGGTCGACTATTTGGTCAGCGATCCCGATGGTAAATATGTAGATGGCACCTTTGGCAGAGGCGGTCATAGCCAGCTTATTCTCGGGCGTCTGGGTACATCTGGCCAGTTGCTGGGTATCGATAAGGACCCTGAGGCCATCACTGTAGCTGAAGAGCTGGCTGCAGATGATTCGCGGTTTGGATATTTTCATGGCTCCTTTGCTGAGCTCAGTCGCGCCGTATCCGATGCTGGCTGGGAGCAGGTTGATGGTGTGCTGATGGATTTGGGGGTGTCTTCGCCGCAGCTTGACGATGCGTCGAGGGGCTTCAGCTTTATGCGTGATGGCCCGCTCGATATGCGTATGAATCCGTTGCAGTCGCCAAGTGCGGCTGAGTGGCTTGCTTATGCAGAAGAGCGTGATATCGCGGATGTGATCTTTCGCTATGGTGAGGAGAGATTTTCTCGCCGCATTGCCCGCCTGATTGTAGAGCGTCGCAAAGAAGCGCCGATCGAAACAACGCTTCAGTTGGCCGCGCTGGTCAGCGAGGCGGTACCGAAAAAAGAGAAACATAAACACCCGGCAACTCGCACTTTCCAGGCGGTTCGAATTTTTATCAATCGCGAGCTGGAAGACCTGGAAGCAGGGCTGCAGGCGTCCGTTGATCGGCTTGCGCCGGGTGGCCGATTGGTTGTCATCAGTTTTCACTCGCTGGAAGACCGGCTGGTGAAGCGTTTTATGCGAGACCTCGCTCGTGGCCCAAGGTTGCCCAAAGGTATACCCGTGACGGCAGAGCAGGAGGCTTCGGATTTCAGGTTAATAGGTAAGGCCAGCAAGGCCGGTGTCGGTGAAGTCAGTGAGAATGTTCGCGCCCGCAGTGCTGTTATGCGGGTTCTGGAACGTATCGACAAAAAACAGACATCCCAGGGGAGCGCATAAATATGGGCGCAGTAGCCATAGAGCCGGCGGTAAAGCCGGCCAAGCTGAATAAAGAAAAAGTTCGCGAGGGTGTTGTTGCAGCTGTGCGGATTTCGCGGCGTGTTTTTGAAGCCACGCGGCAGAAGCGGGTTCTGGTATCGCTGGTCCTTGCCGCGCTGCTTGTGGGTTCATCGATTGGCGTTGTTATTAGTGCCCATGAGAACCGTGTGCTGTTCAACACGCTGTCCCAGCTTCAGGCAGAGCGTGACAGCTTTCAGGCAGAGTGGAGTCAGTTGCTTTTGGAGCAAAGTTCCATGGGTGGCTACGGGCGGGTAGAGAAACTTGCAGCAGAGCGCTTCAATATGGTGGCTCCCGGGCGCCAGGACATTGTTCTGGTGCCTTTGGTGTCACCGTTGGCGTCCCGGTAATTCACGATAATCACAATCTCAGGGTGATCTGATTGTCCACTCAGGAATCAGCAAGAACAATGGGCCAGAAAGTGGCGGCAGGCATGAAAGCCTGGCGCTTTGGCTCTGTGCTGGGCGTGTTCCTGGTGGTCGTGCTGGCGCTTGGCTGGCGCTTGGTCGACCTGCATGTTGTCGATAACGATTTCCTGCGTAAGCAGGGTGATGTTCGCACCATCCGTGTAGAGACAATCGATGCCCACCGTGGGGTGGTCACCGATCGGTACGGCGAGCCTCTGGCAGTGAGCACTCCAGTGCAGACGCTCTGGGCCAACCCTTCAGAGACAGATCCCGCTGAGCCGCGTCTGGCAAACCTGGCGCGGGTGCTGGAAATCAGCGAGGCAAGACTGCGCGAGCGCCTTGCAGCTTACGCTGACCGCGAATTCATTTATCTGCGCAGAAAAGTCCAGCCCGGATTGGCCGCAAAGGTCATGGAGTTGGATATTCCGGGCATATACTCGCGGCAGGAATACCGCCGTTATTACCCGGCTGGCGAGGTAACGGCACATGTTGTCGGGTTTACCAATATTGATGAGCGCGGCCAGGAAGGTATAGAGCTGGCCTATAACGAGTGGTTGTCTGGTGAGTCTGGTCGCAAGCGCGTTCTGAAGGACAATCGCGGGCGGATTATCAAGGATCTGACGCTAATCCGGGATGCTGCGCCCGGTCACAACCTTGAGCTCAGCCTGGATCTGCGCCTGCAATACTTGGCTTATCGCGAGTTGAAAGCCGTTGTCAGTGCGCATGATGCCCATGGCGGCACCCTCGTTATGCTGGACGTCGAGACCGGTGAGGTGCTCGCGATGGTCAACCAGGGGTCTTATAACCCAAATGACCGCAGTCAGTTTGCACCGGAAAATCTCCGCAACAAGGCCATCACGGATCTGTTTGAGCCCGGCTCAACCATGAAGCCGATTTCGATGGCTGCTGCGCTTGAATCCGGGCAGTACTCCGTTAAGGCAACAATTGATACGTCGCCCGGTTATCGGCGCTTTGGCAGGTTTACGATTCGCGATTACCGGAACTACGGCGTCATTAGCCTGACAGACATCATCGTCAAATCCAGCAACGTGGGTATCAGCAAGATTGCCACAGAGTTGGGTGGCGACACGATTCGCAACCTGTACGCTCGACTCGGATTTGGCCAGCCAACCGGTATCGGCTTCCCGGGTGAGGCTGTGGGTGTATTGCCAGCACCGCCGAAGTGGCGCCCTTCGGAAGAAGCAACGCTCTCATACGGTTACGGGATGAGTGTGAATGCACTTCAGTTGGCTCAGGCCTATATGGTTATTGCCAATGGCGGTGTGCGGTACCCGCTAAGTCTGATGAAGCTGAATGAAAAGCCCGTTGGCGAGAGGGTGCTCTCCGAGCAGGTAACAAGCGATGTACGAACCATGCTTGGAGAAGTGGTTACCAGGGGGTCTGGTAAGCGTGCTCAGCCAGGTTTCTATAGCGCCGGGGGTAAAACCGGAACCGTTCACCTGGTCGGCGCCCAAGGTTATGAAGACAGCCAGTACAAGGCAATTTTTGCCGGGATGGCGCCAATTGATAATCCGAGAATTGTAACGGTTGTGGCGGTGGATGCGCCGCAGTCCGGCGAATACTACGGTGGCGAAGTTGCCGCGCCGGTGTTTTCACGAGTGATGAGTGACGCCCTCCGGCTGCTTAATGTGAAACCGGAGCTTGAAGTGGGCACAGCGGGCTCGCAAGCGGGACAGACAGGGGAGAGGGGGTAAGCCTATGAGCATGACATCTCTCAGTACCTTGTTGCAGGGCATTGTTTCAGTGCCTTCGGTTTTCGATGTAACGATTCATGGCCTACAAACCGATAGCCGTGAAATCAGCCCCGGC
>TARA_R110001606_G_scaffold234198_3_pt1 | contig 19019 bp, 26 predicted proteins | sample TARA_R110001606 | Tara Oceans TARA_R110001606 (sample SAMEA4398315) | marine metagenome | biome: Polar Biome; feature: [SRF] surface water layer (ENVO:00010504); material: water (ENVO:00002006), including particulate matter (ENVO:01000060) such as... | depth 5 m | reverse complement strand
ATCAGAATTTTCTCGTCTATCAGAATTTTCTCGTCTATCAGAATTTTTATTGTCTTTTCCTCTTTTATTTCTTAATTTGTTAATGCCTTTTCCAACAAGTCCCGCAAGTGCTGCAATAGCTATATAAGAAAATTGTTCATCTTCAACGGGAACTATTTCTTCTGTGTTTAGTGTTTCATTTAAGACTGCATAGCCTACTTTAACTCCACTATCACTTATTTCATCATCTCCATCGAAACCAACAGTCCTATTATTACTATTGACAAGAAGACTTGCTCCAAGAATCATTCTCTTGTTATCTAAGTTTTCAATAAAAGTTTTTATCAATTCAGTTTCAGACATTGAATAATCAGCATCTACTCCACTTTCATTAAGCATATCGACAAATTCAGTTGAATCTTTAGAAATTATAGTAGCTAATTCATCTACTAATAAATCAGAAGCCTCATCTATATTCAAATTTTGAATTGAACTATTAAATTTTTCGTTATAACTTTTCATTTACTTTTTATTTACTACTCTATATTGAGTGTAAGCTAATGCAGCATATGCTAATCCTAAACCAACATATGCAATCAACTTCATCTTGTTTTTATCGTTCAGCCACTTTTCCATCATAAAACTTTTGTGCCTTTAAGTATAGCAATGATAGATATTCCAATGCCTAACCCTATTGCTATTTGAACGCCTTTTCCTAATCCTTTATTGGACTGTGCTCCATCAGCACCTAAAGTTACTTCTGTAGGTCTATATTCGCCTTGATAATCAGAATCTTGGTTTAATTCCATCGTACTTGTTCCTGTACCTCCGCTTTGAACAACTTCTCCCTCCGCAGAAGAATGAGTTCCTTGCCAAACACTACCTCTTAAAGCAGAATCTCCCTCCGCAGAAGAATGAGTTCCTTGCAAAACACTACCTCCTAAAGTAGCATCTCCTTGAACTCCCAATTGTATTTCTGTAGATTCATAACCAAAATCATCCAATCCATCAATACCCGTTATTCCTGTTTCTCCTTCGAAACCACTTTTTGCGGGTATTACAATTCGGTTGTTTTCTATTTCAGCACCTATTCCTTCTTCTACTATTGTACGTTTTTTTCGAGGATTACGTCTTCTTTCACGCATTCCAACTGCTTTTTCTCTTGCTTTTAATTTTGCTCTTTGTGATTTACGCATTCTACGAAGAATTGGCTTTTTCATTCCTGTTGAACGCTTCATTCCATCAGCACCTAAAGTAACCTCTTCATCATATTCATCATAGTAATCTCCATCGAAACAAACAAAATCACGCATTTCATCATTTAATGCAGTAATTCTTTCTTGTCTTTCTTTTATTTTACCATCACTATTACCTTTTTCTGACAACCTATCGACAAGTTTTTTATTCCATTCAATTTTGTCAGCAATAGTTTGGGCTTTTTTCTGCTCTTCATCAGCATCATCTACCTCAACTTCTCCTTCAAAATTATAGCCATAATCATCCTCCCAATCGTAATCATCTTCGTATTGAAAATCTTCTTCTCCATACTCGTCATAACCATCATCAGCATAACCATCATCAGCATATCCATCATCAGCATATCCATCATCACGGTAATTATCAATTTCTCTTTGACTATTAGCCGAATTTAATTCTCTTTCATACTCACGTTCTGCCTTTATGTCCTTTCGTTCTTGTTGTTGACGTTTTCTTTCCTGTCTACGAGCCATTCTTGCGGCTTGTTGCTCGGCTCTCATTGCTTGACGTTTTGCTTTTCTCGAAGCCCTTCTTGAAATTCTTTTTTCTTGTCTACCTTCTTTACGTAAACTACGAGTGTTTTGCCTTGATTCAGCACGTCCACGCTTTCGCTCGGCTTTCATATCCCTCTTCTCAGCTACATTTGCGTTTCTTCGAGTTCTTCGTGCAGTTTTTCTTTTGGTACGTCTTGCTCTTGCCTTTTTACCAAATAATTCAGAATATTCTCCAAATGCCTCTTCAAATGTGGCAATTCTTGGTTGTTGAGAAGTACCTACAGTATTTTCAAGACGTATAATTCTTGTACCATCCATAGTTATATTATTTTGATTCTGTTACCGTAACAGATTTAGTTTTGTCAAAAAAGTAAACTGCTGCATATCCTAAGATACCACCAATTACTGCATATTTAGTACAAGTTTTTCCTGTACAACCCTTTTTCTTACTGTACGCATATCCTCCAATTGCTCCCGCAGCAGCAAATAAAATTCTACTCGTTTTGTAAGTTTCTGCGGGTAGTAAATCAACTCTTGTTTCTGATTGAGCACTATCCGCTCCTAATGTTACTTCTGTTACTTCCATTTCTTTTAAATTATTGCTATATACTATTTGACCTTTTTCTGTTATAAACACTCGGTAAGAAAAAGGCTTACCTCTTCGTAATCCTTTAATACTTTTAAATTCTCCATTTAAAATTGTTCCAATTGGTAACTCTTCTGATGTTTCAGTAAAATTTTTGTGCTCTTTATTAGGCACTAATACTTTTGCATTATCTTTTAAAACTGCTTCCATCTATTTCATTAAATTTTTTGAAACTATTATGAATGTTAAACCAATTAGTCCGATTACACCTACTAATCCAATTACCTCTAAATTACTTTTATTAGTTGTAATTGCAGATTGTGGTGTATTGCTTCCATTGAAGTCGCTAAACTTTGCAATAGAATCTGAAATAACATTTTCTTTTGGTATTTCAGTTTTAATTTCTTTGTCTTTAGAATTGTTTTGATTACCACATTTGTGGCACTTATATGGGTCTTCTCCACCCTTTGATTTTTCCCACGACCAATCACAATTAGAACACTCAATATTTCCTTTAGATTTTAAACCAAGAGTTCTAACAATCCAATTTTTATGGGGGTGTATTTCAGCCATCTTTTTTTCCAAAGATAACTTGTCATCTAGTTCAAAATATAATTGAGCGAGTTTATCCTCTAAATCGGTATGACCTGTTGCTTTTGGTTTGTTATAACTTTTCAACAACTCATCACTTTCCTTAGTAGCCTCATTGGCTAAAATGGTCATTAAAGTAATATCTTGCTTTTTCTTATTGTGTTTATTGTTTCGCTTCATATTAAATATTTAAAACAAAAAAAAGGCGAGGCAATAATACCTCGCCTTTTTCTAATTTGTAAGCGTATATTACTTAGTTAGTAATTCCTCTAACGTTTTGTGACGTTTGAATAATTACAGGAGCAACATTTTTACCACTTAATCTTGGTGCACGTGCTCTGTTTAAAGCAACACCTCCATTAAGTTCAGCTTTTCCACTAACAACTGCAACAGGAAACATTGAGATAGTTAATACTGCATTAGCCTTCAAAGTGAAGTTCATTTCAGTATTACCATCAATAGTTACCATTTTAGTAACATCAATGATGTCTGCTTGTTGTTGGTAAGCATCTCTTAAAATTGAAAGGTTCATTGGCGTAGTATATTGTTTACCGTTACCATCAACGTGTTGAATTGAGACAGTTTGTTGTAACTGTGCAGCATCATCACATTGGAATCTGAATTTTCCAATTTTGAAGAATTTGTTGTTTGACTGTGCAATTAAACGTCCGTATGTACCACCTTGAAGGTTAGTAATAGTCGTTGTTGCAACGTTTCCGAAGTTCGCAGCACCAAAGTTGTCGTTAAAACCAAACATTGTGGCAGCGACATCAGCACCCGAAGTTTCAGCGTATTGAATCACGTATGGGTCTGAAACGGCAGAAGAAGCATTAGGTGCTCCTGTAGCATATGACATATCATCGTTATCGAAGTAAGACATATCATCATCATCAAAGTATGACATATCGCCTTCCATATCGTAAGAGTCAAAACCACTCATTGCCTCAGTACCGCTAATATAACCGTGAAGTTCTTTTTCGATTGAGTTCATAATCGTGTATTTTTTTTGATAATAGACTTTAAATAAATCTACTATCGACTTTATAATTTAATTTTTGTACCACATTTAGTTATAAATAACTTGGCTTGGAAAACCATTATTATATTTAAAAGATTTTTCTTATATATTTTATGTACTATCTGCGAAATACCATAGGGTAATAGCGGGGTTCTTTAAAACAAAAAAAAAGGTTCTTTAAAACCTTTATTTATGCAGCAGCTTTTACTCTTTTTGCAAGTCTTGGTGCTACAACCACTTGGTGCACGGCTAAACCTACCATTACGGCAGTAAGAACAATTGCACCCATTTTTAAATCAGCTTTTGAAATCATCTTTATCTATTAAATAATTATTACAACCGAAATTAAGAAATAATTACTAATAAATATAATGAATTAGTTGTACAGTAGAGCATAGATTAAAACACATATTATTGTATTTCAATTACTTAGATGTAATAATAGTGTATAAAAAAAGGAAAGCTACAAAATAACTTTCCTTTTAAAAAATATAAATTTTTATTCAATTTCGATAATTTCGGCTTCTTGTATGGAAGATGAAGGCTCTTCATTTAGACCAAACATCATTATATTTGAACTTTTTAAAGAATTGAAGGCGTTTTCAAAAGTACGAATTTTTCCCGTAATTTCAGTAACAAATCCTTTTTTAATTGGTTGTATTCCTTCTAATGCTATAAAATACTTACATTTTCCGTTTTCTTTAAACCATTCTAATTTTTCCGAAACTGTTTTTTCTCCTTTATCAATATAGAAGCAGACTCTTATTTTGTTTTTGTTTCTTCTTGCTTTATTAAACTGCTTTTGAAGTTCCTCTAAATTCTCTGTTATTTTAGGCTTCTGCTCTTCTGTACCATAAACGAATAACTCACATAAAATTCTTGGCACTTTTGATGTAATTTTTACTTGGTCTTGTTCAGTCATATTTTGTTTATTTAATCAATAAATTATTTATTATTGTTTTGAAAGTTATTTTGTGTATTTCTGTAGGTAAAGGGAATAAAATATCGTCTTCCATATCTAAATTTAATACGTTGTGATATTTTAAAAAATAATTAAAATAACCTTCTGCAAGAAATCTAAAAGTCCACTCAACTAATTCCAAACCTTTAAAGTTTTCCGTTATGTCTAAAAACCCTATATTTTTTATTTTATCATTTGAAAAAAATATTAAACCTTTCATTATATTTTTAGGGTCAACATAAATCGTCTTCATAATATCGTCCTGTTTTATATCTTCTGTATTGTAAAGTAAGGAAGATATTATTAGGTCATTCGTGGTACTTTTTAGAGATATACAACCACTTTTATCAAAATTTTTATATTCTACCTTTAAAGATAATAGCCAATCTTCATTGACAATCGTATTGGAAGGAAATATTACTGAATATTTTTCATCGACCAAAGACAAAAAATCATTGACTGTTTCAGCATATTTATCTTTTGCTTTTTTTATTTCAATTTCTATACCTTTATCTTTAAGACTATGAGCATATTCTAAAATATTATCATTAAAATAATATATATACAATTTAAAACTTATTTTAGTTTTAACAGTTAAATTGTTTATACAATATTTCGTACTATATAAGTCTGAGTTGGTTAAAATACAAATAGCAACTTCTTGTTTTTTTTTCATTGGTATTTGGCTATTTGAAATTTTAACTTAAAATCAGTATGGAGTTCACGCAATATTGATTTTTCTATTTCAACTCTATGACTTATTTTTACAATATCAAGTTTGTTTTCGTTTTGTAAAAAATCAGATTTACACATTTTATTATTGAGATAAAACAATTTTACCTGTAAACAGTCCAAAATATTTTCGTGAAGTTGTATTTGCTTACGAATAGTGTTAATTTCATTTATAACCATTTGTTTAAAATTCTACCCAATGAAAAAGGAATTGTTAGTGGCATAATCAAACTAATTAAAAAAGCGTGTAAAATTAAAATATACCAAACTTGGTTAAATCCTTTTTTTAAATCCTCAAAAATTAGTTTTCTATCATCTCTTAAAATAAGCATAAATAACCCTATTAAAATAAGGTAAACATAACAATATATTAAGGTTAAAATAAATTGCATTACTTATCATTATTTCCATAATACATTTCATAGTATTGCTCTATAAGCATTTTTTTAGCTTCTTCTATGTTTTTAGAACCATACATTTCGGCAAACTCTTTTATTTCCTTTTTATTTGAACCTAAAAATTGACCACAGGCTTTTTTAAATTCTTCCTTAGTAAATGCTCCTTCTATTTTGTTTGCAAAATTAAATATGTAAACAAAAAATCTTTTATCCCCACTAAAATATCTGTTGTTTACAAGTATTTGAGCAATCTTATACATCGGAACATTTGGAAGTTTACCTTTAATATCGTTTACATTATCCGCTTGATAGTGCATACGAACCCAACGAGCATTTTGCCATATTCTTGGTTCTACCGCTCTTGCACTTTGGTAACTTATCAATACGTCTACTGCTCTATGTCTTAAATTAACAAGTCCCGATACAATTTCTTTTAAGTGAGTAACATTTAAAATGTATGTATTTATATCTTCAAGAACAACCATCCCATTTCTGAAATTTTCAACAACATATTCAATAATTTTTATTTTATCTTCAAGACCAACGTTTTTAGCATCTATTCTACGGCATTCGCCACCATCAGTTCGACTCCAATCTTTAATATCTTTTACCGCTATGGTTTTTGGAACTACATTATCAATATCGTTTTTCTGAAATTGGGTTTTAGTGTACTCTCCGTTTGTGTCCATAATTAGAACCTTTCGACCACGAACTTTATTGTAAAATTTATCTTTAATGTAATCTTTAATGATATACATATTTTGATATGTTTTACCCACACCTTGAATACCTGTGGTTGCCATCATTCCGCTTTCTCTTGTTGACTTTTCCATTATTCTTTAGTTTGTATTTCTGAATCTGAAATTAGCACCTCCTCTTCGCTAAGTTCTGCAATTTCATTTAGATTTTGATAGTTTACTTTTACATTGTCATCTTTTAAAGGTATTTCTAAGTCTTCAATTGGAGATTCTTTTTCCTTTTCAACTGTTGGAATTGGAGGCTCATTATTAACAGGAGGCTCTGTATATTCAGCCTCATAATTTCCACCACCTTCGTTCATTGACCTAAGTTGATTTAATAAAGAATTAGTTTGTGACTTTAAAGTTAGTAAACTCATTGCCTGTCCCCCTATTATGGTTAGTGTTACCAATAGCAATTCTTGAGTAGGGCTTGGGGCAACACCTTTTTCCATAAGAACCTCTGAAAGAGCGGCACTTAAATCTTCTTTGTGCTCCTCTGTCCATTTAGACATTTGTTCTGCTTTATCACATTGCACTTGAAAGAATTGTTTAACTGTAACTTCTTGACCATCTTCAAGAGAAACGAGTAAGGACAAATCCATTTCTCCCGACATCTCATATTCGGTCAGCTTTGCCTCGTTAATATCTTGGTTAGCATACCAAACAAATCCTTTTTCAGAAAGAACAGATACCGCTTCTACTATGTATTTTGCAAATTTCTTTGTACTTCTTTTTTTCTTACCTGTTGACATATCATCAAAAGATGGATTAAGAGGCTCGGTTTGTTCTTTCTTGCTTTCCGTTTTCTTTACCTTATCTGATGATTCTGTTTCTTCCTCAGAAGAATCGGGTATTTCAAATGCTTCTTCAAATGAAGTTGGTTCATCAAAAGATGTTTTTGGAGCAACATCTTTGTTAGAATTACCCCCTTTACTTAAAGAGTCATTTCCCATTACATAGTCACGTACAATAGGTTCTTCTCTATTAAATGGGTCTATAAATTGATTATTTGAAGATGCACTATCTTCTACAGTTTTTTCAGTTTCCTCAAATTCAACATCTTCTACATTTTCTAACTTATCTTTTGCCATATCTTTTTCTGTATTTTCTTCTGTTGGTTTTACATCAATTTGTTCTCCTTGTGTTTCTTCAAAAGGAATATCTTCTACTACATATCTTGAATGAAGTTTTTGTAGTTCTTGATAATTAGTAGCGGGTATTACATTAAAATTAGAATCTTGTTCTAAATTCTTTTTAAGAATAGGCTCAAGTTCTTTAATCAAACGTCTTTCCTTATAATTTTTATTACCTCTTTTTTTATATATCTTCATTCTGAATCTGTTTGTTTAAATTTGAAAAATTAAAAATTAAACGTGACTTCAACTTTTCATATTTTTCGATAAAATTCTTATCTACTTTATGATTGTGGTCAGCATTTTTTAATTTACGAACACCTATTGCAACACTATTGTGATTATTAAAAAAAACATTTCTTGCAATTTGTCTTGTACTAAAACCTAAGTTATAATGCAATAAACAATATGTTATTTGTTTAGCTTCTTGCTGAACACCTCTTGCGGTTTTTGACTGTAGAGCCTTTTTTGAAAAATTGTATTCATCTGCAACCATTTGAAGTACATAATTTATCTCCATTGACTTATCGCTCTTCTTATTCAAAAAAGTAATTATACCAATGTTTAATTCTTGTATTGAAAATTCTTTTAGTCCTCTCTGAATATTCGATAACAATTTTTCTAATTCAGTTTTTGGTTTAGACATTTACCATTCTTTTTATACAAAAATATACAATTTTTATGTAATAAATTAAAGAGTACCCGCTTTTTTTTTATTTCACTATCTTTGATAATATGATTTCAAATACAAAACAGGTTTATTACAACCAATTAAAAGGAAAAATATCAGAAATAAATACTTCTGAAAATTTCCCATCTGTTGTATTAGAAGTTGGACACGAAATAAAAAGATTCGTCAATATTTGTTTGAAGCCCAATATGATGCAGACAATAGAAATGAATTACAAGATAGGAGATAAATTATCTGTCAAGTTCTTTGTGAGTAGTCGATTTAAACACGGAAGGTGGTATTCAATGGTTAACGGATTAGAAATATTACCATAAACATTCGGAACTTCCCGAATAAATAGATGCTTTTATTTGTTCCTCACGAAGCCATTTTAAGTATTTAATAATTTTATTTAATCGTATCATCTTCTTAATAACCTGTCATTTTCTTTTTCAATAAATTCTAATTTAACTTTTATAGCTGATAATTCAGAACTTAAAATAGTCAAACGATTCATTAAATTTTCCTTTTCCCCTTCAAGTTTTTCTACTCTTGCACGAAGGTCATCTCTATATAAATTTGAATCATCGAATTTTTCTTTATTTTTCTCTCTTTTATTTTTTATCAAAAACTCATAAAATTTCCAAGCACCCGCACCACCACCAACGGTCAAAACTGTTATTAAAATTGTGCTAATTTGCTCAGTCATTTTGCATAGATTTATGTAAATTCTCTAACTTCAACTTAAAAAGAATCCAAGACCACATAAAAGCGTACCAACAGGTTATTGTTATGTTTTTTACATCAATTATCGAAAAAGGTTCTGAATTTATATTTTGATACATATTAACGAGATAACGAATTGTTGAAAATAGATATAAAACTAAATAAGCAGTAACTAACCTTTCCAACCATTTTGATTTATGAAGAAATGAAATCATTCCTAAACTAAGTATGAGATAAGAAAGGTATAGCCAATAGGTATTGGGTTGACCTAAATCATACCAAAAATAGTAAGAAGTCCATAAAACTTGATTATTTAAAATGTCGCTTGAAATCCAAAAAAAAAGTAATGGTTGAAAGTCATAATAAATTAAAGTTTGTTTTATTTTTTTTAAAAATTGCTTCAAAATACTATTGTTTAGTTATTAACAATAAAATGTTAAAAACTACCATCTTCTTTCTCGGAGCGTAGTTTTTCTATTTCAAGTTTTTTAAGTTCAAATTCCATTTTAGCTAACTTTTCTTTACCTCTTGTGTATTTTCTATTTTCAAAAAAAACAAAGATTGAAGTAGCCGCACCTAATGTTGCAACCAAATAAAATAAACTTCTAATTTTTTTATTTTGTAATATGTCTATTTTATTAGCCATCTTTTTCATTTTTCTTATCTAAATAAGGCTTTAAAACGAATTTATAACCCGCAAATAATGCAGCAGCTATAACTACGAATGTTATTATGCTTTTCCCCCCACTTTTGGTAGCAGTTGTTGCGGCAGATGCCGAAGTATCAAATTTTGTAATCATTTTTTATATTTTTTTAATATGAAACATATCATCTTCTTTACCTTCAATGATAGAGAAATTAGAGGTCATAATACCGTTTTCTTCTTCGGGGTCATAAGTATCAAACAAAATGTCATAGCAAGTTGGGGCTTTACTTTTAAGGTTGTCAATTTCAATTGTTTTAACACCATTATCAAACAAAGATTTAATTTCAGTTTCTACTAAAATTCCTTTATCATCAGCTTTGATATTTTCCTCGTGCTCATCCATTTCTTCTTTAACTTGGTCTTGAATCTCTTCTAATACCTCCTCTTCTTCAAAGGGTATTTCATCTTCGTTTTTGTCTGTATCATTTACTTGGTCGTAAATTTCATAGCAAACCCACTTATCAATTGCTTTTACCTTTCGGATAGTTTTAGCGGTAGGTTTTTTACCACTTTTATCAAGCATATTTAATGCCTTTTTAATATCCTTAATCCCATCTATTCCTACTTGAGCATCTTCGCTTAAATCTGAATAAGTTAGATTGTTTTTTTCTAATTCTTTTTCGTATTGAAATTCCATTCTTTATATATTTAGTTACAATTCAAAGATACGAATTATTTAATCAATCCTCTTTTCCTTGCTGATTCTATTAGTTCTTTTGTTTTTGAATTATCATACCATACACCACCAACTAAATTTTCTCCTAAAAATACACCTTCCTCTGTGTAAATTTTAGCGACTTTTGATTTTGGAATATATGCCGCACCACTTGGTAAATTTCCACCTTTTTTAAAAATAGATAGTTGACCTTTTTCTTCCATTTCTTTTCTCTTTATTTGGTCTGCCGTTTTATTGCCTTTTACACGTAGTCCCGAATAGATAGGTTCATTAAAACTGTTTTCAATAATTTTACCATTCTTTAATTCAACTTTTTCAATTGCATCTATTGGAATATATCTAACATCGTTCAAACCGCCTCCTTTAGCGAAAGAATGACTAAAATCATAATCCATTTGTAACTCTGAAATAATTGAATCTTTTTCTTCTGCCGTTAAGCTATCATAATTTTCTCCCGCATAGTTTTTTAATTCTTGCATCCAATCAATAGCATTTTTACCCGCATTTTTTGCATAAGAAATAGGGTCAAAATCAACTTCTCCACCCTCTGCGTATGCCTTACCTTTTATTTTTACTTCAAATAAATCTTTTGGTGTAATAGAGAATGTGCTCCCCGAAACTGTATCTCCTTTTATTGAAGTTGCAATATATTCATTACCTTTTTGTTTTGAACCTATAAATATGTTATCTATATCTACATCATCATTCATATTTTTGCGGATATACTTCTTTGTTTCTTTACGCAAAGTCTCGTAAAAATCAATTGGCTTTGCAAAATGTATTTGAGTATCTTTTACCTCAACTCCTTTTTTTTTGTACTCTTGATATATCTCTTTGTTTGTAACCTTTTTTGGGTATCTTCTGAAAATCATTTTATTATTAGAAGTAAGAATATATACATTATATATTTTTCCACCCTCTGCGTAAGATGATTCTTTTTCTTTTGCTTCTTTTTTTGTAGCGGAACTTGGAAAAGATTTTATTTCTCTTGCAAAAATTTCATCTGATAGTTTTTCTTCTTTTGAATAAACTCCTAAAAGTGTTTCGGGGTTGTCCGTTTCGGTTAAAATTCCATTTTCTTTATCTATTCCCGTAATAATTGCGTTTTGATAGCCTCTTGCTTTTGTGCCTCTCATTAAAGCCATTACTTTATCTCCCTCTTTCCAAGTTTTAATCTCTCCACCCTCTGCGTATTCGTCATTTTCTTTTACGCTATCCTCACTAACCTCTATATCAATACTCTGACCATAGTTGTTTAACCCTAATTCTCCATAGCCTTTTATACCTTTTTCCTCCAATCTTTCTGCTACATTTTCTGAAAGTGGTAAAACAATTTCTTGTAACTCGTTAAGAGTTAAGTTTTTAAACTCAATATAAAAATCTCCCCAACTACCCTCTCTTAAAGACATAGACTTTTTACTACCCATTTCTCCATAAGAAACATATTCAAAATCTTCTTCAATAATTCTTTTTACTTCGTAAGGTAAATTGTTTGATGGCTTTGTTTCGCTTTTTGGTTGTCTTTTAAACTTTAAATCTATTGTTCCATTTAAAAGCGTTACATTATCATCAACATAATCGTCATTGTTATATTGTTGAAATAAGTAATAAGGGTTCAAGGTATCTTCCGAAATGATTTTAAAGAAACCAACCTCTCCACCCTCTGTATAGGTAGAACCGCCTTTATCGTATTCAGAAGGATTATTTGGAGTTCTTTTACCTCCTAAATATATTGACAATATTGTAAATGTTTTTGTTCCAACTACACTTTCTTTTTTGCCTGTAAAATAATCATAAAATTTTTGGTCAATAACCTCAACCGCTTCTATATTAGCGTTGTAAATAACGTAGTATTTTTTATCCTTATTCAATGAAGAAAGGTCTTTTGCAAGTTCTTCTTTTTGGTCTATATAATTTTTAACGCCTTCAATTTTTAAGTATTTTTTAATACCCCCACCTTTAGCGAATTCATTACTTGCTGAATATTGTTCATTATCATATTGTTCATTACCTGTTTCCGACATTCGTTGAGCAAAAGATTTTTTAGAAACTCTATTAGCTATTTTTGTATCAATCGAATCAACACTTTTTGGTGCAATTTCCTTTACTTTTTCAGCCATTTCAATGTAAGCACCCGCATTTGCTTTTTGCATTCCACCTTTAGCAAACTTGTATTTGCTTTCAGTAAGCATTTCTGCTCCAAAGGTCTTGGATTGTACCAACCAATCAAAATCTTTTACATAGCCCTCTGTTTGAGATAGCAACTTCTTTGCAAGAGAGAAAAGTTCTTTACCGTTTCTTGATACTAATGCAAGATAATCATTGTTTAAATCAAGAGGTTTTTTAGGGTCAAGTAATTCATTCTGTCCATATCTTGCCTCTGTCTTACCATCTACGACTTCTCCAATATCTTTAACTGCTAAAACAGTAAAATTAGTTTTAACTTTAAAAGTTTCTATTTTAAGAATAGCTTGTTTTTTAGTATTTCTCCACCCTTCGTATTCAGCACTTTTAATTACTTCTGTTTTTGACATTTTCATACCCGCACTTTTCCAATTAAATGTTGGGTACTTAAATCCTAATTCATAAACATCATTTTCACAGTTATAGATTGCTCTTTTTATATCTTTTTCAATATATCCACCCTCTGTTTGAAAAGTAAAAATTCCTCCCGAAAACCCATAATTAAATTCTCCATCAGATTTTATATCCATAATAGATTTAAAACCACAATAAAAAGCCATTATCATCTCCTCAGTTAACCCACAAGTAATAAAGCTATCCAAGTCATCAGTTGTAACTTTCGAATCGTATACAGGGTCTAATTTCTCTTGGTATTCTTTTTTATAAAACTTCTTAGCGTAATTAAGTATTTTATCTCTGAGTTTTGAAGAATCAATTTTTGCAACTCTTATTTTTTTAGCGGTTGATTTAACTTTTTTAGCTACATAGCTTCCGCTTAAAATATCTTTTGGGTCAACATTTAATACTTTTCCATCAATAGTAGCTTTTAGTACAGAAATATCTGAACGCTTTATATATGAATAATCTTTTTTCATAGCTATATTTTTTAATTCTTTTTTAAGCCTCCTATTAAAAATGTTCCTTTTGAACCTGTAAATTCAACTTGTCCGCTTCTGTTTTTTGAAATATTTGAAACTTCCATTGTTTGCCCTGTACTTCTCACAGTTACATTATCTCCAACTGAAATTATACCTCCTTTACCATATTCGTACATTTCCTCTTCAAACATTGTGTAGTGAACAGGTATTTCAATGTCGTTAATGTCTATCTCTCCACCCTCTGCGTAGGTAGAACCTCCTTTTTCATATTCATAAGCATCATCTTCAAAATAGTATCTAACAACAGGGGTTTCGTCTTCGGCATTACCGCCTTTTTCAAATGTAGATATTGCATCATCTTTGCTCATTTTAGTCATTGTTCTTTTTCCGCTTGATAAATCAACCATATAAACAACACCTCTATTTAGAACATAAATATCATCTCTGTAAACATTTACTATTTCATCTCCAATAGCCAAACCGTGCCCTTTTAAAGAACCACCTTTTGCGTATCCTATTGCTCTTGTGTAATTTTCTTTACCAACAACTTTTCTTCTTTCATCAGCAGACATACTTGCCCATTCACTCTTACTAATGCCTTTCTCTTTCAATAAGACTGATAATTTGCTTGTTTCCCCACCCTCTGCGTAAGTAGAACCACCTTTAGCGTATTTCCATATTCTAATTCCCCAATGTTCAACATCTTCTATGTTAATGCCTTTTTTCTTTGCAATAGATTTAATTTCATCAAGATTTCCTTGAACAATATAATCATAATCATTTTCTGTTTCGTCAATATCTGTTACCGAACTGCCAAATACTTTTTTAATGTCTTTTTTAGTTTTTATTATCTCTCCACCTTTTGCGTAGGTATCACGACTTAAAAGCATAAGATTTTCAAATGGAAAACCTTTAACCTTTCCATCTTCCATTTGTACTGAATAGTTTCCGTTGTTTAAATCATTAGATGTAACCAACCCCTCTTGACCATTAAATTTTGTATTAACAACCCTTACCCTATTTCCTTTCTTGATTATTGTTCCACCTTTTGCAAGTTGTCTCGCTTGTGAAACGTCTGAACGGTTTGGTCTATTTTCATAATATACAGTACCATTCGCACGACCTTTTCTTACTTGTTCTTTTGTTGGAGTTTTATAGTTTTCACGACCTTTAAATCTCCACCCAACAGGTTTTGCTTTACGGTTAATATCGTTTATAACTTCCGTTCTTGACATACCTTTTAGAAAGCTATATTCGGGCTTTTTTGAAAGTTGGCGTATTACTCCATTAAAATCTTTCTTACTCATTTCAAGAAACTTTTTTCTGCTTCTTAAAAGTGAATTTGCAAGTTGTTTTGCTGAAACATCTTTTCCTTTTGTTTTACCCGCCTTAATTTGTGCTCTAAGACCTTTTATTTTAGCTGCTATTTTTAATTTTACGTCTGCTTTTGTAGCTTTAGCTTGTTTCATTTCGAACTTTGCTAAATCTTTTTTTAGACTTTCAAGTGCTGCTATTTCGTCTGTTTTTTGTGATAATGTTGCCATTTTTTTAAATATTTTATTTTCTATTTTCTAATTCTAATTCTAATTCTAACAATTCAGCTTCTGCTTCTATTTGGTCAGAATCTTCGGGGTCATCATATAATTCTATAAGTTCTTTTGCTGATTCTATTTTATCATTTATTTCTTCTATAGATAAATTAGAATAATTAGTTTCAACTATTTCTATTTCTTCAACTTCTGTTTCTTCTTCAATAGGTACTCCTATATACTTTGCGAATAATTCTTGTACTACAGAACGTACCGCATTACCCAACTGTGGGTTAGTATCTTTTATTTCATCTAATATAGGCTGATTATAGTCTATAAAGTCTTGAATTGTTGCTATATCACTCATATTTCAATGATTTTCATTGTTTCTAAACCTTTTTGGATAGCTTCTTTTGAACTGTAAACGTCTAAAAGATTTACTTTTTCTCCACTTGGAGTAATCATAACATATTTAATCTCATTGACAATACCATCCCCGCTACCTAATGATTGATATAAATAAGTACACACAAAATTGTTCTCATTATCAACATACATTTGAATAGCCTTAACTTTACAGTTACTGTTAAACTTAGTATTGCATTCGTTTAAATTACTCAAAAGAGCATAAATACGTTCAATTTGTTCTTTTTTAAATCCTAATTCTTTCATTTAGCAATTCTTTTAATCTCAGATAAAAATGTTGATACTTTTTCTACTTTTTCTTCAAACTCTTCCATCAGCTTGTTTTTATCTTCTTTAGCATCAGCATATGGCTCTCCTTTAGCAACACTATAAGCATTTTCTAAAATGCTTTGTACATAATCTTTGTACTCAGTTACATCATTTTCTCCTGTCTCCACATATCTTTCATATATCCTCTCTGATGCTTTCTTTCCATCATTGTAGTAAAAATCTACGGTATCTAAAATTCTATAAAACTCTTTAACTATTTTTTTATAACCACTTTCATCTTTATTACCATTATATTCCCAAGTATCATCGGGATTTGGTACACCACCAAACAACATTAAAGGTTTAGGTATTTCCACCCATTCTTTATTATTGTTTTTTATTTCATCATAGTACCAATTCTTATATCTCCTTGCAGTATTATTAAAATTATTCCCCTCATATAATGTTGAACCATAACCATATTGAGCCGCACCCGTTAATTTACCTGTAATTGCGGGAGATAGTTTCCAAAGATTGTATCTAAAAGTCCTAACATCAGCAACGGCAACCGCTAATTTCGTAAAATCAAGTTCTTCGCCAAAATCTTTAATTGTAGAAGTTATACAGGTAAGTCCTTCTTCATATTTTGCGTTAGTCAAATTGTTCCCTCCACTTTTGTATAATCTTGTCGCATTTAATCTTGTTTGAATGCCTACACTTTCAAAAAATTTAGCTGCCATAAACAAAGGCAAAGCCCGTTGCAACATTCCCGAAGAAGACATAAATCCTAAACCACCAACAGGCACATACAAGTCTACCCTTTTTGCCGAACCACCTTCTTTTTTAAACAAAAGATAAGACTTTTTTTGATTTGTTTTAAAAGATTTAAAGCTATTTGGAATCTCGTTTTTAGAATATCCTTCTAACATTGCTTTCTGAGTACCCTTATCTTGCTGAGTCATTTTATATTTATTCCCCGAATAATTACTGACATACCAAAAATCCCCAAGTTGGTTTCGATTTACAGAAATATTTGGAACAATACCTTTTGGTTCTTTTGGAAACTCTAAGGGGCTTTCTTCTGCAAGTTTTTCTGAATAAAACTCCTGTTCAGTAAACAAACCTAAACTTGCAAGACCAAAATCAAAAATACCTTGTGGTCTATCTGTTATTATGAGTTTTGCCTTTTTAAAAGAGCCTCCCATATCTATGTCCGCAAGTATTTCATCAAATGCAAGAGTTACATTTTCAAGCAAATCTTGTTCAATGAAACGAGTATAAAAGCCTTTATCTAATTCTTCTAAAGTAGGAGTCTCTTCTGTAATCCATTCAGATTGCATACTTGTGAAATTTCTATCATCATAGAACTTTTTAAAGTTTGGATTGGCTCTTAATTCTTCATTCCACTCATTACCCTTAGACATCAATTCTTGCCAAGAGTCAAAACGAGCAAAATAAAAATTATTTCCGCCACTTCTTCTATTATTGATATTCCAATTAAGACTATTCATTCACTACATTCAATTTAGCTTCGTTATTTTTTATTAAAGCATTTACTTTGTCCAATTCCTCATCTGTATTAAGTTTGCTCAATGGCATCTTATCTTTTGATGGAATAACATTGTTTACAAAACTATTGTAATCTGAAACATCTTTTAAGTATTGTTTTTGAGTAACACTAAATAAATCTAAGAAACTATCCAAGCCTTCTTTTAATGTTTTTGGATTTACAATTGCACTATTTGCTACTTTCTGCATTTCAACATCTCTTGAAACTATGTAAGTATCTCTAAGTGATATTAAAATACGGTAAGAAACAAACGCTCTACCCGCCCAACCTTCTTCAATAATAGCTTCTCTAATAGAAGTCATATATAAAAATAAGAAAGCAAAGTCTTGCAACGCATTATTAAACTCGCTTCGATAATCTGCAAGAACTTCGTATGTGCTTCCTACAAATCTATCTTGCAAAGACAAATCTTGTTTAAAGTTTGCCTCATAATCTGTTGAAGTCTCGTTTAATTGAGTATTTCCCGTTGCTACAACAAAAATATTTTTCTTATATATTTTCTCTCCTTTACCATTATATATAAATACGGGGTTTTCGGTATTTCCAAGTTTTACTTTAGCAAGTGCTGCATTTAGTACACCCGCAGTATTTGGGTCAAGTTTTGGTAACTCATCCAAACATAAAATTGCACCTTTCATTTGCCCTCCGTTCTTCGCAACATTTGTCCAAGCCATTTCAAGTTTACCTTTTTGATAACCTTCAATAGTTTGACCACCGACTAAATCTAATGGAGATGTAAATTGATTACAGTTAACTTCTACATAGTCATATCCTAAAAAATCTGCAAGTTGTTCAACAATATATGTTTTACCTGTACCCGCTCCACCATATAAATAAGCATTATTTTTTGCAACAAAGTCAGACAGTAATTTTTGAAACAAAGGTCGAATAACTTGACTTTCTACAAGTTCCTTACCTACTCCTTTAGAATAAGGGGTAGTTAAAGTTAAAGTTGTTTTTACTTGACCGCTAAGTTTACTTTGTAATTCTGCATCAAGGTCTGAATATGCAACTTTTCCTATTGAAGTTGACTTCATTGACTTAACCAATTTCTTAATCTCCTCAGAATTTACAGTACCCGTTCCTGTATTTGACTGCTTAAATGTATCAATTGTTTCTTTTAAAGCTAAAAGAGAACGACTTAAACCATCTCCTTCGGCAGCTTTTTCTTCCAATTCAATTTTTTGCAAGTCTGCTTTGGCTAAATTTCTTACTTCTTCAACTGTTGCATTAGCAGCAAGTTCTTCTAATTCTTGTTTATTCATTTTCTTTCAATTTTGTTCTTGATTCCTCCATTGATTCGATAAATTTTTCTTTTGAACCAACATTTGTATTAAACTTTTTTTGTAATTCTTCTTTAGAAAAGGAGCGTAAATAGTTTTTAAATAAAGACTTACTATCCAAGTATTGTGATGGTATTTCAGATTTAACAACTCTCTCAAATTGTCTTTCTTGGTACTCTCCACCTTCTGTGTTAGGCATTTCTCCACCCTCTTGTCCTTCTTGACCCTCTTGA
>TARA_R110001606_G_scaffold143722_1_pt1 | contig 19023 bp, 13 predicted proteins | sample TARA_R110001606 | Tara Oceans TARA_R110001606 (sample SAMEA4398315) | marine metagenome | biome: Polar Biome; feature: [SRF] surface water layer (ENVO:00010504); material: water (ENVO:00002006), including particulate matter (ENVO:01000060) such as... | depth 5 m | reverse complement strand
AAAATCCTCGTGTCCCTGGTTCGATTCCGGGTCGAGGCACCATTTATATCAAAGCCCTGCATTTGCAGGGCTTTTTTGTATCTGAAATAAACTAAGCTAGCAGTTTACGAAGAAAAACAGCGTCAATTCTGACTCTTGTACAATACCATTCTTTAATTTGTAATCTCAAAAACTCGCGCCTTTTATAAATAACGTGCAAACTAGCGCTCTTATAATTTATACCAATCGACTTAAATATTTAACTATTCTAGCGAGCTAAACAAAGCGCTAACTGTGTTATAAATTTTTCATGCAGAACAACTAGATGTCAAAATTTATGCCTTGTTATCAAATGGTCAGTAACTTAAAACGATTGGTATTAAGGCAAGCTTGACTTTCTAAACGTAAACACCGGCTTGCATTTCCCACTAGTAAATATAAATTGGCAAACTCAACCCTCAAAAACGACTCTTTATTGTGATATTTGTAATGTTATGTAAAATCAGTTGAGCTATCTGTGAACTGGTGCTTGAATTACACTCATAAATATAAGTAATTCAGGTTTTTATATGATTTGGCAACTTAAGCCGAGTTTAGTGGTAGTCAGTGCCTTGCTGCTCAGTGCATGCAGCAATCAGCTAAATCCAACTGAACGAGTGCAACATACAGCAAATGCTCCTGAGCAATGGCAACAAGCAAAGGCGTCAGCATTTAAGGTTGAAGATAATTGGCTTCAACAATTAGAAAACCCACAGGTATTTGCATTGGTTGAACAAGCATTAGCAAGTAACCAAGAGATTTTACAATCTGGGTATGATGTTGCAATTAAACAGCAGCAATTAATTGCGTCGGGCGCGGCTCTTTGGCCGAGTTTAGATTTATCTGCGCGAACTAATCGCAGTAAAAACAATCGTCCAGTTAGTTATAGCAATGTCAGTTCAGCAAATTTAACACTTAATTATGAAGTTGATTTATGGGGCAAGCTTTCTGATGCGCAGCGCCAGGCAAACCTTGATTTTCTAGCGCAGCAGGCAAATTTTCAACAAGCAAAACAACGCTTAGTAGGTGATGTGGTCAGTGGTTGGTTTAATGTAATAACGGCGCAAAAATTATTGGCGCTGTACCAGCAACGAGAAAAAAACGCAGAGCAGAACCTAGCAATTATTGAGTCGGGTTATCGTCAAGGTATAAATGATGCCTTAGATGTTTATTTAACGCGTAATGAGTTAAGCAATGAGCGTTCACGTATTGCTGGTCAAAAAGCCACTCTCAGTCAAGCAATTCGGGCTTTAGAGCGTTTAACTGGCGACTACCCGCGCGGTGCTTTAAGTGTTGAGGCTGACTTACCTCTATTAAATAAATCTATCCCTTTAGGTTTACCGTCAGAGCTTATCACACGTAAACCAAGTTTAATGGCGAGCTGGTATCAGTTATTAAGTACTGATGCTAATTTAGCTTATGCTCACAAGCAGCGTTTTCCAAGTTTAAATCTGAGCGCTACGTTAGGTGACAGTGCTGATCGTGTCAGTGATTTATTTTCACCATCAAACTTAGCATGGTCATTAGTGGGTAGTATTTCTTCGCCACTTTTTGATGCTGGTAGGCTAAGTGCTGATGAAGAAGCTGCCCGTTTAGCTGTGTTACGTCAGGAGCAAGTATATTTAGCCAGTCTATATGATGCATTTAATGAGGTGGAAACAGCTATTTCGCAAGAGCAATCTTTGCAAATTCGCTACTTAGCTACACTTAAGGCACAAGAAAATGCCATTGCAGCAGAGCAACTTTCTTTTGAGCAATATCAAAGTGGCTTAGTAACTTACACTACGGTACTCGATGCGCAAGATAGGTCCTTTGACGCACAAAGCTCTGTCATTGAAATTAAGAACCAATTAATTATTAACCGAATTAATCTCCATATTGCCCTTGGTGGCGATTTTTCACAGCCAACCAACGAGTCAACTGAGCAATAATTATGAATATTAAACAAACCAAAATTATTATCCCTGCGGCTATAATCGCAGCTACTGCCTTGTTAGTAATGTTTATTAGCTCAAACCCACCAGAAGCAAAGCGTTTTGGCTCACCACCTAAAGCGCAAATAAGTGTGGCGGTGCAAACTTTACAGCTACAGCCGTATCAAGTGATGGTTGACAGTTTTGGTACTGTAAAGCCGCGCACTCAAAGTATCTTGGTCGCTCAAGCTTCAGGACAGATCATCGCCAGCAGTGAGCAATTTAGAGAGGGGGGCTTTTTTGAAAAAGGCGATGTACTCTTACAGCTTGATGACAGAGATCACCGCGCTGAAGTGAAAGAAGCGCAAGCTAATTTACTCACTGCGCAGCAAGGCTTTCAAGAAGAACAAGCACGTAGTCGTCAGGCTATTATCGATTGGCAGCGTTTAGGTAATGGTGAGCAGGCAAGTAATTTAGTACTGCGAGAACCGCAACTAGCCGCAGCTCAAGCGCAAGTACTTTCAGCACAAGCAAAACTTGAAAAAGCGAATTTAAACTTAGAGCGCACAAAGATAACAGCCCCTTATGCAGGGCGAGTATTAAGTCGCAGTGTGGATCTTGGTCAAGTGGTGAGTAACAATACACAATTGGCAACTATTTACGCCATAGATAGTGTTGAAATACGGTTGCCAATTAAAAACAAAGACTTACCTTTTATTGATTTGCCAGAGCAATTTCGAGATGGTATGAAAAATGCCAATGGCTCAACTGTCGAATTTAGCTCTGACCTAGTTGGTATGCAAAAGTGGCAAGGACAAGTTGCCAGAACTGAAGGGGCCATCGATGAAAATGCTCAGCAGCTTTATGTTGTTGCCCAAATCAATGATCCTTACAAAGCAACTGCTCAAAACCAATACCCGATTAAGATTGGTCAATATATTAAAGCGCAGATCAGTGGCAAATTAGTCGCTGATGTCTTGGTTATTCCAAACAGTGCTATTTACCAAGGTACTTATGTATATATTGTTGATCAAGGTGTATTACAGCGTAAAAATATCCGCTTAGCGTGGCAAAATGCCACGCAAGCAATTATTGCCGATGGTTTGAACATGGGTGATAAGTTAGTGCTTACACCACTTGGTCAAGTTAGTTCAGGTACTGCTGTTAAAGTTATTGGTGAAGCTGATAAAGAGGGCAGTCAGCCTACTGGCAAAAGACCGTCACGTGAACAGTTAGCAGCGATGGCTAAAAAACAAGGGATCACTGTTGAAGAGCTGATGCAAAAGCGTAAAGCTGCTCGCTCGCAAGGAGATAAGCCATGATAGCTTGGTTTACTAAAAACCATGTTGCAGCTAATTTATTGCTGATCAGCATTGTTTTTGCGGGTTTATTTAGCCTTACCACGCAAATTCCTTTAGAAGTTTTCCCGTCTTTTGAAACCGATCGTATTAGCGTCAGTGTTTCCTTGCGAGGCTCAACTCCTGAAGATGTAGAGCAAGGGGTGACCATTCGCATTGAAGAGGCAGTACAAGATTTAGAAGGCATCAAACAAATATCGAGTCGCTCATCTGAGGGGTCAGCGTCAGTGAGTATTGAGGTCGACAGCGGTTACGATCCTCGAGAGTTATTGGCCGATATAAAAAGCCGAGTCGATGCAATTAATACCTTCCCAGCAGATGCTGAAAAGCCAGTTGTTGCCTTAGCTGAGCGTAAACGTGAGGTTATTGCGGTTACCGTTGCCAGTGACTACGGTGAAAAAGAAACCCGTGAATATGCAGAGCAAGTGCGCGACCAATTACTGCGCTTACCCAGTGTTACTCAAGTTGAACTCAGTGGTGTGCGTGATTACGAATTAGCAATTGAAGTAAGCCAAGATACATTGCGTCAATACAGTTTGAGCTTAAGTGATATTTCACGGGCGATATCAAACTCAAGTACTGATATTTCAGCGGGGAATTTAAAAACCCAAGGGGGAGATGTACTTATTCGCTCTAAAGGGCAAGCATATCGCAAAGACGAGTTTGCTCGCATTGCAGTTAAAAATCAAAGAGATGGTACTATTATTCGTCTAGGTGATATTGCTACTATCCGCGATGACTTTGAAGAAACCCCAGTGCGGACTCGGTTTAATGGTAAGCAAGCGGCCTTTATCGATGTATATCGTATTGGTCCACAAAGTGCCATAACAGTAGCCGATGAAGTAAAAGAATATATTGAAGGCCAGCAAAGTAAATTACCACAAGGGTTTGATTTAAGTTACTGGGATGATGATTCAGAGCTGGTTAAAAGTCGTATTGCCACACTCACCACCAATGCTTTACAAGGTGGTATTTTGGTACTGGCGTTATTGACGCTATTTTTACGTCCCGCCATCGCTTTTTGGGTATTCATTGGTATTCCAGTATCATTTATGGGCGCATTTTTAGCCATGCCATTGTTTGGGGTAACGCTAAATATTATGAGCTTGTTTGGCTTCATCTTAGTGCTAGGGATTGTGGTTGATGATGCAATCGTTACCGGTGAGAACGTTTATACCCATTTAAAAACCGCTGAATCTGGCGAGCAGGCAGCTATTCGTGGCACCCAAGAAGTTGCTACCCCTGTGACTTTTGGTGTTTTAACCACGGTTGCGGCATTTTTACCGTTAGCATTTATAGAAGGTAGTCGTGGTGCTCTGTTTGCACAGATCCCTGTAGTTGTGATCCCGGTATTATTATTCTCACTGATTGAATCTAAATTTGTATTACCTGCGCACCTAAAATATATAAAGTTACGCCATCAAAAAGGCGAACCATCTAAGTTTGATAAATTTCAACAGCGTTTTGCTGATGGTTTTGAGCATGCAATTTTAAAGTATTATCAACCGTTATTAAACTTGGCCTTACGCCATAAGCTAGCTACGGTAAGCTTGTTTGTGGGGATCTTTTTAATTATTTTAACTATGGTTACCAGTGGGTGGACTAAGTTTATTTTCTTCCCTCGTATTCCGAGCGAAACGGTGCGTGTTAGCTTAACATTACCGACAGGTACTCCATTTGAAGTGACTAATAAATACGTGATTGATATGTCGGATAAAGCACGTCAATTACAAGATAAGTACCGTGATGAAAATACAGGCGAAAGTGTTATTTTAAACATTTTAGCCACCACGGGTGGTCGTGGTGGTGCATCAAACTCAGGGAGTGTACGCTTTGAAATCACCCCTGCTGAAAAACGTGACTCTAATATAGGCTCGCGGGAGCTTGCCAGTGAATGGCGCGATTTAATAGGTGTGATCCCTGGCGCTGAAAGCTTAACTTTTAGGGCTGAAATAGGTCGCAGTTCAGATCCAATTGATGTCCAGCTTACAGCAACCTCGCTATCAACCTTGCAAGAAGTGGCTGAGCAGGTCAAAGCGCGTTTGGCGACTTACCCAACAGTATTTGATATTGCTGATAGCATGTCTGATGGTAAAGAAGAGCTGCAAATTGAGCTAACAGAGCAAGGCTTAGCACTAGGTTTAAATCGGGTTGATGTATCACAGCAAGTACGTAACTCGTTTTTTGGTGCTCAAGCACAGCGTATTCAACGTGGTCGTGATGACGTCAGAGTTATGGTGCGTTTACCTCTTGATGAACGTCGCTCGGTGGCTGACTTAAAAGATATCCTTATTAACACCCCAACCGGTGGCACAGTACCGTTATCACATGTAGCTAAACTAGTGCCTGGGCAAAGTCCTTCAACGATTAATCGTATCGACCGCTATCGGACTCTGAATGTTACGGCAGATATCGAAAAAGAAAACACCAATATGACAGTGCTGCAAGCCGATTTAAAAATTTACCTTGATGAGTTGGTGCAGCAATATCCTGGCGTTAGTCACTCTCTTGAAGGTGAGGCGAAAGAACAACGTGAATCGTTCGGCTCGCTTGCTTGGGCGTTGGTATTTGTATTTTTCATTATCTATGCGTTATTAGCTATTCCGTTTAAATCTTACTTACAGCCGCTGATCGTCATGAGTGTGATCCCGTTTGGTATGATAGGCGCCGTGGTAGGACACTGGATTATGGGAATGGAATTAACCATTATGAGCCTACTTGGGATGTTGGCCCTGATCGGTGTAGTGGTTAATGACTCGCTAGTATTAGTTGATTTTATAAATAAAAAACGCAGTGAAGGCGGCGAATTACTGGAAGCGGTAAAACTGGCTGGCGCGTCACGTTTTCGCCCTGTAATGTTAACCAGTTTAACCACCTTTATAGGCTTAATGCCGTTGTTGTTTGAAAAAGCCACTCAAGCGCAATTTTTAATCCCAATGGCTGTAAGTTTAGGCTTTGGGATTATTTTTGCGACCTTTATTACCTTGTTGCTAGTACCAGTTAATTACTTGCTGATGGAGCGAGCACAAAGCTGGTTTAAGTAAATAATAAATACCCGCAGCTTTTTGAGCTGTGGGTATTGTTACGAAAATTTATCAAACTATTTTTTCAAGCTGAGGTAAACTAAACACAAAGTAGTTAAATTCAAAGGCTTCAACATGATTGAATACCCGATTGATCAACTCCCACAGCTTATTGATGAGCTTTTACAATGTGATACCACAGAGCGTAAAAATAAGCTGTTAGCTGACGCCAAAGAAATACTTTCGACAGAACATTTATCGTTATTATTTGAAGCCTTACCAAAAGATCAGCGTATAGATATTTGGCAGTTATTAGATGAAGACACCCAGCATGAAATATTCATTAATTTAGGCGCCGATAGCTGTCGTTGGTTATTACAAACACTCGATGAAGATGACGGTTTTAAATTACTTGATGAAGTAAGCGTTGCTGAGTTACTTGAACTTGAAGAAGTGATCCCTGAGCGCTTTGTTGAATACGCTCGCCGTCAACTTGATGAAGTACAAACCAAGCAATATGAATTAGCGCAGCAGTATCTGCCAGAGCAACTTGGTCACTGGCTTGATTTTGATTCACTTAAGGTTTCAGACAAACTAACGGTCGGTGGCGCACGAAAAATCCTGCAAAAAGGCTTACCGCAATATACCGAGGTTATTTATTTAGTGAGCCGCAAAGGCACGCTAATTGGTGAGGTATCGGTTAACACGTTATTTAAAGCTAAGGACTCAGACACCTTATTAAGTTTTGCTGATCACGATATAACTTCATTGCATGCCGACGATGATTTATACGAAGCAGCTGAAGTGGTGATCCACAGTGAAAAAATGGCAATGCCCGTTGTCAATGTCGATAATAAGTTACTGGGGCGATTAAAAGTTACCTCAGCTTACGAATTACGCCAAGAGGTCACCGATGAAGCAGCGGCAAAAGCGGGTGGTTTACGTGAAGACGAAGATCTATTTGCCAGCGTACGAAAAAGTGCGAAGAACCGTGGTATTTGGTTAGGCATTAATTTAGCAACCGCATTTTTAGCATCCTGGTTTATTGGCTTATTTGGCGCAACCATTGAGCAAGTGGTTGCATTGGCAGTATTAATGCCGGTAGTTGCGTCAATGGGCGGTATAGCAGGGAGCCAAACGTTAACCGTAATCGTGCGCGGTTTAGCGCTTGGTCAGGTGACTGACTCAAACCGTAAGGCGCTACTTAAAAAAGAGCTTAGGGTAGGTGCCGTAAATGGCTGTGTGTGGGCTATGGTAATTGGTGTGCTTACCTATTTTTGGTTTAGTGATGTAATGCTCAGTATTACCATTACAGTGGCTATTTTGTTTAATTTAATTGCAGCCTCTTTGTCTGGCGTGGTGATCCCTTCTATTTTAGATAAAATGAAAATCGATCCCGCACTGTCAGGTTCAGTAATCTTGACAACAGTGACCGATATCGTTGGCTTTGTCACTTTCTTAGGGTTAGGTAGTTTATTACTACTTTAGTATTTTAGTGTAGGAAGTATGATAGCTTTTACAGGCATTTGATTAATTTCAGTTTTATTTCTGTTGTATGAATTTTTAGTGAAGAACTGGTTGGCGCGTATCATCTGGTTCTTTTTTATCATAAAGTACAGCTCTCGCAATAGCGAGTTACATAATTAAAAAGGAAATACTCAATGTCAAAGAAACCAGCTAAAGCAATCAGTAAAGAAGTAAAATCGATTAAAAAAGAAATCAGCGCTCGTAAAGATAAAGTCGCAAAACAAAAATCCAAAATAGGTAAGCTTAAAAAAGCGCTGAAAAAAGCAGCTTAATTTAGCATACGAAAATATTGCTGTGTGATCAGTTATTCTGCACTATCAGTAAAGGTTATAATTATACTTTTCAAATGCTTAGGCAATTATAAAATACTTTTGTAATTGCCAAGCCAGTTTTTTACCTCCACTCCTAGCACGCCATGATCTGCTAGCGCACAATATTTGTTAATAATTTTATGCAAATATGTTTTAATCTATGTATATACTTTACAGCATTAAGCGTTTGCTTAAACTTTATGATAAAAAATCACTTAACAATCGCTATTTTTATCTGTATTTTTTCTACGCTAACTAATGCGTCTGAACACTTTAGTGATCACGAACAATTCTGCTTACAACAGCCAGAGAAAGACTGCTTAGTTTATATTAATGAACGTATAGAGCAATCAGAGCTACATTCAACTCGGTGGTATAAAGCCAAGTCTTACTTATTTGATTATTACTACGATAAAAATGATTATGAAACCTTAAAAATCATTGTTGAACCATTCGCAGAACGAGATGATTTACCTGAAGTATTTAAAGTCCAAGCTTATTTTTACTATGCCAAAGCTTTGCATTTTTATCACGATGATGAGCGTGCAAAAATCTATGCAAATAAGGCATTTACAGATATAAAGTTGATGTACGATGCGTTTGCAGATCCAATGCGAATGCTCGAGTTAGCTAATTTGCAGTATGTTTTTGGTAATAAGGAATCCGCTTTTCAGATGCTGCTCAAAACCGAACGAAAGTTTGGCAAGAGTAAAGATCCAATTTTTAATTTTGAGTTACAGTCTAATAAAGCAAATATTTATCACGCTTATGGCGATTTAGAAAATGCCAGAGAGAGCAGAAAAAAAGCGCTTGATTGGATACTACCAACCCAGCATCAAGGCAAAATTATTGTGGCACAGGGGAATTTAGCGCGCACATATCAATTGCTCGGACAGTATGACCTTGCTATTAAGTACTATGTAGATTCGTTGAGTTATATGGTAGAAGGTAGTGATGATATTGCAAAAGCTGCGCATACATTAAGGTTGGCAGAAATATGCTGGCAAGCAAAAGATAATCAGCAGGCTACTAAGTGGTTTAAAACAGTTAAAGAGAGTGATTTAAATCGTAACCATAAAATAGTCTATAAGCAATTAGCTACAGCCTTAACTTTGTAGCGATTGTAACTATACATCCCCGATAAGACGGCCCATATTTATATGGGCCGTAGTTACTTGTTTAATTAAAAGTTAAACGTTACATTCGCATAAACAAAGCGGCCATCTAAACTATATGGCGTGAACCCGCTGTAAGTGAAAATTTGGTTGAAATCACTATAACCAATATTACTTACCGTATCTTGCGGGTACTGATCAAATAGATTGTTAGCACCTAAAGCAAGTTTCCATTGCTCGGTTGGGCGATACGCCACTTCAATATCAGTGAGCCATTTCGCCTTAAGAAGCTCATCGCCCTCAGCACTACTTGAGGTATCAACTACTTCACCATAGCGAGTTGCACGAAGCGTGGCCTGTATATTTTCATAATCCCATGTTGCAGACAGGTTCCATTTATCTGCTGGTGTGCCTTTTTCGAATCGAGAAATTTCACGTCGTGCAAAGTATTGATATCCATCACCTAACGCTTCGAGTTCTGGTGGATTGTCTTTCACATGAGTAACTTCTGTATCGTTAAAGTTTACAGCGGCACTTAAGCGTAAGTCACCATAATCAGCTAAACCGAGTAAATAGGTGGCAACAATATCAACCCCTTGAGTACGCGAATCGATAGCGTTGGTAAAGTAGCGCACACTTTGGGTATTAAGCTCAGCGGCTTGTTGTAAAATAGCTTCAACAGCAGGGCCTTCTAAGTTTTCAGAAAGCACAATGCGATCATCAATATCGATACGATAAGCATCAAGCGTGAAGCTAAAATTACCTTCTGTGAAGATAAAACCAGCGGTCATATTGACAGACTCTTCAGCGTCTAAATCTTTTGCGCCAAGCGCTTTGGCAGCAGCCTCACTACTTGGAAATAATCCGACTTCTCTAGGTACGCCATTTTCAAATACAGTGCTGACTGATTTATAAGATGTTTGTGCAAGAGACGGTGCTCTAAAACCACTACTGATAGCACCACGTAACGATAATGAAGGAGTAATGCTATAGCGGCTGGCAAGTTTCGCTGTAAAAGTACTGCCAAAATCACTATAGTCTTCAAATCGACCTGCTAGCACAGCATTCCAATTTTCAGTGAGGTAGGTATCAAATTCAGCAAATAGGGCAATGTTATGGCGGCTTTTATCAGTTGCACTATCGGGTGAAAAACCTGATAAAACTTGTGCACCACCGGCGGCAACAGGTACGCCTTGTGCATCAAGTACCGTTAAATACGAAGCTTGTTCACCGGCTTTGATTTGGTAGTTTTCATGGCGATATTCAGTACCAATGGTAACAAACACGTCATCAGGCAAGCCTAAGTCAAAGCTATTGCTGGCATCCATGTTAACAAGGAATTGTTCATACACTAATGCGCCATTATCAAACTCTGTCGGACTGTTAGCACCCATAGAGGTATTGATACTATTGCTAACACCTAATGCAAAATCATTGCGACCATAATTAGTGCTGATATCCCATGTCCAATCATTACTAACCCCATTTAAACCGATAGCAAATGAATAGTCGTCAACATCAGTGTCAATGTTTGGTAAAAAACCATCTGGATAAACGCTTGGCACATTACGGTTGTCTTTGGCACGGCGATAGAAACCGCCTGAGTTACCTTTACGATTTGAATAGCTGGCAAAAGAGTAAAGTGATAAGTCATCACTAAAGTCGTAGCCAAGATTATAAAATAGCGCGATATCTTCAACATCGGCTTTACCAAAACGGTGATTATAACGGTCAAACGTTAGCTCTTTTGGATCAAGCGCGCCGTTTTCATTACGATTATATTGTTCTCGCTCATCAATACCTGAGCGGTTAGTTGGCTCGTTGTTACGGGTTTCAATTGAGATATTGATAAAGCCATTCTCGCTAAGCGAAAAGCCCGCATTGGCACTTGCAGTTCGGGTAATACCATCGTTAACGCGGCGGTCATCACCTTTAACAAAACCAAGCTTACCTTGCGAGTCGATGATTGTTTCTTTTAACTGTGCAGAGCCTGCCATTTGCGAATCATATTGACCATAAGTGTAGCTAACACTGCCGCCTTCATCGGCATCTTTGAGTACAATATTGATCACACCGGCGATGGCATCTGAGCCATATTGCGCAGCTGCACCATCACGCAGTACTTCAACGCGTTTAATCGCAGAGGTTGGAATATTATTTAAATCAACAGCCGTAGAGCCACGGCCAACTGTGCCACCTAAATTTAATAAAGCACCAGAGTGACGGCGTTTACCATTGACAAGTACTAAGGTGTGATCAGGAGCTAGGCCTCGTAATACTGCTGGTTTTGCATGGTCTGTACCATCAGCGAGGGTTGCACTTGGGTAGTTAAAGCTGGGTAGTTGCGCAGCAAGCACTTGGCTTATTTCAAGCTGGCCTGTGGTTGCCAGATCACGACTGGTTAGCAAGTCTACAGGAACTGTACTTTCCGACAGGCTGCGTAAACTACGACGTGTGCCGGTAACCGAAATAACTTCAATATCTTGTGCTGTTGTGTCAGCTGTTTGCTCAACAGCGATTGCAGTCGCTGAGGTTGCCAATGTACTTGCAATAGCAAGTTGTAAAGGTAACTTGTTAAATAGTTTCATTGTTGATCCCGAGTTGTTGTCATACGCCATCTAGTTTATATAGCGTATTGGGAACAAACAAATAACATTAAAATATAGTATATGTGTAACTAATGCATTTCGTTAAAATAAATCAAATCTTGTTAATGTTGTGTTTATGAGCTGATGCTGATTTTATTTCTGCCGTCAGATTTTGCTCTATATAAAGCAGTATCAGCAGCACATATTAGTGCTTCGCAGGTACGGTATTGATTATCAAGTTCACAGGCTATACCTTGGCTCACACTTACTTTAACTTCTGGCGGCAGGCCTATATCAGTAAACGTCATCGCATTTATTTGTTGTTGAATATGTCTGGCAACAACAGCGGCGCTATCGCGGTTGCAGCGTGGCAGAATAACAGCAAATTCTTCACCGCCATAGCGAGCGGCTAAACAATCTCTTGATGGTATACATTGCAAAATAATCTTGGCTATTTTTTGTAAGCACTTATCGCCTTTAATATGGCCATAGGTATCGTTGAATCTCTTAAAATGATCGACATCAATTAATATACTAGTTAATGGCTGGTGGCTTTGAATACTTTCTTGCCAGTATTGTTTTAATGATTCATCGAGCGTGAAGCGATTAGCAAGCCCAGTTAAATGATCTATTGAAGCTTGTACTTTTAATTTGTTATATATTGCTTTGTGAATACTTAAATCATGTAATATGCACACATAAAGTTTTTGCGCTGACGCAATGCTCGAAGGCATATTAGAAATAGATAAGTCGGCCTCAATTATATTGCCATCCGTTTTGTTTATTTTTACTTCATTAGGACCAAAGTTAAGGCGAGTATCTTTTATATCTAACCAGTTTAGTAACGTATACATGTATTTATCGCGGTCAGTTTCATGTAAAAACTGTAGTAGGCTTTGACCAATCAATGATTGCTGGGAGTCGCCTAAAAACTGTGCCGCCATTGGGTTTGCAAACTCAAACGTACCTTGCTCATCGATGATAAAAATACCTTCACTGATGCCGTTGAATAATTCAATTAAAGAACCAAACTGTAAGTGAGAAAGACAGGCTGAAAGGGTTTTGCCAATAGTAGCTGATTGCTTATTTGCGTTAAGTGTTTGGTTATTATTTGTTTGGTTAGACACGTTTAATCCTTTACGTTTTGCTATACGTTTTTGGTGTCTATAAATTTACTTAAAAAAGTGCAAATAAACCTTCTGGTAACCTTCTGGTTTTAAGTTTTTGATTTTTAATAATAAAATGAAAATACGCAGGTGAGGTAACGCCTGCGAAGCAAGAGAAAGAAAGGGATAGGTTGCAGTAATTAAATTTCTTCTTTGTTTATAACCTGAGGGTCGCTACTGCTGTAAGAGGTGCCATTACATTCCACATTAAAAATGATTGATGCTGTACCGCTGGTTTCATCGGTATCTGTAATGGTAATAGACTTACCGTTATTATTAACTACGTAAAGGAAGTCATCAGCACAGTTGCCAGTGATTGTTGCGCTGCTAAATAAGAAGCCTTTATTAAATGTGTCTTGTTTTAAAGTGTAAATAGCAGCAGTTTTGGTTCTTACCTCACCTCCACCTGAGACTTGGTCATCTCCTATATAGTATGTAAAATTTGCTTTGTTATCTACAAGCTCGATTTCTACTGAAAAGTTAACAACTTGTTGGTTGTTATTCATGTTATTTCCTCTATCATTTTTGTTATAGGCTAAAGTCATCAATACCTAACTGTATTAGGTTTTCTTTTAATTCTTTCGCTTCATTTTTTCTATTTGAGCAGCTATATGCTTGAACCAAAGGGTACGTTGTTTTTATACTTTTATTTTCTCGGAATGAAATTATTTTAATTGCTTTTTCACAAAATAAGCTTCGGTCATCATTATTTGTTGCAAGTTTAGCTTTAATTAAATATATCCTTGCTAAAACTAAGGAGTTTGCTGTTTGCCATAGTTTTCCTATTTGTACTTTGTAATCATTGTTGTTTTCAAGTTTAATTAGTAGTTCATTTGCTTTGGAATTTATACCTATGTTGATGTAGTAATGAATAACACTGATAAATATATTAATAGTTTCAGTATCATTTAAATCCTGCTCTGTTAAAAAGTTTAATATTTCTTTTATGTTATCGTTAAGATCTTGCTCGTTCGATAACATCAATTTATAAGATAAAGAACGGTAATATATTTTCTGGAATTTATTATTATTTGGATCTTGAAGAAGAGCATTACGTATACTGTCATTTGCTAGCTTAGCTTTTTCATAAGAGCGCTGCTTATCCGAGAAATAACTTAGTAGGAAACTTTGTTGCATATAAATATAAGTAAGATTGCTTAATACGCTGGCATCATTGGGATATTGTGCCAAAATATTATTCAACTCATTAGATGCATTTTCTAACATTGTTAATGCCGTATTAAAATTACCCAAATTTTCTTCTGTACTGGCAAGCCAGCTAATTGTATCTGTTTTATCACGTAATAAGTTTTTATTGTTGGGTTTAAGCTCGAGTGCTTTGTTTTTAAGATTTAGCGACTCTGTGAAGCTTTGTTTTGCAGCAGCATAGTTAAATTGTTTTAAATATAACGAGCCGAGAGAGTTATGTGAATAAGACAACTCCATAATGGAGTTAAAATCATTGGGTGCTAGGGAGTACATTGTTTCACTATAGGCTTGGTATTTTTTAAACATTGGCTCTGTGGCAGCGTAATCACTTTTATCATAATGAAGTTGCCCTAACCAAAAGGCATTGGCACCCGCAAGCGTAAGTAACTCTAAGTTGCTAGGTTGGGTTTTTAATAATCCCTCAAGTCGGGTGCGGGCGCTCTCAAACGCGGTAAATGCTTCGTCGGTTTTACCGCGGGAATAGGCCACTTCCCCCATTGCCTCAAGGGTTTGTGCATATTGAAAGCGGTTGTTAAATTCGGTTTTTTGGTCTGTAAAGCGAAAGAGAGAGTTGTCCTCATCAGCTTGATTAGTAAAATACTCCAGCGCTTTATTGCTAATGCCATCGAGCAAATCCATACGTTTAACGCTACGCAGTTTATCGGCAAATTCACCCACCATAAAACCAAGTAGGCTTTCGGCTTCTAAGCGTTTTTGCTGCGCGACTTGCTCGGCGTGGTAGCTGCGTACGCTCATAAAGGTGGCTATAAAACTGAGTAAAATAAGTGCAACCGCGGTGGCTTGTAACACTCTTTTTTTACGTTTTTCCCTGCGGTTTGATGCTTTAATTAAACTCAGTTCAGCAACACTGAGGCTAAACATCGGGTTATTTATAAGGCTTTGTGCTTCTTGTAACGGCTTGCCCTGCGCTAATAAAAAGTCGGCATGTTTTTGCTCGTTTAACCAACGCTCGGTGGCGATTTGTAAGCGACTTTTAATGGCTAAGCTTTGTTGGTGTTGGTTTATCCAGTCTATGGCGCGTTGCCACTGACGTAGTAGTGCTTCGTGTGCCAAACTAAAACAGGCTTGCTCGTTTTTAAGGTGCGACACAAATAAGCGGCTATCGACCATCGCTTGTGCAAGTTGTGTTTGTGCAGGGGTGGTGAGTTCATCCCAACGGGCTGCGCGGCTGGTGAGGGTTTCGCCATCAGCGTGCAGGGTAATTAGTTTTGATAATACCAAGCTCAGCTGGGCTTGTTGTTGCTTGGGCAGTTGTGTAAAAACGTGCTCAGCTTTTTGGCCAATCGCGCCTTCAATACCGCCCAATGCTTGGTATTCAGAGACTAATAGCTCATCGTTTTCGCTGCGCTGTAAGTACAGTTGTTGCAAAGTGTATTGCAGCATTGGCAGGGCGTCGGGGTTATTGGCGGTGTCGTTACAGAGCATTTCATCCAGTGGTGTTTGGTGCTCAGGGTCAAGCTGCCAACTAAGCCCTGCGGCTAAAGCTGGCAGGCGGATCATCTGTTTTAATTCAGAACGCGTTGGCGGTAGCAAGTCAAAATGCGCGCCATTGGCTTTACCAGCCATTAAACTGGGTTGATTAACCACTTGGGGGTAAAAGTCATTTCGACAGGCGCTAAATATAATAATGCAGTTACTGGTGGCCAGTAACTCTATAATTGTTAAAAACTGGCTGCGCTCTTGCTCGCTAAATACTGGCGACGACAGCAATACTTCAAGGCGGTCGATAAATAAAAATAAATACGGTTTTATATGGGTTGTTTGCCCTTGCTTTAAAGCCATTTGGCAACGCTCAATAACTTGCTCAGGCGTTGAGAGTAATAACTCACTGAGGGAGTCGGCACTGATATTTGTTAAAACTGGCGCATCGTTGATTTCTAAATCAAGTAAAGTAGAGGCTAGATCGAGAAATAGCCGACCTTTACTTACGTCTGCAAAGTCGAGCAAGCAGTATGACTCAATTCGAAAGCCATCAAAGCCTGCTTCACTCATTAGTGCTGGTAATACACCTGCATTGACCAGTGATGACTTACCTGAGCCACTTGAGCCGAGCAATAAGCAAAATGCGCGGCCATAATTAATTTGCGCAGATACCCGCTGTAATAGTGTGTTTATTTGCTTGCTGCGGCCAAAAAACACCGCGGCTTCATTGGGGGTGAACGCGCTTAACCCAACAAATGGCGAATCACCTTGCCACTTACTATGGCTGGCTTTTTGCTCATCATCAAGAGGGAGCTCTATTTTGGCGATAACGCGATAGCCGCGCTTGCGGATTGTCTCTATGTATTGCGGATCACTGGCTTTATCGTCAAATGCTTTACGCAATTGCGTGATGACTTTATGCAGGGGATTATCGCCCACTGCAACTGTGCGCCAACAGTGGTTAAGGATCTCTTCACTGCTAACTAACTCTCCTTGTTTTTCGCATAATAACAATAAAACATCCATCGCTTTGGGCTCAAGTTGTTTGATTTGCGCGCCTCGTATTAAACTATTGGTGGTAGCTGTTACTTGCCATTCGCCGACAAAGAAAACGGATTTACTCATGCAGGGCTCATCATTGTTATTGTTAAAATTGAGGTTACTTCAACAGGTTTTTTTATCCTACTGCAAGCAATAAGTTAATACAATATTCTGAGTCAAACGTTAAGAATCTTAATTAAACAGTTATAGTATAGATTATGTCTAATCTACATTACTTTATGTAAAGCCTGCTTGACTTAAATGTATTCTTCAATAATACTTAGTCAAGTTTACTTGACTAAAAAGGTGAGAACATGAAACAACAAACAGGATTAACATTCAAACAACGTAACAAACTAAACACAGTTTATTTAGCAAAGTGGACTCTGGCGTGGGTTTTAACTTTGGCGCTTGCGTCATTCGGGCCATTGTTGCTGTGGGGCGAGCAGAACACGCTACTTAGTATAGTGGCAATTATGGTTAATGTTTTCGCAGGTATTATGATGATTATGGCAAATAAACGCCATTTAGCTGGCTTAGATGAATTGCAGCAACGGTTACATTTAAATGCGATGGCGATTACCTTAGGAGGGAGTTTAGTATTTGGTTTAGCATACTCGGTATTACAAACGAGCGGGGTAATTTCGTTTCGACAAGGGATTTCCCATTTAGTGATGTTTATGGGGATAACTTATTTAGTGTCTGTCGTAGTGATGAATAAACAACTTGGCGCTGAGGACGAAGAATGAAAAACCGCCTTAAAGTATTGCGCGCGGAGCATGACCTTACTCAGGCAAAATTAGCAGAGCTACTTGATGTATCAAGGCAAACGGTGAATGCTATCGAAAAAGGCAAGTTCGATCCTAGTTTACCATTAGCGTTTAAAGCAGCTCGTTTATTTAAATTAAAAATTGAAGATATCTTTCAAGATGAAGAGGTATAAATTCTACACTCTGCGTGCTTAAAGTACGCAGAGTGTAGTGCTGTTTTATGGGGCAACTAGTTGCGGTTTTTGTTTACCCATTTGCAATGCACTCAGTAACCACATAATAAATCCACCAGCAAATAACACTGCGGCGACATAGCCGGTTTGATTAGGTTGCGCGCCTTGTGCAATTGCTAAGCCGCCAACCCAAGGACCAATTGCATTTGCAGTATTGAATGCGCATTGTACAAGTGCGCCAATCATTGCGTGCCCATGCGGAGATACATCCATCAACATAGTTTGGATAACTGTGCCAAGTCCGACACTAAAACCAATAAAAAATATAACCGCATAAAGTAACCAAATGTTATGGCTTGCCATTACATAAGTTGTAGCAAAAACGATTGCGCCAACAAGTGCTATACCAGTGGTTTTAAGGGGCGAATGATCAGCTGCCTTACCTAAAATATAGTTGCCCAGCGTACAACCAATACCGAACATAACCATTGCAATTGATATAGTGTAGGCTGGTGTGTGGGTGACCACTAAAATTGTATCGGCAATATAAGTATAAATGCAAAACACCCCGCCAAAACCAACAATAATGATCCCTAAAATTGACCAAACCAGCTTATTTTTCAGTACGCTCAACTCGCTTAATAACGACGACGGGGCTGAATTTTTTGTGTTTGGTATGAACTTTACAATTAGAATTAACGCAACAAGTGCCAGCGCTGCGGTGCCCGCTAAACAATAACGCCAACTAAAATTTTGACCGACTAAAGTAACCATAGGTACGCCAACAATCGTTGCTATGGTAAGGCCCATAAATACTTTAGACATAAAGCTGGCGCGTTTATTGGCAGGTGCTATATCTGCGGCTAATAAAATGGCAACAGCAAAATAAGCTCCGTGGGGTAAACCACTTAAAAAGCGAAATAATATAAGCTGCTCTAACGAATTAGCAAATGCGCTTAAGCCGTTAAATATAAACATCATCGACACAAATAATAGCAAAGCATTACGCTTGCGCATATTTGCTGTGGTGATCATAAAAAACGGTGCACCGATCACCACGCCAATCGCATAGGCGCTAATGGTATAACCGCTTTGTGCTGGTGTTGAGGCAAATGTTTCGCTGAACAATGGCAGCATCGGCATCATCGAAAATTCCGATAATCCTAAAATAAAAGTACCCAGTGCAAGTACTAACAAAATAGCGGTAGTGCTTAGCGTATTGTTCACGACGCTAGGTTCAGGTGACATAGATAACCCTTGTAAAAAGACTGACGACAAAATATGAATGATTTATTTAATAAAAAGCAGGAAACTGCAATTTTGAAGAACCAATTAAACCGCGATTGTATGATAAAAATAAGTCAGCGT
>TARA_R110001606_G_scaffold103595_5_pt1 | contig 19027 bp, 12 predicted proteins | sample TARA_R110001606 | Tara Oceans TARA_R110001606 (sample SAMEA4398315) | marine metagenome | biome: Polar Biome; feature: [SRF] surface water layer (ENVO:00010504); material: water (ENVO:00002006), including particulate matter (ENVO:01000060) such as... | depth 5 m | reverse complement strand
TCTGCATTGACGAATTCAGGTAAACTAATAGTGTTATTTGATTTACACACCTCAACATCATTAGGTTTTTTAGTTTTGAATAGTACTGTATTTAGACTAAAACTTAGCGTTAAATCTTCACATAAATCATTTAATAATTTACTTATTACTTTTATATAAATAGTCTCATTTCCGGCACTTAAATAATAATGTAAATCTGAAGGATTTAAAGGATTATCTGCGTTTAAGTTATCAATTGAATTGTAATAATTAAGCGAATATCTATCTTTATCAAGATTAAAATAATTAATATCATATTGACCGATGTTAAAAGAAGTATTTGCGCCATTATCACATTCGTAAAGATCCTTTGGCTTTTTAGTTACGTTTAGTTTTGAAATCACTATTTCATCACTAATAACACAACCTTCTGGGTTAGTTGCTTTTACTTTATAAGTGCCAATTTTTGTGCCATTATAAGTTGATGTTTTTGCGTCTTCAATTAGAACGTTATCTTTATACCATTCAAAATCAAAATTAGCATCATCAGCAACTAATGTTTTTAATGTAAAAGGTTCATTTTCGCACATGGCAAAGTCATCTCCTATATCAAATGATCTATTAAAGTTACCTGCTTCAATAAAAACGGCAGAGTCAAAACTAGTATCTCCATAATCGCCAATAACTAATTTTAGATTGTATTTTTTATTCGTTTCAATTTTTGAAGAAGCATTTAAAGCAACTGTATACCCCCGCATGTTAATACTGCTATTGGCATTATTGGTAATTGTATTAAGAGTACTAAAAAGGCTTGGATTTACAGAGTTACAAGACGTGTTGTATTTGGTGTCTCTAATACTTTTTACGGAAATAATATCATTTGAATTTGGTAAAATTGCCAAATTTGTTTTTTCTCCTGTACTTACATCAGTTAAAATAAAACCAAAAACATCGCTAAATCCGCATTGCCACTCACCATATTCATTAGATGCGAAGATGAAATTAAAATCAAACTCTGAAGATTGTGAAATAAAATCAAAACTTAAATAAGCAACATCAAAAATTTCTGAATTTTGACCAGAATTGTTGCTTATTTCAGCTAAATCAATATCAGTGTTAGCGTTTATTTCGCTACTTAATTTATCATCAGTAAAATTTCCTTCAGAGTATTTTGCAAATCCGTTTCTTAAAATAATTCCTTCTTTTATGGGGAAATTAGAATTGTTATTGTTAAAATAAGCAACAGATTTATTTGAACTAAGTTTGTAATTAGATGTTGTAACACAGTTGTTTGAAACTAAAAGATCAACTAAGTCATTAGCTGTGTAGGTTGCATCATTTACAGAAATTGATTTTGATTGCGACCAAAGAGCATTGGTGCTCATAGTTAAAAGAGATAAGATAAATATGATAATTTTTAAGTTATAATATTTTCTTAATAAATCTTTAGAAGGTTTAAAAATAGTCATTAGTGTTCATTTATGGGGGTAAACTAAAACTAAATATTAAAAAGATAATTTCTACTTTTTGATATTATTCATAAATATAAGTGAATATTTTTTGAAATTGAAGATAAAAGTATTGTTTTTTACAGAATTAATAAATTGATATCTCTAAATGGTAAATCAAACCAATCTGCAACGGTTTTGTTTGTTAAAATTCCGTGATAAAAATACATGCCATTTCGTAAGCTTTTATCATAAAGAGCCGCATTTTCAAATCCACCTTCTTCCGCAATATTTAATAAATAAGGAGTAAAAATATTACTTATTGATAATGTAGCCGTTCTTGCGTAACGAGCAGGAATATTAGGTACACAATAATGAATTACACCATGTTTTACAAAAGTTGGTGTACTGTGTGTTGTAACGTTTGATGTTTCAAAACAACCACCTCTATCTATACTTACATCAACAATAATAGCACCTTCTTTCATTTGTTCTATCATAGTTTCGGTAGCTACAATTGGAGATCTATTTTTTCCTCTAATGGCGCCAATGGCAACATCGCACCTCATTAATGCTTTTGCAATTGATTTTGGTTGAATTGTAGATGTATAAATAGGAGCGTTTAAACTGTGTTGTATTTTGCGAAGTCTGGTAATCGAATTGTCAAAAACTTTTACTCTAGCACCTAAACCTAAAGCAGTTCTAGCCGCATATTCGCCAACAGTTCCTGCGCCAAAAATAACCACACTGGTTGGCGGAACACCACTAATATTGCCAAATAGCAAACCATTTCCTTTATTCACTCCGCTCATTAATTCGCCAGCAATTAAAACAGAAGCCGTACCAGCAATTTCACTAAGAGATTTTAAAATTGGGTAGTTTTCATGGTCGTCTTTTATAAAATCGAAAGCAACCGCTGTAATTCTTTTTTTACTTAATTGTTCAAAATATTTTTTTGATTGCGTTTTTAGTTGAAGCGAAGAAATTAAAATTGTTTGCGGATTTATATATTCTATTTCTTCTTCTGTTGGGGGCGCAACTTTTAATACTATTTTGCATTTAAAAGCCTCTTCTACATCATAAGAAATTTTTGCGCCAGCTTCAGAATATTCTTTGTCGGTATAATTTGCGCCATCTCCAGCACCCGTTTCTATAACAATTCTATGACCGTGAGAAGTTAAAGCTGTAACCGCATCTGGCGTTAAACAAACACGCTTTTCGCCTAAATAAGTTTCTTTAGGTAAGCCTATAAAAAGTTCTCCTTTTTGTCTTTTAATTTCTAACATCTCTTCTTGCGGAAGTAACTCTTCTTTACTAAAAGGAGAAAAATGACTCATAATTTGGTTATTTTAGTTGAATGTTGCGTTCTTCATCATTTAAAAGTGAAAGATGAATTTCTACAGCATCTAAAGGTAGTAAATTTTCTATATTTTCTGGCCATTCAATTAAACACCAGTCGTTATTGTAAAGATAGTCTTCAATGCCCATATCTAAAGCTTCTTCTTCATCAGTAATTCTATAAAAATCAAAATGAAAAACTTTCTCTTTTTTTGATGTCTGATATTCATTTACCAACGAAAAAGTAGGAGAGGAGATGGTGTCTAAAACGCCTAGTTGCTTACAAATCTCTTTAATAAGCGTTGTTTTTCCAACGCCCATTTGGCCGTAAAACAAAAGAGTTTTATTTTCTACAGATGCAATAACTTCTGATGCAACTTCAGATAAATTTTCTAAAGAATAGTTTTTGTTCATAATGCAAAAATAATAAATCTGATAAGTTATTAAGACTATACCACTTAAAATGCAGAGAAATAAAATTTTGATAATTAGGCATAATGAAAAATTTAAACGTTTTCTTGTATTTACTACTTAATTACCAAATAAAAAAGCGTGTTTTTATGTGTTTTAATCGAAGACAATGATATTTAATAAATCTAATGCTTGTAGTATAAAAAAAGTTTCTCATTACTATCAGGAATTTCTTACCATACTTTTTTGTTAAAGTATAGTAACTATTTTGTAATTGAGTAGTATGTGTTTTGTAAAAGTTGTACTATATTTTTAGGAAATTACTAGTATATTTAAGTAAGAATACTAGTATATTTTAGTAAAAGATCTAGTATTTTTTTATGGTAAGTTAAAAGAAGCTTTTGTAGATATAACAATCCACTAGGTTAAAGGTATCATAAAAAAAGGAATAGCTACTACAAAAAGCAATAAAATTATAAAACTGAAATAAGTTTTTAAAGAGTAATATTATTGGGCTTGTTTCTAAAGAATGGTTTTTATAATATTTAAAGGTGCTAAATTTTTTATATTTTCTAGCCATTCAATTAAACACCAGTCATTATTGTAAAGATAGTCTTAAATGCCCATATCTAAAGCGTCTTCTTCATCTGTAATTCTATAAAAATCAAAAACTTTATCTTTTTTTGATGCCTGATATTCATTTACCAACGAAAAAGTAGGAGAGGAGATGGTATCTAAAACGTGAGGTTGTTTACAAATTTCTTTAATAAGCGTTGTTTTTCCAACGCCCATTTGGCCGTAAAACGAAAGAGTTTTATTTTTTGCTGATGAAATAATTTCTGATGCAACTTCAGATAGATTTTCTAATGAATAATTTTTGTTATAAATATTTTAAAATAATAAAGTTGCTAAAAATATTGCAATTTATCATATTAATAAATTTTAACACATAAAATATGTAAATTGCTAATTTTCATGTACTTGTAATTAAAAAAACACCTACAACTAGGTATTTTTTAGTTTTAATATTGAATTTATATTTGAAGACAATATAATTAAAACAAAAATTATGAAAAAGAAATTACTCACACTCCTTTTTACTTTTTACATTTTATTGACTTTAGGGCAAACACTTCCGGCAGGTAGCGTTGATGACACTTTTAAAATCATAGGTTCAGGCTTTAATGCTGGTGTTAGAACCTTAGCTACTCAGGCCGATGGAAAAGTATTGGTTGGTGGAACTTTTAGTTCTTACAACGGTACCTCCAATTATAAAATTGCACGATTAAATTCTGATGGAAGTTTAGATAGCACTTTTCAATTTAATACAGAAATTACAGGAGAAGGTATTGTTCTAGTTTATTTAGGTGCTATAAAAATATTATCTAATGGTAAAATACTTATTGGATTTGATGTGCAAACAAATTCTACAAGGTTAGAAGCAACGAGCTATGTTTATAGATTAAATACTAACGGAGCTATAGATACCTCATTTAGTACTATAACATTTAAAGGTGGAACTAATACTAACGTGTGTGATATTAAATTTATTGAAACTTTACCTAATAATGATATTATAGTTGGAGGTAGTTTTGCTGAAATTAATGGTAAAAATCAATCAAATTTAGCTTCTTTTAATTCAAATGGAGCTTTATTAACTTCTTTTAAATATCCAAATTCGACTATTTTCTTTTCTACAGTTAATAGTCTTAAAGTTCAATCTGATGGAAAAGTTTTAGTAGGTGGTAGAACTTTTTTAAATTCTAGTACAGAAACTAGAGGATTGGTGCGTATAAATAGTAATGGTTCTATTGATAATAGTTTTAATACAAATGCACCAGATACCTTTGTACAATCAATAGATTCTCAAGATGATGGCAAAATCTTAATTCAAGATACTAAGTTTTATAGGTTAAATGCAAATGGAACTACTGATACGAGTTTTATTTCTCCTTCAATAAATGCGAATATAGAAAGTATGGCTATTCAAAACGATGGAAAAATTATTATTGCAGGAGGGTTTACAAATGTTGCAGGCCTTTCTCGTAATAGAATAGCTAGAATAAATTCTGATGGTATTTTAGATTCTTCATTTGACCCTGGTACAGGAGCTAATGATTTTATCTATGATGTTTCCATTCAGTCTGATGGTAAGATATTAATTGGAGGAAGTTTTACAAGTTTTAATGGGGAAAACCATAAATATATTGCGAGATTATTGAGTGTAGGTATGACTTATATGCCTGATGATAATTTTGAAAAATACTTTGTAGATAGAGGTTATGATGATGTTTTAGATGATTATATTCTAACTAGTAAAATAGATACATTTATTAATTTAACTGTAAGTGATTTAGAAATATCTGATTTAACGGGTATAAGTGATTTTAAATCATTGCAAAATTTAGATTGTGAAAATAATAATCTTACAGCATTAGATATTAGCAAAAATGAAAATTTAACTTTTTTAGTTTGTTCTCATAATAGAATAAGAAACTTAGTTTTAAATGATAATATAAGTTCAGTTTATGCTAGAGATAATAACTTAACAAGTTTAGACCTAAGTAAACAAACGAATCTTACTTTGTTACATTCTTTTAATAATTTACTCACAAATATAGATGTAAGTAATAACCTAAAATTAAGAACTTTAGAAACAGGAAATAATCCAATAAATACCATAGATGTTTCTAAAAACTCAGAATTAGAAGCTTTTTATGTATATGAAACCAACGTAAAATCAATTGATTTAAGATTAAACACTAAGCTTAAAGGGTTAGCTGTAGTAAATAATCCAGAATTAGAAATGCTATATATTGATAATGGAAACAACCATAATATAACTCAATTTTTAGCTACAGGAACGCCTAAACTAACATGTATTCAAGTAGATGATGTAAATTTTGCAGAAACAAACTTAACAAGTAAAGATTCTCATACAAGTTTTAGCAAAGTTTGCAACCCTACACCTTTCATTACCAAATGGAGAACTCAACATTCAACAGTAAGTACTATCACTATTCCAACAGAAGGTTCTGGTTACAATTATACTGTAGATTGGGGTGATGGAACTATTGAAAATAATTTTACAGGAGACGCTACTCATACTTACGGAGTTGCTGGAGAATTTACGGTAACCATTACTGGTAGTTTTCCAAGAATCCGTTTTAATATTATTGGTAATATCGTAAATAATACACTTGTAGAAATTGTACAATGGGGTTCTAATACTTGGACAACAATGGAAGGGGCTTTTGCTTATTGTTCAGAATTAGATGTTACAGCAACAGATACACCAGATTTAAGTAATGTTACTTCTACCAAATCTATGTTTTTTAATTGTAGAAAATTAATTGGAAATTCTTCTTTTAATAATTGGGATGTTAGCACAATACAAGATTTTGAATCTATGTTTAATACTGCAGATAAATTTAATACTCCATTAGATAATTGGAATGTATCCAATGTTACAAACATGAAAGACACATTTAAAAGAGCAGATGCTTTTAATCAAAATATAAATAGTTGGAATGTTGCAGCAGTTTTGGACATGAGTGGAATGTTTAATGAATGTGAAGATTTTAATCAACCTTTAAACTTATGGGATGTTAGTAAAGTAGAAAATATGAGCGCGATGTTTAGACAAACTGGAACTTTTAATCAAGAATTAAACTCTTGGGATGTTAGTAAAGTTGCTGATATGAGTACAATGTTTTCGGGAAGTAGTTTTAATCAAGAATTAAACTCTTGGGATGTTAGTAGTGTTACCGATATGAAAGAAATGTTTGCTGATAGTAATTATAATAATATTATAGCCGATTGGAATGTGGGTTCGGTAGAAAATATGAGTGGAATGTTTCTATATACACCTAATTTCAATTCGGATATTACAAAGTGGGATGTTAGTGAAGTTACAGATATGTCTTATATGTTTAATGTTGCCACAGTTTTCAATCAAAATCTTGGTAACTGGAATGTATCTCATGTTACAGATATGACATATATGTTTCATCTATGGGAAGGAGGAATATCTACTCAAAATTATGATTTAACTTTAAATGGATGGAGTAAATTATCAACTTTACAAACTAATGTGCAATTAGACGCTACAAATATTAAATATTGTAATAGTGAAAATGCTAAAACAATACTTATTAATAATTTTGGATGGCAAATTTCTGATGCAGGGAAAGATTGTACAGGGCAACCTGTCTATTTTAGTATTTCAGACACTAATTTTGAGCAAGCATTGATTGATTTAGGTTTTGATACTAACGGATTAAATGGTAATATATTAAATTCTGATGCAGATAAAATAATAACACTAAACATTTATGATCCTGAAAATAATTCAAATTTACCTAATGTAAATAGTAAATTAACTGATCTTACAGGTATTGAGGGTTTTGTAAATTTAGAAAGTCTTCGTTGTTATAATAATAATTTAACAAACTTAGATTTAAGTAAAAATATAAAATTAAGATATGTAAACTGTAAAGAAAATAGTTTGGAGAGTTTAAACTTAGCAAATGGTAACAACAGTAATATGGCTTCTATTGAGGTTACTAGTAACCCTAACTTAACGTGTATTCAGGTAGATAACCAACAATATAGTTTAGATAATTGGATTTTTATAGACGCACAAACTGGCTTTAGCGAAGACTGTTCTCAAAATGATGCCGTTTCAAATTACTATACAACAGTAACAGATACTGATTTCGAAAAAGTGCTACTACATTATAATATTGATGATGTAGTTGATGGTAAATTTATTACTAAGAATGCTTACTATACAACAGAATTATCGACAGATTGGAATAATCTGGCTCCTAAAGATTTAAACGGAATAGAAGCTTTCAAGTCGTTAAAAAAATTGCAATCAGTTGGTTATAATTTAGAGAAGATAGATTTAAGTCAAAACGTTAAATTAGAAGAATTAACTCTTGATGGAAAAATAGATTCTTTAAATCTAAAGAATTTAATAAATTTAAAAAAATTGTCAGCTGATGGTGCAGGTATCAAATTTATCTATTTAAAAGATGCTATCAATTTAGAATATTTGTATTTACCTAGTAATGAGTTAGAAAGTATAGATGTTTCTAAAAACACCAAATTAACATTTATTTCAGTTGTAAAAAACAATCTAAAAAGTTTAGACGTATCAAAAAACACTTTGTTAGAAAAACTTGGTTGTTATGATAATGAAATTAAATATTTAGATTTAAGTAATTTAGATGCTTTATATGATTTTAGTGCTCAAAGAAATAATCTAAAATATCTTAATATAAAGAATGGCGGTAATAAAAACATGAGTAATTTTTACGTTAAAGAAAATCCATATTTGACCTGTATACAAGTTGATGATGAAACATGGAGTTCAACTTATTGGGGCAGTACTAAAGACAATACAGCAAGTTTTAGTAATGAATGTTCTGATGTTGATTTACCAGTAAATGTAAGCGGTATGTGGAACGACCCAGCAAATTGGGCGAGTGGAGTTGTACCTACATCAACAGATAATGTAATCATACCAGTAGGAACCACTTTACAAATTAGTGATGATATTTCAGAAATTAACTCTTTAGAAAATGACGGAACCATTGTTATCAATTCAACTTTTTCACTTAAATCTAATAACAATATGGTTAACAATGGAACTATAGTTATGAATTCTGATAACGATGATAGTTCTGTCTTATTTGTTGTTGGTACTTCTACAGGAGAAGTTAAATATTCACGTGGAGGTCTTAAAGCAAATTTATGGAGTTTGGTAACGCCACCAGTTTCTGGGCAAAAAATAAAGGAATTTGCGACGAATGTAGATAATGATATCCGTATAAATGAAACTGTTAGTCCAATAAGATATGCCATTTCGTATTATGATGATAAAGAGCCATCAGGAAGTAAATGGAAATATTTTACAGAAAGTATAGATACAGAAGACACCTTTACTGCTGGAGAAAGCTATGGTTTGTCGAGAGCCACAGATGGTTCTGTAACTTTTACTGGTACGTTAACAACCAATAATAGTGTTAAGACCTTAAAACCTGGTGAATGGAATGCCATTGGAAATCCTTTTACAACCTATTATCCTGCAAATAAAAATGGTGCTAGCAGCTTTATAAATGATAATTATGATATTCTAGATGATGAATTTAAAGGTTTATATATTTGGGATAGTAGACAAAATAAATATGTTGTTGTTAGTGAGGTAGATATTCAAAATCGTTCAATTACACCGGGGCAAGGATTTTTCATAAAAGTTAAGGCAGGTGAGAATACAATTGAGTTTAAGGAAGCAAAACGTAGTTTAAAACCAACAACAGGAGATAATACGTTTACTAAAGAAGTACATAAGTATATAAAATTATTAGCCAATAATGGTACTTATACTGTAACAACAGATGTTAAGTTTTTGAGCAATGCTACAAAAGGTTTTGATATTGGATTAGATATAGGAAACTTTAGTGCTTCTTCTTTTGATGTATATACTCATTTAGTAGATGAAAGTACTACAAACAATTATACAATTCAATCTCTTCCTATAGAAGATAAAGAAGAAGTTATAATTCCAATAAGTATTTTATCTAATAAGTCAGAAGTTTATCTTTCATCGCTTCATGAAAACTTACCAGAAAATATAATTTTACTACTTGAAGACAGAGAAAATAATGTTTTTACAGATATCACAAATAAAGAAAATGATTATAAAATATCCTTTAATGATACAAAAAACACAGAAAAAATATTTTACTTACATATTTCTTATTCTAGCGCATTAAGTATAGATGATTCAGCCATTGATAAAATTCAAGTGTACGCTGCTAATAAAACTTTATTTATAAAAGGTTTAAAAGATAGTGCAGCCATTGAATTGTATAATATTTTAGGACAAAGAGTCTTTAAAATAAAGTCAACCAAAGATCAGAATATCAACTTACCAATGAATCTAAAAGAAGGTGTTTATACCGTAAAATTAAGTTCAGAAAATAATATAGTAACCAAAAAGATTGTAATTAATTAAATAAAAATAATATGGAAAATAAGAAAGATATCTCAAGAAAAGAAGCAATAAAGAAAATAGGTAATTACAGTAAATATGCAGCTTTAACAGCTATTGGAACATATTTAATTTTAAGTCCTAAAAAAGCGCAAGCATTTAGTGGGCCAGATCCTTTGACTGGTGACTCCTTTTAAAAATGATAAGAAATTGATTTTTTTAACCTCACATATGTAAAATATGTGAGGTTTTATTTTTTTAAGATTATTTTTCACTATTAATGTCTAATAAATTATATTTCAAAAAACAATATACTAATGATTATTGAGTGCCTTTTCTAAAAGAAAAAGTAATTAAACTGATCTCTAAAAACTACTTCGGACTATAAACAGCACACGGAATAATCATTTCTTCTAAAGAAACGCCTCCATGTTGATAGGTGTTTTTATAGTATTTTACAAAGTGATTAAAATTATTAGGATACGCGAAAAACAAATCTTCTTTTGCAAAAATAAACGGACTATTCATAGCAACTGTTGGTAAAAAAATGTCTTTCGGATTTCTTACTGCGTACACATCTTTTTCTTCATAACTTAAACTTCTACCCGTTTTATAGCGCAAATTAGCACTGATGTTTTTATCGCCAATTACCTTCGTTGGATTTTTACAATTAATAGTTCCGTGATCTGTAGTGATAATTAATTTCTGACCTAATTGTTGCGCTTTTTGAATAATCTCAAACAAAGGCGAATTTTTAAACCAGCTTAATGTTAAACTTCTATACGCCTTATCATCACCAGCCAATTCTTTAATAACTTCTAATTCTGTTTTAGAATGCGACAGCATATCCACAAAATTATATACCACAGCAGTTAAGTCGTTTTGCTTTGTACCGTTGTAATTATCGGCTAATTCTTTACCGTCTTTTAAATTGGTGATTTTGTAATATTCGTGTTTAATATCTAAACTTAAACGTTTAATTTGGGCTGTTAAAAACTCATTTTCAAACAAATTCATTCCGCCTTCATCAGTGTCGTTTTTCCAAAAATTTGGATGACGTTTTTCCATTTCCGATGGCATCAAACCAGAAAACATTGCATTTCTAGCGTATTGTGTTGCCGTTGGTAAAATAGAGAAATAAGAATATTCTTGGTCTTTTTTATAATAATTATTGATTAAAGGTTCTAAAATACGGTATTGATCATAACGTAAATTATCAATCACAACCCATAAAACACCTTGGTCTTTGCTTAAATGTGGAACTACATAATCTTTAAATAAAGTATGTGAAAATGTAGGTTTATCATGTGAAGTTAAAAAATCTTCATAATTCTTTTTGATGAATTTAAAGAATTGATTATTAGCTTCTTGTTTCTGACTTTCTAAAATACCTAACATTCCAGAATCGCTAATATTTTCGAGCTCTAATTCCCAATGAACTAATTTTTTATAAAGATCGATCCATTCTTCATAACCATTTACCATGGCTAAATCCATCGTAATTTTTCTAAATTCTTGTTGGTAACTAGAAGTTGTTTTTTCTGAAACCAATCTAGAATGATCTAAATTCTTTTTTAAGGTTAATAAAATCTGACTAGGATTTACGGGTTTAATTAAATAATCGGCAATTTTAGCACCAATTGCTTCTTCCATAATATATTCCTCTTCACTTTTTGTAATCATCACCACAGGTAAATTAGCCTGTTTTTGTTTAATTTCTGCAAGCGTATCTAAACCAGATAAACCAGGCATATTTTCATCTAAAAAAACAATATCAAAATTATGTTCATCAACTAAATCAATAGCATCAGCACCATTTGTACAGGTAGTAACTTTATAGTTTTTAAGTTCAAGAAAGAGAATGTGGGGTTTTAATAATTCAATTTCATCATCAACCCATAAAATTTGTATGCTGCTCATATTTCGTTTTTAATTTGTAACGTTAAAAATAGGTTTTTGTTCTATTTTTTGATGCTTTAAAATGATAAAATATTGCCAAATTTGATTTAAGTTGAATTTCATAAATGTTTATAGAAATTCTAAAATTAAAAATTTGCGATTTCGTGGCATTAAGTCGTATTTTGCATCAGATTGATAAAAAGTCTCTTTTGAAGAAAAAAACAGCCAACAAATTAAAAATTTTGAATGATCCTATTTACGGATTTATTCAAATTCCTAATTCGTTAATTTTTGATATTATAGAACATCCTTATTTTCAGCGATTAAGAAGAATTGCGCAAATGGGTTTTTCTAATTTGGTGTATCCCGGCGCAAATCACACTCGATTTCATCATGCCTTAGGATGTATTCATTTAATGCAAAAAGCGGTAAGAGTTTTACGCTTTAAGCAGATAGAAATATCCGAAGAAGAAGAAAACGGACTCTGTATCGCAATTTTATTGCACGATATTGGTCATGGCGCTTTTTCGCATGCGTTAGAACATAGTATTGTTAATGGAATATCTCATGAAGAGATTTCATTAAAATTTATGAAAAAGTTAAATGATGAATTTGACGGAAAATTAAGTTTAGCAATTGAAATTTTTGAAGGTAAATACCATCGTAAATTTTTATACCAATTAATTTCTAGTCAGTTAGATATTGATAGATTAGATTATTTAAAAAGAGATAGTTTTTATACCGGTGTTACCGAAGGGAATATTTCATCAGACCGATTAATTGTAATGATGAATGTTAAAAATGAAGAATTGGTTATTGAGCAAAAAGGAATTTATTCTGTAGAAAAATTTTTAATTGCCAGAAGATTAATGTATTGGCAAGTTTATTTGCATAAAACAGGTTTAGTTGCAGAGCACATGTTGGTAAATGTGCTAAAAAGAGCAAAAGAATTAGCAGAAAAAGGCGAAGAATTATTTGCGAGTTCTGCGTTAAAGTATTTTTTATATCATAAAATTGATACAAAAAACTTTACGGATGAAACCTTAGAAATGTTTTCTAGATTAGATGATTACGATATTTTATCAGCGATCAAAGAATGGACAAATCATGATGATAAAATACTTTCATTATTGTCTAAAATGATAGTTGACAGAAAATTATTAAGAATTGAACTTCAGATAGATGCTTTTAGTGAAGAAATAATCAACAAAAAAAGAAGTAAGTTTTCAACGAAATTAGATTTATCAGAAGAAGAAACTAACTATTTTGTTTTTTCACAAGAAATTAGAAATCAAGCCTATAATTCAGAAAAACCAATTTTAATTTTAAGTAAAATGGGTAAATTGAAAGATATAGCAAAAGCATCCGATCAATTAAACATACAAGCATTAACAAAACCTGTCGTAAAACATTTTATTTGTTATCCAAAGTAAAATGATATTAGAGAAATAGCTTTAATTTTTATACTTTTGCATTTAATGAAATTTACAGCACAACAAATAGCAGATATTTTAGAAGGCACAGTAGTTGGGAATCCTGACGAAGAAGTCTCTACATTATCTAAAATTGAAGAAGGGGAAAAAGGTTCTTTAACTTTTTTATCTAACCCTAAGTATAACTCGTTTTTATATACTACAAATGCATCTATTGCTATTGTAAACAACGATTTTAAACTAGAAAGAGATATTTTTACAACCCTAATAAAAGTAGAAAATGCATATAAGTCTTTTTCAAAATTATTAGAGTTTTATAACGAAGTAAAGAACAATAAATTAGGTAGAGAAAATCCTCATTTTATATCAAATTCGGCAAAAATTGGTAAGAATGAGTACATCGGCGCTTTTGCTTATATAGGCGAAAATGTTACAATTGGCGAAAATGTTAAAATTTATCCTAATTGTTATATTGGCGATAATACGGTTATTGGTAATAATTGTATTCTTTTTGCTGGCGTTAAAATTTATTCTGAAACGCAAATAGGAAACTATTGCAAAATACATTCTGGTTGTATAATTGGTTCTGATGGATTTGGTTTTGCACCCAACGAAGAAGGCGAGTATAAAGCAATTCCGCAAATAGGAAATGTAATTATAGAAGATTATGTAGATATTGGTTCTTCATCTACTATAGATAGAGCAACTTTAGGATCTACAATCATTAGACGAGGCGTAAAATTAGATAATCAAATACAAATTGCACACAACGTAGAAGTTGGTAAAAATACAGTAATTGCTGCTCAAACAGGAATTGCAGGATCCACCAAAATTGGTCAAAATTGTATGATTGGTGGTCAAGTAGGTTTTGCAGGTCATTTAAGTATTGGTAATAATGTTAAAATTCAAGGGCAATCTGGCATTACAAAAAACTTAAAAGATGGCGATAAAGTGCAAGGAACGCCCGCAATGAACTACTCTGATTACAATAAATCATACGTTCATTTTAGAAATTTACCTAAGATAGTCGCAAAGGTTAGTGAAATAGAAAAAGAATTAAATACTCAAAAGCAATAAAATATGAGTAAGAAACAAAAAACAATAAAATCAGAAATTACTTTATCTGGTGTAGGTTTACATACAGGTAATAACGTATCAATGACATTAAAACCAGCTCCTGTAAATAATGGATTTACTTTTGTAAGAGTAGATTTAGAAGGATCTCCAATTATTGCGGCTAAGGCAGAATATGTTGTAAATACTCAAAGAGGCACAAATTTAGAAAGAAATGGCGTTCAAATTCAAACTTCAGAACATGTTTTAGCAGCAGCTGTAGGTTTAGATATAGACAATTTAATTATAGAAATTAATGCTTCAGAGCCTCCTATTATGGATGGTTCTTCTAAATATTTTGTAGAAGCTTTAGAAAAAGCGGGTCTTGAAGAACAAGATGCAGAAATTGAAGAGTATATAGTTAAAGAAATTATTTCTTATAAAGATGAAGCTACAGGTAGTGAAATTATTTTAATGCCTTCGGATGAGTACCAAGTAACAACAATGGTAGATTTTGGAACTAAAATTTTAGGAACCCAAAATGCAACTTTAGATACAATTTCTGACTTTAAAAAGGAAATCGCAGACGCTAGAACTTTTAGTTTTTTACATGAAATTGAAATGTTATTAGAACACGATTTAATTAAAGGTGGAGATTTAAATAATGCAATTGTATATGTAGATAAGGAATTATCAGAAAATACAATGCTGAAATTAAAAAAGGCTTTTAAGAAAGATAATATTGCAGTAAAACCAAACGGAATTTTAGACAACCTAACATTGCATTGGGCAAATGAAGCTGCACGTCACAAATTATTAGATGTTATTGGCGACTTAGCTTTAGTAGGTACAAGAATTAGAGGTAAAGTTATTGCTAACAAACCTGGACATTTAATTAATACACAGTTTGCTAAAAAACTTGAAAAAATAATTAAAACAGAAAAACGTAATTACGTTCCTACGTACGATTTAAACTTACCACCTTTATTAGATATTCATCAAATTATGGATATTCTGCCTCATAGACCGCCTTTTTTATTGGTTGATAGGGTTATAGAACTTTCAAAGTCGCATGTTGTTGGTATGAAAAATGTTACGATGAACGAAAATTTCTTCGTAGGTCATTTTCCTGGTTCGCCAGTGATGCCTGGAGTTTTAATTGTCGAAGCTATGGCACAATGTGGTGGAATTTTAGTTTTAAGCACGGTACCAGATCCAGAAAATTATTTAACGTATTTCATGAAAATGGACAATGTTAAATTTAAACAAAAAGTTTTACCAGGTGATACCATAATTTTTAAAGCAGATTTAATAACACCAATAAGACGTGGTATTTGTCATATGCAAGCGTATGCGTATGCAAATGGTAGATTAGTTGCAGAAGCAGAATTAATGGCGCAAATTTCAAAAATTAAATAATTATGAATCAACCACTTGCTTACGTTCATCCTCAAGCTAAAATTGCAAGAAATGTTGTAATTGAACCTTTTACAACGATACATAATAATGTAATAATAGGTTCTGGAACTTGGATTGGATCTAACGTAACAATTATGGAAGGTGCAAGAATTGGTGAAAATTGTAGAATTTTTCCTGGTTCAGTAATTTCTGCGATTCCTCAAGATTTAAAATTTGATGACGAAGAATCTATTGTAGAAATTGGTAATAATGTAACTATTAGAGAATGTGTTACTATAAATAGAGGTACAAAAGATAGAATGAAAACCAAAATTGGTAACAATTGTTTAATTATGGCATATTGCCATATAGCCCATGATTGTTTTGTTGGCGACAATTGTATTTTTTCTAACAATACTACGTTAGCAGGTCATGTAACTATAGGAGATAATGTTGTTTTAGCAGGTATGGTTGCTATACATCAGTTTGCATCTGTAGGTAAACATGCCTTTGTAACAGGAGGTTCGTTGGTTAGAAAAGATGTACCACCATTTGTAAAAGCTGCAAGAGAGCCGTTATCTTATGTGGGTATTAATTCTGTAGGATTAAGAAGAAGAGGGTACTCTACAGATAAAATAAGAGAAATTCAAAACATCTATAGAATTTTATTTCAAAAGCATTATAATTACACGCAGGCAATAGATATTATTGAAGCAGAAATGGAAGCAACTCCAGAACGCGATGAAATTATACAATTTATTAAAGACTCTCATAGAGGTATTATGAAAGGGTATTTTAATGCAAATTGATCAAATTATGAGTACTATTCTAAATAGGTATAAAAATATTAATAGATTATAAAATAAATAATTGCTTGAAACTAAATTGCAAATTGCAAACTGCAAATAGCCAAAAGCCTTAAAAAACATAAATGGCAACAACATCAGATATTAGAAACGGATTATGCATTAGGTATAATAATGATATTTACAAAATAATTGAATTTTTACACGTAAAACCAGGTAAAGGTCCAGCTTTTGTTAGAACAAAATTAAAAAGTGTTACAAATGGTAAAGTAATTGACAATACTTTTCCGGCAGGAAGAAAAATTGATGATGTTAGAGTAGAAACTCATAAATTTCAATTTTTGTATAATGATGGTGAGTTTTATCATTTTATGAACGAAGAAGATTACACACAAATCCGTTTATTAGAAGCAGCTTTAGACACACCAGAATTAATGAAAGAAGGTGAGATTGTAACTATTATAATTAATTCTGAGGATAATATGCCGCTTTCTGTGGATATGCCATTAAGTGTAATTTTAGAAGTTACGTTTACAGAACCAGGAGTTAAAGGAAATACAGCAACAAATGCAACAAAACCTGCAACTGTAGAAACTGGTGCAATTGTAAATGTTCCTTTATTTATTAATGAGGGTGATAAAATTAAGATAGAAACTGCAAAAGGCTCGTATCAAGAAAGAATTAAAGAATAATTTTTACGGATAAAATTTTATATTGAATAATTAATTGTAAAATTAAATTGAATTTCTCAAAAACACAAACATTAAAAGAAATAGCTCAAATTATAAATTGTGAGTTTATTGGTGATGCAGCATTTGCTATCAAAGGAATCAACGAAATTCATGTTGTAGAAAAAGGAGACATCGTTTTTGTAGATCATCCAAAATATTATGATAAAGCATTAAATTCTGCGGCTACTACAATTTTAATCAATAAAAAAGTAGATTGTCCAGAAGGAAAAGCATTATTAATTTCTGATGATCCTTTTCGTGACTTCAATAAAATAACAAAACATTTTAATCCTTTTATTGCATCCAAAGTAAGTATTTCTGAAAGCGCAATTATAGGTGAAGGAACGGTAATTCAGCCCAATGTTTTTGTCGGTAACAACGTTAAAATTGGTAAAAACTGTGTTATTCATCCTAATGTTACTATTTATGATCAAACAATTATTGGTAATAATGTAACAATTCATGCAAATACAGTTTTAGGAGCAGATGCTTTTTACTACAAAAAAAGACCAGAAGGGTATGATAAATTAATTTCTGGAGGAAGTGTAGTAATTGAAGATAATGTAGATTTAGGAGCTTCTTGTACTATTGATAGAGGAGTTAGCGGAAATACAACCATTAAAAAAGGAACTAAAATAGACAATCAAGTGCATGTTGGTCATGATACTATTATTGGTGAAAAATGTTTAATAGCTTCACAAACAGGTATTGCTGGTTGTGTAATTATTGAGGACGAAGTTACTATTTGGGGACAGGTTGGTACAAACAGCGGAATTACAATTGGTAAAGGAGCCATCATATTAGGACAAACTGGGGTTACAAAATCTGTAGCGGGAGGAAAGTCTTATTTTGGAACACCAATTGAAGAATCAAGAGAAAAGCTAAAACAATTAGCGGGTCTAAAAAGATTGTTAAAAGAAAAATAAATAATAAATAAGTTTTTTATAAAAGTAAACAAAGAGCTATTTTTGTAAAACAAAAATTAAAATAACAAACCATGAGTGTTTTAGTAAATAAGAATTCAAAAATTATTGTACAAGGTTTTACTGGTAGTGAAGGTACTTTTCATGCTGGCCAAATGATTGACTATGGAACCAATGTTGTAGGAGGAGTTACGCCAGGTAAAGGTGGTCAAGAACACTTAGGGAAGCCAGTTTTTAATACAGTTTTAGAAGCGGTTGAAAAAGCAGGAGCAGATACTTCTATTATTTTTGTACCACCAGCTTTTGCTGCGGATGCAATTATGGAATCTGCTGATGCTGGAATCAAAGTAATTATTTGTATTACTGAAGGAATCCCAACGGCAGACATGGTAAAAGTAAAAGCATATATTGCAAATAAAGATACTAGATTAGTTGGGCCTAACTGTCCGGGAGTAATTACTCCAGAAGAAGCTAAAGTTGGTATTATGCCAGGTTTTATCTTTAAAAAAGGTAGAGTAGGGATCGTTTCTAAATCTGGTACTTTAACATATGAAGCAGCAGATCAGGTTGTAAAACAAGGATTTGGAATTTCTACAGCAATTGGTATT
>TARA_R110001606_G_scaffold82008_2_pt1 | contig 19042 bp, 4 predicted proteins | sample TARA_R110001606 | Tara Oceans TARA_R110001606 (sample SAMEA4398315) | marine metagenome | biome: Polar Biome; feature: [SRF] surface water layer (ENVO:00010504); material: water (ENVO:00002006), including particulate matter (ENVO:01000060) such as... | depth 5 m | reverse complement strand
GTTCTTTAAAACTTCATTTGCTCTACCTCCTGCAGGAGGAGGACAAATCCCAGTTGGTAAAGTTAAATGGAGTCCAACTCTTAGGCACTTTATTAGATATTACGTTGTTCTACCACCTAAAGGAGGAGGAAATGGGTATCAAGGATGGGCTAAAATTCCTTGGTATGATACAACCTATTTTAGTAGCGGTGGGTGGACAATTTCTTATTATCCTGATCAAGCAGTGTGGTGCAGTTTTCATACTTTTGTTCCTTATATTTATTTTAACACTACTGAAACTTTTTACTCTGTGACAGATCAATTTCCTAATTGGCAGGGGGCTGGTGACACTACCTATCCTACTGCAAATGATTTTATGGTAGCTACAGGTACAAATGTTGGTAATAAAGGTATATGGCAACATAACACGGGGCGTAGAGGTCTATATTATCAAGACAATTTATTTACTGCTGTATTTAGTGCACTAAAAGAAGACTACTGGACTTGGAGTTCGTTTGAGTTAGAGGTAATACAAAACACTTTAAAAGGTTTTGATACTTTAACTTCTAGCATAGCTTATATGTTAGACGTAACTAATGACAGTGGAGTTAGAGTTATGGAGCACGGGTTTACTAGTTTTTACGTATATAACAGTTTCCAAATATCAGGTGATGAAACTTCTAGCTTGTTAGAGTATATGATAAATGTAAGAAAGATTGGTAACTCTTGGAAGATAAATAGGTTTAGAGATATGTCTCTTGACGTCTTAAGAGGCCCTACAGGTCCACAAGTTGATCCTTATTACATGTCTACTAATAGTAATCTTACAGGTAATATAAATGTAGGAACATCAACAACTTCTCACTTTCAACCAATGTTTACTAGGATAGGAATGAGTGAAACAGTAACAAATGCGTACTTAGATTTTACTAAGCCAAATTTAAGGAGACGTAAGTTTATAGATAAATGGATAGGAATTCGTTTAATTTATGACAATATAACAAATAATTTATTAAATTTGTATTCTACTTCTGTAGAGTCAAGAAAAATGTATAGATAATATGATGACAAAAAGAAAACTTGTAAGGAAAAAACTTACACAATATAATTACGGAGGCCAAAAGCTTAAATATGCTGCTGGTGGGGCCTCCCAATACGATAATAATACTACTAGTGCGGCGGGCCAAGGAAACCCAAGTACTACTATAATTGCTACAGAAGCTAATCCTGAAGTTTTAAAACAAAGAGAAGATGCTTTTCAAGCTTTAAAAGACAATGAGCAAGGTAACTTACAAACTGCTGCGGATGAAATACAAAACGTTAAGGCGCAGGGTGAGGTTAATATAGCTGAGGCAGCTGCTAACGCTAATTCAAAAGTAGAAGGATATGCTGGAATTGCACAGCAAGGCGCAAAACTGTTAAACAGTGTTAAGCCTGATGGGGTGTTAAGTAAAGCACCAGTTAAGACTGCACCAACGATAAACAAGATGCCAACTATAACTGCGCAGCCAATAAAGAGTGCAGTGCCTTCAATGCCTAATATACCAACATCAACTACGCCAGGAGTGTCTCCTCGTATAACTCCAGCAACTGCCCCTGCAGTTCCATCTACTGCGCCTGTTACAGGAACCGCACCAACTAAGATGCCAACTCTTGGGCCTAAAGCTTTAGCGGTTAAAACTCCTAGTATGACTCCTGTTACAGCAGAGATGCCAAAAGTGGCCGGAGCAGGATTTAAAGCTGCAGATGCTACAATTGATGGGGTAGGCAAAGCAGAAGGAGTAGGCGCAGCAATTAAAGCATACAAAACGCAAAGCGCAGCTAATAAGGCTATTAAAGGAGGAGCAGCAATGTCTTCTGCAGGTAGTGCAGCTGGCGCTGGGTGGTCAGCTTTAGGAGCAGCAGGACAAGCCAATGTAATTGGATTAGCAGCAGGTGCTTTAGGTTCGGGAATTAAAAAATGGTCAGACGATGATGATGCAACAACTGTAAATGCTGGAGAAGGTATTGGAGCTGGAGTAGCTGGAGCCGGAGCGGGTATTGGAGCAGTTGCAACAGCAGGGGCATTAATGGGATCAGCAGTACCAGTATTAGGTACAGCTATTGGAGCTGCTGCAGGAGCTTTATATGGTGTAGGTAAATCTATATTTGCTAGAAATAAAGCTAGGAAAGCTGAAAGAAAAATGGAAAAAGAAGTTAAAGAAAGAAAGACTAAATATAACACAGAACTAGGAGAAAATTATGCACAACAAAAAGGAATGTTAGTTGGAATGCAAAATAGAATGAAAGAAACTTCTGGGTACGATGTTGGAAATGTTAGTGTTGCAAGATTTGGGGGACAGAGATTAAAAAGATCTTAAAAATAAAAACTATGAAAGGAAAAACTAAACTACAACGAATTAAAAAATATCAAGGTGGAGGTATAGCTGGAGGAGCTCTCCACACGGGTCAACATTATTTAGGTGAAAAAGCTTTGCATTCTGGTCTTTCGTATGGAGCTAAAAAAGGTTTAAGTACCGCTGTAGGTAGAGGTGCTGGGGCTTTACTTGGAGGTACAATTGGAGCTGTAGCCACTCCAGTAGCTGCCGCTTATGAGGGGTTTAAGTTTATGGGGACTCCTGAAGGCCAAAAGGTAGTTAATACTCAGAAAACATCTGATGCTATTATTACTAAAAAAGGAGGATCTAACTCAATGAGAACTTGGGGTGGAATGGGCAGTAAAATGCAAAATGGGGGAGCGTATCAGCAGATGCAACAATACCAAATGGGAGGACAACAATTACCAGGAGGCGAGATGCAACCTATACCAGGGAGTGATGCTGTGCAATTTAACGGGCAATCGCATGAGCAAGGAGGTATTGAACTTGACCAACAAACAGAAGTAGAAGGAGGTGAAACTATGGACCAAGTTACAATGAGGGACGGAGGAAGAAAGGATTATTTCTTTTCGTCTCATTTAAAACATAAAGGAAAACCATTCTCAGCTAGACATAAACAAGTACTAGAGATGGGGGGAACACAAGAAGAAGTAGATGCTCTCGCTAAGATTCAAGAAAGAACTGCAGGCAGAGACGAAGAAGATATTGCTACTACTGGAGAAGATAAACAACAATACAGAACAGGTGGTAAAAATAACCCTTTTAATAACGATACACAAAGAACAGATTATTATGATAATGATCATTTAAATGGGGTTGAAAGTAAAAACACTCTTTTAAACCAATTGACAAGTGGCGGAGGTGATGCAGATTTACCTGGATATAACTCTGATGGAACTATAAAAGGAGGGTCTGAATACAATAAAATATCTAACAATGAATTTGTAAATGACGAAGAAGATCCTAATGACATTTTATCTAGAATAACAAGTAACTTAAATAAAAAGCAACAAAAAGAAGTACAAGATAAAATAGAAGATAAGAAAAAGAAAGCAGAAGAAACTCAGGCTGTTGTAGATAACAATACTGCAAATAACAACAGTGTTGATGAAGAGGACGATGATTACAATGACGAGGAAATACAAGAAGATTTAGCTAGAATAACTAAGGAAGAAGAGGATGCTAAAAATGAAAAAGAAGGATCGGAAGTAACTGAAGAGTTGGACAGTATAAATGATGTAAAAGGTGAAGACTGGAGAAGGAGAAGTGGGGTAGATGGATTAACTGTAGCTGCAATGGCAGGACAATTTTTACCTGCTATGAGAGCAATGAACGAAGATCCTGATTATATGAGTGTACATCAAGCAGGAGCTATGAGCCCTGCTATGAGTCCTGAGTTAGGAAGAACCCACTTAAAGAGGGTTAGTATGAATGTAGAAAGAGAGCGTAATGCAGGAGACTTAAGAAGTATGAATAAGTTTATTGAGAACAGTGGTATGGGCCCAGCTGGTATTGCTAATAGAATGGCAGCTTACGCAAAAAAGCAACAAGGTGATAGACAGATTTCAGCACAAGAGGCTCAGATAAATGCAGGTATAGCTAACAAAGAAGCTGCTATAAATCAAGACTCTAAGAAAACTAACATCTCTAACATGATGACTAATACACAGTTTAATGCTAGGCAACAAAATGCTCTTAATATGTTTAACGAGCAGCAAGGAGCTAGAACTGATGAGTTTAATGTAGGGGCTGATGCAGCTACTAAAGATAGAAGATTAATGGGATTAACCTCTGCAATGAATACATTTGCAGGTATAAATACAGATAGACTTAAATACCAGGCTCAAGAAAGAATGGCACAAGCTATTTCAGGAGACTCAGGAGTATTAACTAGAGAAGAAATTGCAAGAGATTTAGCTAAAGCTCATCCAGATATGGGCCCAGAATCTTCAGACTTTCAACGACTAGTTGAGAACACCTATTTAAAAACTTTAAAGAATTCAACAAAACAAAATAAAAATGGCTAATAAATATTCAAGATTTCAGCTCAAACCTTATGAGTCTCAATATGTAGATCCCGGTTCCGTTCAGGTTACTGGGGTTTTGCGTAAAAGATACGACGACAACAGAGCTAGTTACGATATGTTAAATAGAGCTGCAGGTAGTATTAAAACTCTAGATGGGGACAGACATATTAAGGAAAGTGCTATTAATAAAGTAGAGGGAGAATTTCAAAGAACAATTAAAGTAGGTAACTTTGAGAATGCAAGTAGAAGTGTAAGTGATGCTACAAATGACTTTATAAGTAATGAAGGCTTACAGTTTGCTCAACAGTCTTATGCTAATAGACAGTCAGAGATAAAGGTTATAGATAATTTAAGAGCACAAGGTAAGCAAGTATTGGATTTTAATGAGATAAGAGATACAGACCCAAAGTCTGAAACATTTGGACAAGTTGTTGGGCACAGAACAGATACCCATAGCTCTTACCATCAAGATCCTACATCAGGTAAAATGGTAACAGACGTATATAGACCAGGGTCTGAGATGCAGTTAGATTACACAAAACGAATGGAAATTTTACTACAAAATATTGCTAAAGGTGGAGGATCAACTGTCACTAAGTCTGATATAGCAGGGTATAGTAAATACTTAACTACTCAAGGAGTATCTAGAGGAAAAGCACATAGAGTTGTTGAAGCTGCTTTAGATTCATATATTGATACTAATGAGGGTACTCAGGACTATAGAAGGCTTACAGAGATAGAAGGTATGTCCGAACAAGATGCAAAGCTAGACATGATTACTAGAATGCAAGGAGTTGTTGAGAATCAAATTGGACAGATTAGTAAACCTACTTATATGAAAGCCGCAGCACCTACTGGAGGAGGAGGGGCTCAGTTTAATCCTAAAGGATTTGATTACGCAGGCGGAACTACAATTAGTCAAGGAGATGTAACTGACTTTACAGATATAGTTAGAGATTTAAGGGATGCAGAAGTTAAATTAACAAGAGAGCCTAAAGGTTCTATTAACTATAAAGAAGCACAAGAAGAGATACGCGTACTTAAAGAAAAGAGAAGAGAGTACACTAGACAGGTTTTAGACCAGAACCCAGAATTAAAGGCTTCTATGGACAAAGGTAGAAGTATGTTGGGGAATCACCCTGAGTTAGAAGACATGTTCTTTAAAATGACTACTTCTTCAGACTTCATGCCTGGAACACCTTTTGCTAGATTCTCTGAGACTATGACAAGTATTTTAGGTATAGATCAACAATTTCAAGAGCGTAATGTATCTTCTATTTGGAACAGCGATGCAGGAGAACTTAAAAACATGGCTGAGCTATTTGAAAAAGAAGGTGCTATTGAACACATCAATGCTACTCATGGTACAAATTATACTAAAAAAGATATACCTTCAATTAAAGCAGCAGCAACTAAGTATTTAAAATGGATGCAGGAGGAAGGTAATAAAACTTCTAGTGCGATAGATGATATGACTGTTATAGCACAAGCTGATACTATAATATTCTCCCCTGAAAATGCAGCTAGTCTTCCAAAAGTTAATAAGGCTCTTAAACAATTAGACTGGGAAAGTTTTGACTTTGTATTTGAAACTGAAAGTGAAAGGCAGGAAGCTTCAGATTTATGGGAAGCGCGCTCTAAGTCAGAAGATGGACTAAATGCAGAAGGTAAATTGGATAATATTTACTTTGCAGGTATGACAATACCTTCTTTAAATCACCCTTCTAAACTTATTATTGATCTTAACGGAAAGAGGCATGTAGTTAATGTTAAAAGTGCAGATGTAAACGAATCATTAACATCAAGTATTCTTGATATAATGGGAGCTCCACATTTTGCAAATACACATGAAATGTCAAAAAGAATACAAGACGGTGAGCTTACAAATGCAGAAGTTATTCAAATGTTAGATGCAGACGTACAACAAAGATCTGGAAATTCAAATGTTAACTTTGAAAGAGGAAGAAATCAAAATTTCATTCTTAATAGTCTATGTGCAAGCTTAAATATGTCTAGAGCAGATTTTGAATCGTTGAGCGACCAACAAAAAAACGTACATTTGCAAGATTGGAAATCTAAACAATATATACCAAACTAAATTAATATGCCTAACCAAACAAACAAACTCTTCGACTGGGAAACTGACGCAGAAGAATCTTTAGATGAGAATAATTTACCTATAGCTAAAGAAGATCCTACAAAAGATTATACTGTTGAAGATTATATGGAAGCTTCTACTTTTAACCAAGGGCAGGGTACTTCTTTTGCAGTAGACGAAGATGAGAATGAAAAGGTTTTAGATATAATGAAATCGGGTAGGTCTAGAGTACATTATGGGGCAGATGATATACAAAATTTATTAGGACACAATCAATCTACTGCAGATAAATGGGGTAATGGTCTAACCAAATTAGTAGGTAAAACATTAACTGCAGGTGCAGGAGGTGTGGGAATGCTTCCTTCCGCTATTAGTACTACAGCAGATTGGCTCTTAGGAGGATTTGAGGGAGAAGAAAGTTGGAAAGATGTTTGGGATAATGACTACCAAAGAAGCTTAGATAGCATTAATGAATGGATGGATGGAGAGCTTCCTAATTATATGACTAATGAGGAGAAAGAAAGAGCTTGGTATAAAAATATGCTTGGAGACGGAGCAGCTAACTTTTGGGCTAATGATGTAGGTAACGGTCTTTCGTTTATAGCGGGAGCTGTTTTAAGTGAAGTGGCGCTAACTGCGCTATCTGCTGCTACATTTGGGGCTGCGGCTGGAGCACAAGGAGTAGCTACTGCAGGTCTTGTAGCTAAAGCAGCTAATATACTTAAAGGCTTTGGTAAAGGTAAGGCGCTTACAAATTCAGCTAGAGGTACTAAAGTAGCTGAAAGGTTTTTTGATGTAGCACCTAAATTAGGAGCTAGAGTAAAAGCAGGTGGGCTACTGTCTAGAAGACTGCTTACTGGTGCAGGATATGAGTCAGGAGTAGAAGGTAGACATCACATAGATGCTCTGCATAAGAATTTAGTATCTGCAAAAGAATACGAACTAGGTAGAGAATTAACCGATGAAGAAGTAGCTGAAATACACGATATATCTAATGCAAGTGGTAATGCTGTGTTTGCAGGTAATCTTGCGCTAGTAGGAGCAGGTAATTTTATAGCTTTTCCTAAACTTTTTGGAAGTGGTTTTAGAGGTGCATCTAAAAACTATGGTAATCTACTTAAAGGTAAAGCTGGATATGAAGCTGCTTGGGATACTTATAGTAAAGCTAGAAAAGCTACAAACTATGCGTATGCTGGAGTTAAAAGAGGAGCGTATGAAGGATTTATTGAAGAAGGAGGACAGGCATGGTTAGACGTAGCTGGTCAACATTCTGGGGCAGATTTCTTTATGAGAGGTCAAAGGCCTACTCAAATGGAGTCTGTGAATGGTATGATAAGTGCTATGTATAAGACAGCAGAAGAGAACTTTACAAGTAATCATACTCAAAAAGAAATGGGTATAGGGTTTATATTAGGGGCAATGGGATTACCTAGTTATTCTAGACAAGCAAGTACTGAAACAGACAAAGATGGTAACCCTACAAAAGGTAAGAGAAAATTCCAAATGATGGGGGGAGCTATTGGTACTATAAGAGATATGAGGGAAGGCAATCAACTCAGTAGAGATATGGCTAAATATGCAAATGAAAATCCTAGTGCATTTGAAGCATTGAAGTCTAATTATGATATGCTGGTTAAAGACTCAGCTATGACTGAGGAGCAAGACGTAGCTTTGGCTACTAATAATATGTTTAATTGGAAGAATTTAAAAGATGATAAGTTTTTCAATTATGTTAGGTCTAGAGCTCAAATTGGATATTATGAAGACGTAGTAGAAAACATAGAAGATATTAGAAAACTAAGTAACCAAGAGTTTGCAGAATCTTTTGGGTATGAAGGCATGACTGAGGATGAGGTATCAGACAGAAAAGAGAAAGTAGTACAATCTGCTCTTAGGAAAGCAGAGATGATTAGAAAAGCTACTAAAACTGTAGATCAAGTTTATAGAGGGGATAACCCTGCTGTAAGAGAGGCTATGGCACATGCTTTAGCATCTGTTGAACTTGTAGGAGAAAGAGAAGAATCTATTTATAACTCTATTGATAACACAACAAACGGTAAGTTAGATTTAAGAACTGATAAAGGTATGAGCGCTGTTCTTAAAGCTATGATGGGTACAGGAGCAACTAGTCTTGGGGCTGCAATGAGCAGTATTGAAAATCAATTAAAAAAAGATTCACAGCTTTCTGAAGACAATCCAAACAAGATGTCCCCAGAAGAAATAAATGAACTAGGGGAATTATACAAAACATACAATCAAGGCCTTGGAGAGCTAAGTATAGATAATGCTGTATCTGATATGGCTGCTATGTCATATTGGAAAATAGCAGACCCAGAAGGATACCAGGCTAGCGCTAAAAGAGAGGAAGTGCGTCAAATGTTAGCTGATCTTAGAAAGCTAAGAGAAAGAAGACAACAAGCTATTCGTATGCATAATGAGCTTAACACGGTTTCAGGCGAAAAAAGTTTTAATAATGCTGTTGAGTACTATGAGCAGGCTTATGCACAACAACAAGCTGAGACTGAAGAGACTGCTACTGAAGAAGCTGTTAACTCTAATGACCCTAAAGAGATGTATAAAGCTAATGCTGAGGCACAGTTCATGGTAGAGCACCCTTCAAGTAAGAAAGAAGTGCTTATGAAGTTTGTAGGAGAAGATACTATACAAGGAGTTGAAGACCCTAGTATAACCTATAGTAGTGATCTGCTTAAGACCAATTTAATAAGAGTTGTATCCCCTTCTACAGTAGAAGTTACTAAAGAACCTATTGAAGATGCTGAAGTAACTGTGGAAAATAGTACTCAGACTGAGCTTGATTTTAATGATAATAATAAAAAGCTTCTTAAACCAGACTTTATTGATATAGGATTTGGAAAAACTGCAGGTAACACATCTGCAGAGGCTATAAGCGACTCACAAAAGAATTACTTTAAATATGTACATAGCACTTCAGATTTTACAGATGTTGAGATAGAAATTGTAACGCCTACTGCTCAGGTACAAAAGAATCCTAAAGCCCAAGCAGAGAAGCCTAAATACAATGATAATAGAGTACCTGTTAAAACAGAAGAGTTTACTGTATATGAAGAAGACGGAGAAGTTCATGCTGTATTTAGAGCGAAGATATATTTAGACGGGCATGTAGAGTGGCAAATGGAAGCTGAGGGTTATTTTGTGGATGCTAGTGTAATTGATTCTAAAATACAACAGAGAGATAATATATCTAATGAAGATGCTATTAAAACCTACACAAATCAAACGATAAACGAGTTTGGATCAGATAAATTTATACCTTCTGGTATGACATATACTGTAGGAAAAGTTGGAGGGCCTGATTCTATAATGAATCCTAAGATGAAAGCTAGACTAACTGATGACCAGTTAAACAGAGCATTCCCTAATGAAACTAAAACTATTAAGAACGATAAATACCCTTGGTTAGACTTCTTTGATATTAATGATGTAAAAGCTGTAGTTGTAAATAAAAAAACAGGTAAGCCTAAAAAGTTTAATGGTAAGTATGTGTATACCTCTATGATGCTACCAACAATGACATCTACTGAGGGAAATGAAAGATTTTCTTTTCCTGAAGGAACTGTAAATGGTAATTACATAGATAAGAAAATTTTTGAATATAAAAGTTTTTTAGAGCAAGCTAAACAAGGAGACGTCAGAGTGCCAATTAGATTTAGATCTATGCTATTCCCTAATATAACCGCTAGAGGAGATAGATTTGGTGTAGTAGGGCGTATTATTAAAGATAGAAGAAGTTTAGGGGATGCTGAATTAGAGCTTGCCGTATCAGATAAAATTTCTGTAGATGGGCATACATACAGAGCTAATCCGGGAGAAATTTATATGATAGTTAATAATGCTCCTGTTCCTTTATATCATAGAAACACAACACCTCAAGAAGTAGATACGATTGCGAATTTATTAGCAATGTATGCAGATAACACAATGTCTGAAGATCCTAATATCAGAGATAATCCTGATCAAATTCTAGACAGTGCTGTTGGTAGAGGAGACAATTTAAAAATTATAGACGCAGTAAGAAGTATAATTAGATTTGGAGGATACAAAGCTAATACACCTTCTTACAATGCTGCATATCAAATTAAAAAAACAAATAAAGGTATTCAGTATGAAGGAAACAAAATGGCTTCATTTAAAAACTTAGCCGCTCGTGATCCTAAAACTATGCAAGATTTAAAAACGTTTTTATCTAACAAGATACACGACGTAAATAATAATCTATTACAAAATAATGATATACACTACGCAGTTTCATTAAGCAGTGAGACAGGTTTAGATATACAGGACTATACTAACTATAAAGAGTATTTACTAGCGCCTAGAGCTTCAAATTTAGACTCAGATATACCTTATACTACTAATATTGTATCTCCTTCTTCAACTGAAGATACTGAGGCATTTCAATTTAATGGGGGGTACTTAGCTTTAGAGCTTCCAAAAGTTCAAGAAGTTAAAGTTAAAAAGAAGCAAAGAAGTATACCGTTAAAAGGTAAGGTAGTAGATGACAGGAGAGTTGTACCTTTAAATACTCATTTAAGTTTAGATACTAAATGGACTCTAAGAGGTAATAAGGATGGGAAAATTAGAGAAGCAATATTTGATGTTAAATCTAAAGACGGTATTAGTTCACTAGTAGTTATGCCAGGCCAGGATGAAGTAATGACTGCGTTAGTAGAACAAGTAATGCAACCTAATTTAGCTAACTCAGAGTTTACATTAGCTGCTTTCCATGAGATAGTAAGAGAAAGTTATGATAAAACTGTAGACAGCTACGCAGAGGTTAAACCTTCGCTTATACAGCTAGATGCTACAGAAACCAACCCTTTTGAAGAAGTTGAGGGAGAAGTGTCTAATCCAGTAAAAGTAGTAGAGAAGAACATTGAAAGCTCTTTAAATCCTTTTGATAAGATTAAAACTAAAAGAAGAGGTAATAAAGGGAATACTAAAAAATTAGAGGCACAACGTAAACTTAAAGGAGATTATAAAAGAATAAACATTGAACAAGAAAGATCTTGGTTTGAAGGAAAATTTGCCGTTCCTTTTAACACAATGAAAGAGCTAGTGTCAGGATCCAATTATGGAGAGTTCAGACAACTATCTGATGTGATGATTTCTGAAATGGCCGTAGAAGGGACTACGTTTCACGAAGCATTCCATGTAGTTCATGATTATTTCTTGACTACAGAAGAAAAGCAACAAATGTATAATGACTATAGAGAATATACAAAGAGCCCTAAGTTAACAGATCTTGAAGTAGAAGAAGAAATAGCTGAAGAGTTTAGACATTATATGCTAAAAGATGGTTTAAGTAAAGTTCCTGAGGCAAAAGGCCTTAAAGCTTTCTTTAAAAAGATATGGGATTTTATAAAGTCTTTAGGCACTGCTGAAAGATTCACGCCAGAAGGAGTAAGACTAGCTAATTTATTTGAAGCTATTAGGACTACAGATTATAGAACTCCTAGCGCTGCGAAGGCGGCCGTGCTAAACAAGTTTTTTATCTCTATAAACCCTACAACAAAAACATTAGAGGGTGCTAATGTAACAGAAACAAAAGCATTATTAGATGGATATGCTAATGCTGTGTTTGATGAATTATATAAAGAAGAGTCTAATTTACATCTAATGGACTTGTTTGAAATAACAAAGAACGTAGAAGTATCTGCAGAGTTTAAAGTATTACTAGATGAAGGGTTTGCCAACATGATGGGAGTACTACGTAATCAGATAGAGGAACAATTAGATGATGGAACATGGATAAGGCGCGATGATTGGACTCAGGAGATGGAAAACTCTGTCCATGCTAATGCTAGATTTATAGCGCAAAACAAAGAAGGTATTTTTGACCTGTTCAGCGAATGGTTAGAAGGGTTTGGTGTAAGTCTAGAGTTAGAGATAGATGAAACAGAAGCTAGAAAAGAAAATAACTTTGGAGCTACCAGTCAAGTTTTAAGTGTATCTGCTAAAGGGAATGCGTCTAGTGCAATTAAACTGCTAATAGCAAGTTTACCTATGAATGATGCTGTTAATGACAGCTCAGGACTTTATGGACTTGTAGATTATAGAAACATATTTGACTCACTGCACAATGAGCTAGCAGGTATACAAGACTTTAAATCTCAAATTAAGGCTATAGAGAATATGGCTTTAAATAGACCGGATATAGCATCGTCTTTAGAGACTTTACTAACTAGATTAAAAAGCGGTAACTCTCCTTCTAACCTTACGGTTAAAGATAGAATGCTTCAAACTAAGTTTATACAACAGTTTGATAAAACTAAAAATACATATTACTTAAACTTAATTAAAGATGGTACGACAGTACACTCTATAGATTCTAATGTAACTAAAACAGAGTCTTTAATCATTAATGATTGGCAGGCTAACTTTAGAGAGCAAGCTTTAGGTGAAAAAGGATTCTTAAGAATAAACCCTGAAACAGGAGCAATTGGAATAGACCCTAAGAAGAAGTTTAAATTAGGGCCTGTATCAGGAGTTAGTTACTCAAAGTTACCTAAACTAAGAGGAGAGCAATACTTTAACTTTTTAGAGTTATTAGGTATTAAATTTACAAATAGAAATGCATTACAATCTAACCCTGCAGCGTTTAACGAACTGGTTAAACAAACTACTTATATTAAAGAGTTCTTTTTAGATAAGCAAGGTGAAGACATTTCTTTAGAGGTTGAGGACTTATTTAAAGATGAAGATTCAGGTGTAGCTGCAAGATTAAATAATTTAGTAGCATTGGAACTTCCTTTTTATACTAATACAATTGAGCTACAACATATAACTCCAGACAGTAAGAAAGCATATGGAATAACATTAGGTAATTTCTTAACTAGAGTATCTAATTCTTTAAGCAGAGGTATAATCCCTCAGTATATTCAAGACTCAATGGAAACTATGAAAGGTTCTGAATGGCTACAGTTTATACAAAGTGGAGGAGGAATAAAAGTAGTAGTACTAGAAGGAGCTCGTCCAGATGAAGCAGGAGTAGTAGGTAAAGTAACTAAAGACTTAACTCCTACTGATAGAGATGCTATGTATATTAATAACACTTTAAATGGTAGATACCCATTGTTACAAGCATCTGAGAAGAAGACGGTATTTGCTTTTGAGTTATTTGACGAGAAAGGAACACTAGGACCTAGTAGAATAAATAAAGACGCTGCTTTAAATACATTAGTAAAACATCTTATAGATGAGGTACAAGTAACGTTAAATTTAATTAGAGATAATAAAGGTAATGACATTAAAGGATTCAGAGACGCAGCTAGACAGTTACGTACATTTGACTTCTTAAATGAAATGCCAATAAGTGATACAGAAGTTCTTTTAGATTTACTACAAGACGAAGAGAGTAGATTAGACGCTAGCGAAATAGTTGGTAAGTACTCTTCAGAAATTAAAGCAGCTATAGACGCTAATTTAGCGGAAGGTATAGCTTCAACTATTGCAAAATTACAAGCTAACGGAATGTTAGTTATGAACCCAAGTGGCGCTGTCTTTCTATATGGTATAGATTCAGATGCATTTGGTAGGACATTAGGATTAAGTAAGCCTTCGGATAAAGATGGGAATATAGGTAACTACAAGCAAGTGCAAGGAGGGAAGTTAAAACTTAATAGTCAAGAGCTAAATAAGTTCCTAGAAGCATTTGTAATAAAAGATAAAATAGCGGCATTAGAACAGTTAAAATTATACTTTGGGGATATAGGCTTTTTTACACCTAATTCTTTATATAAAAGAACTGCAGGTCCTCATGGGGTTAAAAAGTTTGCAGTAGTAGGTGATAATATAAATGACTGGTTGCGTCAAAATGTTGAAAGGTATGATAAAAAGAAACCTAACGATAAAGTTAGGACTATTGTAATGAGAGACGTTAAAGCAAGATCTCAATATTTAGAAGAGTATATAAAAGTATTGGGGCCTGCAGTAGCTGATGCGTATAGAGAATACAATGAAGCAGATGCTCAAGGGTATATAACTATTGATGAATATATAGAGTTCTTAGCTAGAACAGGAGATATTACATTAAAACATCTTGAGTTGTTTCAAAAAGTTCAAAAAGGAGAAGAGTTGTCTTCAGAGGATATGATTTACTTTACACCACTTAAGCCTCAGTATTATGGGCCTTCTGTGTCTAAAGGTTTATTCTCACCTGCATATTATAAACTATCATTGGCTGTGTTATTGCCTCAAATGCTCCAAAGAGTTGACCCAAGAACAGGTTTAAAAGGAGCTACAACATTACAAAGACTGCACAATGACATGATTAAACACCAAGTTGGTATAGCTGTATTTGAAAGTGGGGTAAAGATTGGTAGTAAGGTAGATCCTAATACAGGACTATCTCAGCAATTTTATGGGAGAGGAGGAAAGTACCCGGTAACAAATATTAAAACAAACAACATACAAACTTTATACTATGATTATTTAGGTATACAGGTAGACATGGGAACTAAAGTAAAAAACAAAACTTCTCGTGGTACCCAAAGAGTAGCTTTAATACTTGCTAATTTATATGATAATGGAGTAGCTAAGAGTCCTGAAGCAGATAAATTAGGAATAGCATATCAAGAAGCTCACAATGCTTTAACTGCTCAAAACTTTGGTAATTTTGTAAATAAATTAGGATTCGATTCAAACTTAAATCAAGTAGAAGATACCGTAAGAATTAGAGAAGCTCTTACACAAGAGACTAAAGATAGAAAATTAAGTGATAACGAAAGTGATGGGTTAGAACTTTGGTTAGAAAGTGATGATAAATTCTTAGAGCTACTAAGTAATAAACCTGCACTAGATAGTGTATTACATTCTTTATTTAAAAGAGATGTAATTGCTAAAAAGTATTTTGGGGGAGCTTATGCACAAGTAGCTGCTACTGGTATGGAAATGGACTCAGATGGTAGAGCTATTGCTATAGCTAAAAAACAAGTAGACCATGTATATGGATCAGAACTAAGTCCTCTTAAATTTTATAGAATGTCTGAGAATGGCACAGAGGTTTTAGGGATGGAAATTATGTTACCACATTACTTTAAAGAGTTCTTAGGGCACGGTCTTGAGATAGTTGATGAGAAAATTATAGACTCTGAAGGAAATACTATAGGGGGTAAAGAATTATTAAACATGTTAGGGTTTAGAATTCCAACATCTGCTTTAAATTCTATTGAGGCTATAACCATTAAAGGCTTCTTACCAAAAGAAGCGGGGGAAGCGGTTATGTTACCTTCAGAAATTGTAGTTAAAGCTGGGTCAGATTTTGACATTGATAAATTATCTATTTTGTTTCCTAATTATACTGTAGAAAGAAAAGGTAATACAAAAAGATTAGTTAAAATACCTTACTTAGATGAGAGTGTTGACGCATTAGCTAAAGTACAGGCCTTACGTAAGCATGATAATACTACCTACAGAAGAATGGTGGAAAATGCAGGTATTAAGAATTCAGACACTTTAATTAGAAAATACTTTGATGATTTAAATATACAATTAAATGCGTACAAAAAAGAATTGTTTGATGTATATAATACAGAAGAAGTAAAAGTTTTAGATGGTAAAATAGACAAGCTCTATGATACTATGAATAAAACTAAGACAAAAAATGGAAGGAAAGCAGTGCATATCCAGATAGAAGATTTATTGTTTGATAAATTAAGTATAGTGTCTGGGTACACTGATAAAATATTTAAATCTCAAGAGGCTTTCAAAGAACTGGATTCACAATTAGCTTCTTCTGACTATTTTAAATCTTTAAGTAATGCTCTTCAAAATTCCACAAAAGCTTTAGAAAATAGAGAGTTAGACTTATCAAGAGAAATAACTACTAAGCCTTTTAACTTTAGCCAATTAATACGACCTGTAGGAGCTTCGAGGTTAGAAGGAATAGCAGATGGCATAGCAGAGTTGACTGGAGTACCTATTGTAGAGGACGTAACATACAGTAGTTCTTTAAATTTTGCACATAAACAAACTATGGGGCAAAGGTTCTGGGAAGGTATGGAAGCTTTGGGCATAGCTGCAACAGAAAACACTAGTCATATTAAAACTCAGCCTTATAATGTAGCTCAAAAAGTTGCATATGAAGGAAACAATGAGCCAAATCTTGAAGAGCTTTTAAATATAAGAATGGATTTATCAGATGGACAATCTATAACAGTGCATCCATTAGGACATAGTAAAGATATTAATGATAATCACTATGTGAATGAAATAATAGGTGAATTTATTAATGCTTTTGTAGATGTAGCTAACAAGCCATTTGTATATGGTTTAAATGCTAACATGGAAACTATTACTACGATGCTTGCATTAACAAGGAAAGGAGTTTCTATTGAAACGTTAGGTAAATTCTTTATGCAACCTATTTTACAAGAGTTTGTTGCTGAATTACCTAAAACTAAATCTTTTGTGCTACCTCACGATCTTAAGAGGCATCATATAATGCAAAGAGTTTCAAAGCCTTACGAAAATAAAGCTAGTAAACCGTATAAAGGTGAGATCTCTAGTAATACATTAAGAAATTGGCTTATTATTGGAAATAACTTACAGGAGGCTACTCCTGATGAACAGGCTGACTACGCTGCAGGACAAGTGGCTATTTTAAAATTATATGATAAATATAGAGGACACGCACTTCAAACAAGTGATTTTACATCTATGATAACATATGATACAAAAGCTCCTATGAATAGAATGCACGCTAAACTTAAGAATATTAAACTTAATCAGTTTTTAGACCTTGAAAAAGCTAATGAAGGTATACTAGGTGCGGAAGAATTTTTAAATGACAGCTGGATGTCTCAGATGATGCTTTCTACTACTTCTATATTACCTTTATTTAAAGATTTTTATTTAACGGATGATAATAAAGTAATTGAAAGAATTGTATCAAACATGTCTACATTGATTCAATATAATTCTGAACAAGATGTAATGAAGGCTATTAGTACTGCTGAGAATGACTTTATAACTTTCTTAATATCAAGTTTAGTTTTAAGTCCTTCTGAAATTTCTAGGCTGATTCAAGGGCCGGAAAGTGTAGCAAGACGTTGGAGAAAATTCCAACAAGAAAATCCTACTAATATGTTATCTAAAGAGTTATTTTCTCAATTGCAGATACACACTGATCCAAATAATATAGGGTATAAATATGATAGAATAAGATCATTCTCAAGAAGCATGCCTGCTTTAGAGTCTAACTTACTTACCGAAGCGTTTACAGAGATGTATAATAGTCCTAATACAAAATTAGCAGAGGACTTAGTTAAACTAGCTATTGTGCAGTCTGGTATGAATAAGAGTCCTATATCATTTATGAGAATAGTTCCGGCTGCTTTATATGCTAAACTAGCTAAACAGGCTATAGATAAGTATAAGGTAAGTCAATTTGATGAATCAAAGTTTTATGACCAGTTCTATAGAAATAATTGGAATAATGACTTGCTAGTCCCAGCAGTTAAACTTAAGTATGCGAACCAGGGAGACTTTAAAACTCCTTATCCTACTATGAAAAATTATGAGATACTTGTTAAAGGTACTTCATTCTTAGCTGCTAGGCCTTTTATTAAAACATACGGCCCAGACCCTAGTGTTTCAGAAGATAAAAAAGCTAGACTTGAGAAGGCAGGTAAAAGAGCTCCTTTAATAGCGAAGCTTTATAAAAGACAAATAGGAGAGTTAAACCAAAAAGTTGTTAGTTTTATACAAGTAGAAAAATTAGGAGATGGCATATACTTAAAAGAGTATAGTGATCACCCATTACCTATGTCTATCATACCTGTAAACAACTTTGTAAAACTTCCTGATGCACGTGTGCGTGGAAAAGCTTTAGGGCAAACACAGCTCGTAGAATCTCAAGTACTAGAAGGAGACATATTTAGTTTTGAAGGAATACCGGTTATACCTATAAACGCCTCAGGAATGCATTCAGAAGGATTAGCATTACAAGCTAAACGTAGAAACTTAATACAGGATGGTATTACAAATTCTTTTGCCGCTACTAACAGAGTAATTACACTGCCTGTTAAGTTAAACCCAGGAGATGAAGTAGACATGGAATTAGTTATGAATAACCTAGTTAAAATAAAGAACATAGCTCAACGTTACCCTGATAAGAAAATTTTATTACCTTTGCTCGAAGGCAAAGTTGATATTATTGTTCCTCTTTTAAAAAGTTTATTAGATACCAATCCTAATGTGAGTATTGTCCTAGCTTTAGAGACAACAAGTGCTACTGATAGAGGCACTGAACATATAAAAGTAATTAAAAAAATGTTAAAATGTTAAAATTATGGATTTAAGAAAGAGCATTAGATTAAATAGAGAATTAGATTTAAGAGACCCAGAAGCTCTAAGAAAATTTGTAGTTTTAACTAAAGTACAATTATTAGAGATTAAAAAAGAAGATCCGGAATACTATGGTATGTACTTAGAGTCACTAGAAGCTTATTTTAAATATAAAAAGGAGTCAGGTAGAGACGTTATATATAAAGATGATAAGAACCAAGACTTTGAGGATT
>TARA_R110001606_G_scaffold23611_15_pt1 | contig 19051 bp, 22 predicted proteins | sample TARA_R110001606 | Tara Oceans TARA_R110001606 (sample SAMEA4398315) | marine metagenome | biome: Polar Biome; feature: [SRF] surface water layer (ENVO:00010504); material: water (ENVO:00002006), including particulate matter (ENVO:01000060) such as... | depth 5 m | reverse complement strand
TGGAGCCCGGACTTTCCTCCAATGGCAGGTTACCCCACCACCAGCGACTGCCCGGCCGTCTGGTCAGAGCCCAAATTATAGCGCACACTTTGAAGGATCGCAAAGCAGAATCGGACCTGACAGGACCGTGATATCGTTGGCCGGTCCGTTTCTTCAGTTGCCCCCATCCTGTGCCGAGCGCCTGGCTTGCTCGATCGCGTCATTGAGGGTTTTTTCAGCCCCGTTCTGAGCAAGTGCATTCCGGTCGACGTTGAAACCGAGCGCGTTCATGTAGTCGATCTCATCACCAACGAAGGCCTCCTTGATGGAGACGACCTGCACGACCGAGTCACCGCTAAACAGTCTGTGCATGCTCTCCACATTCACTTCCGCTGCTTTCAGATCTTCCTCAGCGCCCTGCATCTGAAGTTCTGCCATCGCCATCTGCTGTTCAAGTTGTTTGATCATGTTGTCCATCATCCCGCCGAGCGCGATGTTTGCGAACGCCCCTGCAGCTTGCTGTGCCTTCAGGGAGTCGAGTTCTTTCTTGGCCTTCGCATATTCCTTACGCGCCTCGGCCAGTTCCTTCTGTGACTTCTTGTCGGTCATCACCATGCGCAGTCCCATGCTGGACTTGAAGGGAATGAGGAGGGACGAACCCGCAACGGGCCGATAGTCCTCGTCCCAGCGAACGATCGTCATCGGCGATGTCTTGCGACCCTGCTTGATCGTTCCCCAGACATGCATGGCCAACTGCACGTGCGTCTCGGTATCAACGGCAAGGAGCGTGTCAGTGATCGTGAATTCTCCATCATCCGTGACCTGCTTTTTGTTCATTCCCCTGGCCATCAGGATATGGGCATTCCGGCCGTGCACGTCGGTGGTGCCGAGGAGTTCGGCTTTCGTCCCGAACGCCACGAGGTCCAAGTAGTTTTCTCCGGCGATTTCAAGTCCATCCGCCCACGGGTCTACGTTGCCCGCGCCAAAACCTCTACCAAGCTCCAGCAATTGAGATTTCTGGCTATCCGACAGGTCGCCGAAGGCCTTGCCGAGTGGCCCGTCCTGATATTGCGAATCGTTGTCTTCGATCATGTCCATCGCTCTGCTGACCTCTTCTCCAAGAGCCGCTTGCGGTGCTTCACTATCCGGCATCAACCGGTATTCGATCTCTTTGGGTGTAAGAATTCTGTATGCTGTCAGAGGAATGTCATTCCCGCAGGCAAGCACCTTTTTGGCAAATTCACCGTTCTCGAGCGAATTGCCTCTCGCATCCCCGGAATCGTCCATTGGACTGCTCTTGTTCAAGGAATCGCCGAAGGTCTTCCGTTGTTTTTTGTCTTCTATAGATTCTATGACGCAAACATTTTCATAGAGGAAAGTGCCGGAGGGGTTTGCAACGCCCGGCGTGTTTGAACCGTGCGGCATCATTGCCAGACGCTCTTCCGTCGTGATGTAATTGATGACGTCCTGGCCACGTTCGGCCTGCTTTTCCAGCATGGTAAGGATGATGATTTCAGCCTCTGGAGAGGCGGACGCCCCCGGTGCAGCAAGTGCCAAGGCCAAAGCCAATACAGCGAACTTTTTCATTTCAGTGTCCCTCCAATACATTGCGCAATGCGCGATAGATCGAAATTTCAAAAGACGTATCGAGCGGCGCGTTCAAGTTTGTGTGGGCACTTTTGTATTGCCCGTCCCCTTGCAGTTACTGAGGATGCTACCGGGTGGGGACCTTGAACACAACGCAAAGCATGCCCGGCCATCTGGTCATACGAGTGCATATGGCGCACACTGGTGCTGGCACAAAGCCTGATCGATTCCTCCCGGAGGCTGTATGCGCAACCTGATCGAACGCCTGCCGGTGCCTGAACTGGCGAAACACTGGCTTCTGATCCCTCTCTGGTGCGCGATGGTGCGCCTGTCCAAGCCCGAAGTGCGTATCGTGACAGGCGGGATCAGCTTTTATGCGCTGTTCTCAATTTTCCCGCTGATCTATCTCACCGTGACCCTCCTGTTCACCCTGCTGCCGGCGGATGTCAGCCAGCAATTATCGAACACGATCGACCAGGTGCTGGTTTCGGCCGTGGCGCCGCTGTCGAAGGCCGATCTCGATACGATCCGCAGCATGACGGCGCGTACGCTGACGCTCCAGGCCATCGGCGCCATCATTGTGGTGTTCTATACGGCGAGTTCCGGGGCCAAGGCGGCAATTACCGGCATTCGCATGGTGACCGGCAGCGAGCGTGCGAGCAAGATCATCCGCTTCCAGGGTGTGTCGATCCTGATGACGGCACTGCTGATCCTGTCTGTCTGGATCCTCGGGGCCCTGCAGCTGATGGCCTCATTCATCACCGAGAACCAGGGCTTTGTCGCGTTTGAGGTCGCGCAGGGCCTGTCCGACCTTGCCTCACGCCTCTGGCTCGGCAAGGGGATTGCGTGCTTTGCCATCTTCTACATGATCATTGCCCTTTCGCTGCACGGGCGCATCAAGGGCCATCGTGCGAAAGTTGCCGGGGCTGCCTCCGGTGCGCTGGCCTGGATGGGCGCGACCTGGGCCTTCCATATCTATCTGAAGTTCTCCGCGCTGGACTCGTTCTATGGCGCGCTGGCCTCGGTCATTCTCGGATTTATCTGGCTGTCGGTATCGGTCGCGTCACTATTGCTCGGTGCGGCGCTGACAGCCGAATGGGCCAGTCGCATCCCGGAGGAAGGGCTTGTCGCGGAAGAGGGCGAAGACGAGGTTGAGATGGTGACCTAGCGGCCGCTGAGTTCCCGCACGCGCCGGACCAGGTGCTGCGTCCGGACATCGGCAGCGCCTGACAGATGGCCAGGTCGCCAGCGGCGCTGGAAGGCCCGTACTGTCAGCAGGGTCGGGTCATCGTAGGTGCCCGTTGCCGACAGTCCATAACCGATGGCTTTCAGGTCTTCCTGCAGGCGGCTGACTGCCTTGCCACTTTCACCGGGGCGCAGGGCAGTGGCTGGTTCATCATCCATCGCGGTGGCGGGCCAGATGCCGATGCCGCTATCGGCCAGTCTTTCCCAGGGAAAATGCTCGCCAGGGTCAGACTTTCGCGCTGGCGCGATGTCTGAATGCGCAACAATGCGGCTTGCCGGGATCGCGTGGCGGGAAAGGACGTTCTGACAAAGGGTAATGACGGCCGCGATCTGAGCCTCGAGGTAGGGCGGCAATGTACCGTCCGGCAGGGGCACATCGTGGCCACCATTGACGATCTCTATACCGATGGAACGCGAGTTGAGGTCGTCATCGCCCTGCCAGGTGGACACGCCGGCATGCCAGGCGCGCTTGTCCTCGCTGACGAGCTGGCTGATGCGGCCATCTTCCCAGACCATGTAATGGGCTGACACTTCAGTCTTCGGATCGCACATCCGGTCGCGTGCCGCCGCGCCGCTTGCCATGCCTGTATAGTGCAGCACCAGCATGTCGACCGGGAATTTGCGTTCATTGAAATTCGGGCTGGGTGACGGATCAAACTGCATCAGCTGTCTCCCGGCCCGATCTTCTTGCCAAAGGCTGCCTCGGGCATCCGGGTATTGTGGCGTACCGCGATCACGAACACACCCGTCAGCGAGATGACTGAACCGAGCACAAGCCGGGCAGTGATCGGTTCATTCAGCAGGACGATACCGAAAATAACGCCCCAGATCGGTGTCATCAACGTGAGGGGCGACAAAAGCGAGACGTCATATTTCTTGATCAGTGTGTAGAAGGCAGCATGTCCGAAGATCGACACGCCGACAATCGCGAACAGGCTGGCGAGGATGACCTGCCAGCCGCCCGCCATGTAGCGCTCGACCTGGTTCGACTCGAACAGGCCTGAAACGAGGAAGAGAGGAAGGAAGCTGAAGAGGCCGACCCAGGCCTGCAATTGCAGGCCGCTGACCGGTTTCATCCGCTTCATCAGGATGCCGCCCGCCGAGCCGATAAAGGCCGAAGCGACGATATAGAGCAGTCCAACTGATACGCCGAAACTGCCGGGATCCACCGCAATCAGCACCACACCTGCGAAGGCGAGCATGATGCCGAGCCCGCGCCGCCAGCCAATGGTTTCGCCGAGGAAAGCCATGCTCATGAGCGTCGAGATCGGTACGCCGAGCTGGCCGGTTACGGCGGCTGCGGAGGCCTCGGCATTCTGCAGGCCCATGAACAGGAGCGCGAAATTCACCGAGCCGATCAGCAGGGCGATAACGAACAGCATCTTGAGATCGGCCGGTTTGGGCCGCAGGAACGGAATGAGAAATAGGGCAACGCCCGCAAAGCGTATGGCCGCAAAAAACAGGGGTGGCACGCCGACATCGGCGACCACCCAGCGCGTGAGAACAATGTTGAGTCCCCAGACGAGGCACACGGCGAAAAGAAGCAGAAAGTCGCGAAAAGCCATGCCAGCCCGTTATCAGGCTTTGGCCGCCAAGGGCAGGCTTTTTAGACCTGCCCCTGCGCGATGTCAGACACCCAGACGGTTGACCGGTATCTTGAGATAAACCTGACCATCGTCTTCCGCAGGCGGCATGGCGCCGCCACGGATGTTCACCTGCAGCGATGGCAGGATCAGACGCGGCGCGTCCAGCGTTGCATCGCGCGCCATTCGCATGGCGACGAAGTCGGCTTCGTGGACACCATCATGCACATGCACGTTGGCGGCCCGCTGCTCTGCGACGCTTGTTTCCCAGGCAGGCTTGTCACGCCCTTCTGGCAGGTAATCGTGGCCGACGAATACGCGTGTCGTCTGCGGCAGGTCGAGGATGCGGTGGATCGAGCGGTAGAGCGTGGCGGCATCGCCGCCCGGAAAATCTGCGCGTGCCGTGCCGTAATCCGGCATGAACAATGTGTCGCCGACGAAGGCTGCATCATTGACAACATAAGTCACACACGCCGGTGTGTGGCCGGGTGTATGGATGACGCGCACCGTCAGGTCACCCAGGGCAAACGTCTCGCCGTCCTGGAACAGGCCGTCGAATGTGCTGCCATTCGGGCAGACATCCGTCGCGTGGAACATGGACGAAAACACCTTCTGCACTTCGGTTATGCGGGCACCGATGCCGACCCGCGCCCCCGTCACACTGCGCACATGGTGCGCGCCCGAGAGATGGTCGGCATGTGCATGGGTGTCGAGCGCCCAGACAATTTTCAGGCCAAGCTCGTCGGCCACATCCAGAACGGTATCGACCGATTGCGTCGTCAGGCGTGCAGCGTGCGGCTCATAGTCCAGCACCGGGTCGATGATCGCAGCGGCGCGGGTTGCGGGATCCCACACGAGATAGGTCACGGTTGAGGTCTTGTCGTCGAAGAAAGCTTTGATCTGAGGCATGGGAGGATCCTTTCAATCCTCATATATTAGATATTGCTAATTTAACAAGAACTAATATATATGATCCATGATGAATTCTTTGCTCGATGCCGACATATTCAAGGACAAGGCTGAAGAGGCCGCCAGCCTGCTGCGCAGCATGGCGAATCCTCATCGGTTGATGATCCTGTGCCGCCTTGGCGACACGGAGATATCCGTGGGAGACCTGCGCCAGGGAACGGCCCTGTCGCAATCGTCACTGTCGCAGCACCTTGGCGTCCTGCGTCAGGAAGGCCTCGTGCGCACGCGCCGCGAAGGCCAGTCCATTTTCTATTCCATTGCCGACCCGGCGGCGATCCGCGTGATCGCGACGCTGGCAACCATCTATTGCCCGGAATTGCTGGTGCAGGCGCGAGCCGCCAGCGAATCCAAGGACTGCCTCGCGGTCTGTCCTTTCGCGCTTGATGGCGATGCGCCGGGTGAGACGCGGCCCGGGCGTAAGGTGCCCGCACCGTGGGCGCGTCCGGCAAAGCGAGCCGGGCAATGATGGAGCTGACGCTCATGGTGATCCTCGCGGCCATAGCGAGCGGCGCGATCATTGGCGTGTTCCTGGGCACGTTTGGCGGTGGAGGTTCGGTTCTGGCTGCGCCGCTCCTGCTCTATATCGTCGGTGTTACTGACCCGCACATCGCGATTGGTACGTCAGCAGCGGCGGTGGCCGCGATTGCGCTGTTCAGCCTTTTGGGGCACTGGCGCGGGGGTAAGGTGAAATGGCCCTGCGCGATCGTATTTGCCATTTCGGGATTCGCCGGATCCATTGGCGGGTCCACGATTGCCAAACAGATTGATGGCAGCCAGCTCCTGCTCGCCTTTTCAATTGCGATGGCGGCGATTGCCCTGTCGATGTTCCGCAAGCCCGCCTTTGCAGGCGATCCCGACGTGCACCTTACCCCGTCTATCACAATGCGCATTGCGCCCCTTGGGCTTGTCGTGGGCATGGCGGCAGGCTTCTTCGGGATTGGTGGCGGTTTCCTGATCGTGCCGGGGCTCATGCTCGCTGCAGGCATGACCATGTCGAACGCAACGGCGTCGTCCCTGGTGTCGGTGGCCCTGTTCGGCGCGGCGACATCGGCCAATTACGCAATTTCGGGCCTGGTGGATGGACGCCTCGTGCTCCTCCTGCTGGCCGGGGGCGCAGTGGGCGGACTTGCCGGCATCGCCATTTCACGCATCCTGTCCCAACGGGTGCGGACCGCCCGGTCGGCCTTTGCCGCAATGATCCTTGTCGTTGCGGCCTATGTGGCATGGAACGCAATCGGAGCCCTGACCGTTCATCCTGCATAAATTGCGGCCAAGGCAATCGGACTGAACAAGGTTGCTGAAGTCTTGTCATCGCGCTGATATAGGTCAGAAATAGGAAGCCGAGCCGGCGGGTGGGCGGTCTGAGCATAAAAATGGAGACTTGGGATGGGATTGATCTGGTGGATTTTGCCAGCCGTGGCGGGCGTCATTGGCCTGATGCTGCTGTTTGCCGGCTTCGGGAAACTGGCAAGCCTCAAACCGCTCGCAGGTGGCGGGCGGCTGCTTTTCGGCGTGGGCTTCCTGGGTCTTGCCGGGATCGTCGCCTTTGCCGGACTCAATCTCCAAACTTACAAACGCCTGACCTTTGAGCGCGATGTGGCCAATATCAAGTTTGCCGAAGTCGCCGGGACGCCCGGCTCTTACCTCGTCGATGTCACCTTTGCAGATGGCGCCAAACTGCTTGAGTCGACTGGTGCGCAACCTGTCCTGCGCGGGGACCAGTTCGAGATTGGGGCACAGGTCATCAAGTTCCAGCCCGTCGCCAACATGCTGGGCTATGACTCGATCTACCGGCTCGAATACCTTGAAGGGCGCGATGCACGCAGGTTTTCATACGAAGCCGTGACCGATGCGCAGACGAATGGTATCGCGCTGTCCCAGAATCCGGGGCTGGATGTGCACGCGATTGCCGAGAAGCAAGGCCAGCGTTTCGGCATAGATGCGCAATACGGATCGGCGACATACCAGCCGATGGGTGACGGCTTCGAATATAATGTTAACATCACCCAGGATGCGCTCGTTGCCCGGCCGACCGAGGCGACAAAGTCGTTGATCCAGAAGGGAGCCTATCCCGGCTTCCAGTCGACGAACGGTGGCTGATATGAATCCCTGGGAGCGGTATGTCGTCCCGAACATGATTGCGTGTGCCTGTGGCACCAAGCCGATCATGAAGCAGCGCGAGAAGGTTGTTCCGAAGGCAGAGGGACGTGTGCTCGAGCTCGGGTGCGGTTCCGGCACCAATTTCGCGATGTATGATTCCAACAAGGTTGACCGCCTGTTTGCGCTGGAGCCCTCGCCCGGCATGCTGGTCAAGGCGCGCCGCGAGGCAGGGGCGCTCGGTATCGGCAGCAAGATCGAATTCCTCGAGACCGGGGCAGAAGCCATTCCCCTCGAAGACAATTCGATTGATACGGCGGTCATCACATTCGTGTTGTGCACGATCCCCGACTGGAAATCCGCGCTGGCCGAGACGCGCCGCGTACTCAAGCCGGAAGGCCGTATCCTGTTCTCGGAGCACGGGCTGGCGCCCGATGAAGGCGTTGCCAAATGGCAGCGTCGGATCGAGCCCATCTGGAAGCCGCTGGCGGGCGGATGCCACCTGACTCGCGATACCGGTGCGCTGCTCACCGAGGCGGGCTTCACGCTGGAAGACGCCGAGACCATGTACCTGCCCTCAACGCCGAAAGTGGCGGGCTTCGTCAGCTGGGGCGCTGCCCGCGCAGCCTGACACCATGCGAACACCCCCCTACCTGCCTTACCTTGCAGGACCGCCAGGCCTCGCGCCCGGCCTGAAACCCATAGATCCGGACAAATGGCTGGCGCCCGACAGCGAGGCCGAAGCCTGGCTGCCCGAGAAGACCGTGTTGATGCGGACGCACCGGGCACAGGTGTTTGCCGATACAGGCGTGCCCGAGGCCGTGGCCGAAGCGGCGAACGCTGTTCGGGCCGTAACGGGATCTGGCCATGACACATGGGGCAGCCCGCTGGAAGGTGCGGCGTCACGCGTGTCCGATGATCTCTGTATCCTTTTGCCCGATGAGCGCGGGCACTGGGTCTTGCGCGCCGCGAGCCTTGTCGCGCCGACATTCTGGTCACTTGCGGAAAAGATCGGCCAGCCGCTGGCCGGGCTTCACGCCACCGTGCCTGACGCCAATCCGGAACTGGTGTCGCGCATTTCGCGCATGTTCGATGCGCTGCGGCCCGGCACGGTGCTGGAACGGTTCAACTGGACAGTCCAGGCGAGCCCTGCACGGTTCACGCCGAGCAGCGCCCCGCTGAAAGCGATGGCGCGCGCAATGCCGGACGAGGATGTGCTTGACCTGCTGTACTTTCGTGTCGAGCGCCAGACGATCTCCAAACTGCCCGGGACAGGCGCTGTCCTGTTCACCATCCGTGTCTGCATCGACCCGCTATCGGCGGCCTTGCCGGATGCGCGTCACCGGAAAGCCTTCGCAGCGGCGTGGGACGGTATCGACCCGGATCTCGGCGCCTACAAGGGCTGGCCCGCCTATGACCGGCTTGTCCGCGCAGCGCTTGCGCAGCTGGCCTGACCCCCCCGCCCGGGTGGACGGATCGCCCGGCGCGGCCTAGATCAAGCGGGATCGGAACAACCGGAGACCCCTATGAAATACTGGCTGATGAAATCCGAACCCGATGCCTGGAGCTGGGACCAGCAAAAGGCAAAGGGCAAGGCTGGCGAGGAATGGTCCGGTATCCGGAACTATACGGCGCGCAATTTCATGCGCGACATGAAGCTGGGTGATCAGGTCTTCTTCTACCATTCCAACAAGGGGCTTGAAGTGGTGGGCATTGCCGAGGTCTGCGCGCTCAGCGCGCCGGATTCCACAACCGACGATGAGCGGTGGGATTGTGTCCACATTCGTGCACTGGCTGACATGCCAAAGCCGGTAACGCTGAAAGATGTGAAGGCCAATCCGAAGCTGGCCGAGATGAGCCTTGTGAAATCATTCCGCCTGTCCGTGCAGCCCGTGCTGGCGTCGGAGTGGAAAGAAGTCTGCAGGATGGGCGGGCTTGACCCGAAGACGCTGAAGCGCGTCTAAGCTGCTGCAACGCGCATCGCTTCCTCGCAATGGATGCGCGCGCTGTCATAGACGGGCAGGGGACTGTTGGCGGCGTTCAGGACAAGTCCGATCTCGGTGCAGCCGAGGATCACACTGTCGGCGCCGCGTGCTGCGAGCGCCCTGACAATATCGACATAGCGGCGCGTCGTTTCCGGGGTCACGACACCTTTGACGAGATCGTCGAAGATGATGCGGTGGATGTCGTCGCGTTCCCTCGGTTCCGGGACAACGGGCGGTGCACCGAACGTGCTGGCAAAATGATCGGGATAGAAGGGTTCTTCCATCGTGTAGCTTGTGCCGAGCAGGGCGGGCACATGACGGCCCTCGGCACGCAGGCGCGAGGCCGTTGCATCGATAATGTGAATGAATGGCACGGACAGGGCCTGTTGCAGTGGTGCGGCGACCTTGTGCATCGTGTTGGTGGCGAGAAGGACGAGTTCCGCGCCGGCGCGCTCAAGCCGCAGGGCGGAGTCTGCGAGCTGCTGTCCGGCCTCGTCCCAGTTTCCCGATTGCTGCAGTGCCTGCACCTCGCCGAAATCGAGCGCGTCGATTATCACCCTTGCGCTTGCATTTCCGCCCGAACGGGCGCGCGCGATTTCGCACAGTGTTTCGTAATAGATCATGGTCGAGGCAGGGCCCATGCCCCCGATTATGCCAATCGTCTTCATCCGCGATTGCCCTCTTCGAAACCGGCTAGCGTCCATTCGGCAAACTGCGCGAGGTCGCCGCCCGTGAACAGGAAGCCCGCCACACCCGCCGCGCGGGCTGCATCAATATCTGTCTGCTTGTCGCCGATTAGGAAGCTGGACTCGCGCTTCACGGGGAAGTCGGCCATCGCTTTCAGAAGCATGCCGGGCTTTGGTTTGCGGTCAAAGCTGTCACGTCTGTAGCGCGGATTTTCGCCCTCCTCGTGATAGGGGCAATAGTAAATGCGGTCGATGGCAGCGCCCTTGCCGGCAAGCTCGCCAAGCATCCATTCGTGCAGCGTGTGCATGTCGTGCTCTGCATAGAAGTTGCGCGCGATCCCGGATTGATTGGTGACCACGAAAACGAACCATCCGCGCGCCTTGAAGGCAGCAATTGTCTCGGCCGCGCCGGTAATCCATTCAAAGTCCGACACCTTGCTGACATAGCCCTTGTCGACGTTGATCACGCCGTCGCGGTCGAGGAAAAGGGCGGGGCGCTGGTAGGTCATCCGAGCGTTCTTTGCCCGTGTGTCCGGCAAGTTGCAACACTTGCAAATGCGCCGAAATGGCTGGACCTGTCCTGGAAAACGCGGTTGTCTTTCTCTAGAGGGGCCGACAAGAGCCCCCAACCACGACCCATGGGAGGGCAAAACTATGGAACAATATCTACCGCTCATTCTGAGCGCCATCGGCGGAACCGTGCTCGGACCAGTCATTTCCAAGCTGACCGGAGGCAGTGGCACCGGGGGTATTATCGGCGGCATTCTCGGCGGAATAGCCGCTCATTACGGACTTGATGCTGCAAATGTGCAGGTCCTGGGAGACGCCGCAGCCGGGGCAACATCGCCCATGAACATTATTAACAGCCTGCTCGAGGGCGGCGTCGGCGGTGGTGTGGTTGGCTTGATCGCCGGCATGCTGATGAAGAGCAAGGGCTAGCGCCTTCGCGATCTGAACCCGATTTCAAACCATCTGGCGGTCCGGCCTGAGCCGGATCGCCTTTTTTATTCTGCGGCGGCTGGCAAGGCGCCCCGGTTTTCGCGCACGCCGCGCATGAACGGGACGATTGCGAGCATGGTCAGCAGGCCCGCCAGCAGGAAGGCTGCGCCGCCAAAGCTGAACGGCGCGCTGTCGCGGGTGAAGTAAAAGAGCGCACCATTCATTGCCAGCGGGCCCAGTATCATCGCCAGCGAGTTCAGGCTGGCACTCGCGCCCTGAAGCTCTCCCTGCGCATTGCGCGGCGTCAGCGTCGACATCAGCGAATTGATGGCCGGACCGGTCACACCGCCCAGCGCGCCAATCGGGATGATCGCATACACGATCCAGGCTTGTCCGGCGAAGGCATAGGCAAACATGACCAGGGCGCTGATGGACATGCCCAGCAACGCCGTGCGCACTGTACCGAACCGCTTCAGGATCACCCCCATCAGGCCAGCCTGAACAATGGCCGCGCCCACGCCGACAAGGCCTAGTGAGAACCCAATCTCCTTCGGACTCCAGTCATAGCGGATCTCGCCATGAACCGACCAGGTGGCCGGGTAGACAGTATGCGCCAGGAAGAAGATGCCTGCCGCCAGCAGGAACCATGACACCTGGGGCAGTCTGGAAAAGTGTTTGACCGCTCCAAATGGATTGGCGCGCCCGATGTCAAAGGAACGCCGGTCAGCCTTTGCCAGCGATTCCGGCAAGACAAACAGGCCATAGCAGAAATTGACGGCCGCCAGACCCGCTGCCGCAAAGAAGGGCGCGCGTGGATTGATCTCGCCCAGGAAGCCCCCCAGCACGGGCCCGAACACGAAGCCGAACCCGAATGCGGCGCCGATCATGCCGAACGCGCGACCGCGCTCGGACGGTTCGGTGACATCCGCGATATAGGCGTTCGCCGTGGAATAGGTTGCACCCGAAACCCCTGACAGGGCCCGCCCGATGAACAGGAGCCAGATCGAAGTGGCAAAGCCCATGATGAGAAAGTCGATGGCGAGCGTGCCAATCGAAACAAGCAGGACTGATCGCCGGCCGAAATGGTCGGACAGGGCGCCGATGGTCGGGCCAAACAGGAAATTCATCAGGGCATAGGTCGCTGCCAGCAGGCCTAGCCAGATTGTGGAATCCTCCGGCGAAACATGCATCATCTCCTGCACCAGGCTTGGAATGACCGGGATGATCAGTCCGAAGGCCAGCATGTCGATGGCGACAGTTATGAGGACAAACAGGAACGCGTTCTTGCCATGTCTGCGGGGGGTGGGCGTATCGGTCATGTTCAGGCTTTGGGCGGGAACGGCGCAAAGGTCAATCGGCGCGTGGTGTGGAAAATCCTGCCCTTGCTTTTGCCCGGCGGCCGCGACGATTATGAAACGGACATGGATCGCAACCCATACTAATATGGCGTATGGCCGACAGCATTCCGATTACACGCATTAACGTACCGGCAAGCCGGATCAGGGCGATCCGGTCTGCGGTGCGAGAGGTCACGCATCTCGGGAGTGCGCCCGATGCGTCGCGACTGGCGACGCTTGACGACGCGCCAGCGCTTCTCGCCTTCCTGTCCGATCCGGCCGTGCACGCGCCGATCTATAGCCTGCCGCGTCCGTTGACCGAGGCGAGCGTGCGCGCCTTCGTCCAGGAACACCTCGTCCAGCGCACGGCGGGCGAGGGCCTGCTGTTCGTGCGCGGCGAGGCGGATGTCATTCTTGGCTACAGCGATATCCAGGTCTGGCCGCAATGGGCGGCCGGCGAACTGGGCGGGGCGCTGCATCCGTCACTGCACCATCAGGGCAGGGGGTCGCGAGGGGCGGCAGAAAGTTTTGCCTGGATGTTCGAGGCGCTCCAGCTGGACGTGATCTGCGAAACGGCGAGCCATGAAAATGTGCCGACCCAGCGTATGCTGGACGGTTTAGGGTTCACGCGCAAAGGCGAGGTCGAAAGCGTGCGTCCTGACGGCACGGCACGTGCGTCACTTGTGTGGGAGATCACGCGCAGCGACTGGCTTCGACTTCACCCCAACTGAGGCCACACGCGGCCGGCTTTGCACGTCACCGCTGGGAAATCAGGCGATATCGGCCCGCGCCGCGTCTGGCAGATGGCGTCCCAGGAACGGGACAATCCGGTTCAGAAGTGCCGGCACGATCCTGTCCGGCAGATCATGGCCCCATTTCTCGAACACTTCGAGTTCGGCGCCGGGAATGCGGCTGGCGATGTCGCGGCCCGCTTCGGGCCGGATCAGCGGGTCCATTGCGCCGTGCAGGACGAGGGTCGGCTGGGTGATTGTGCCGAGCCGTTCATACCAGCTGGGCTGGGCAACGATGGCGGCATATTGCCGGGCGACCCCCATCGGGCGGTCTGAACGGTTGAAGTCGGCTATTGTCTGGTCCCGGATGGCCTCATCGGTGGCGCGGATCTCATCATGCGAACCGATGACGCGGCGCGACTTGACGGCAAGGTCGGCGACTGCCTCGGCCCTGCGGGTTTCGGGCACGGCTGTCAGGGCCGCCTGGGCTTCGGGCGTGCTGCGCGGCAGGTCAGGTGCACTCGACGTGGTCATCACCGGGATCAGCGTGCGCACACGCTCCGGGTGGTTGAGAGCCATCAGCTGCACGATCATGCCGCCCATCGACACGCCGAGGACGTCGGCCTTGTCTGCACCGAGCGCGGTGACCAGCGCGGCAGCATCGTCCGCCATGTCGTTCAGGAGGTAGGGCACGGCCATTTCGGGCGGCGTGCCACCTGAAATGGCCTGCACGATATCGCGGGGTGCCGGCGGCACGGCTCCGGAAAATTCCGTGCTGAGGCCGATGTCGCGATTGTCGAAACAGACGACGCGGCGCCCGGCATCAGCAAGCCCGCGCTTCAGGGCATCGGGCCAGCGGGTCAATTGTCCGGAAAACCCGGAGACGAGCAGCATCAGCGGGTCATTGGGTGACCCGGTTTCCTCATACTCGATTTCGATACCATTTGCCTTGATACGCGCCAAGCCAGCCTCCTTGCGTTTGCTTTGCCGGATTAGAAGCAATGTAGCCGGGGGAGTAAAGCGGGGACGCGGTCACTTTTTAGACCGACCGGTTCGGCGGGTGCCCGCGGATTATGGTATGGCGCAGCCTGGCCGCCATCGGGCGTCTGGCAACACCTGCTCGGCAAACCGCGTGAGTGCGGCCGCCAGCGGCTCTGGTGCCGTTTGCGCAATAAGATGGCTGGCTTCGTCGATAGTCAGGCATTCCGCGTGCGGGATGAGTTCCAGGAATCGTGCTTCGCCAGCGTCATCCAGGGGCGTGTCGCGCCCTGCCCGGATCAGCGTTACCGGCATGTCGAGCTGCATGCAATGATCGCGAAGCTGCAGTGCAAACGACAGGATGTGAGCGATCACCGGGTTATTCGCGTCGGCTCCGATGGCGGTTGCAAGATAGTGGCGTGCACGCTCTGGCGATGGGTCCGGGATGATATCCAGCAGGGCCAACCCGGTGACATGCGCGCGCGTCTCCATTTCGGCCAACGCCATCATCAAGGCGAGCCCTCCGAGCGAACAGCCGGCGACTAGTGGCCTGTCCAGACTGGCGATCATGGCGCGTGCATCGTCCGCATATTGCGTGAGCGGCCCGCGCGCCGTATTGGTCGAGCGTCCGTGTCCGCGCTGGTCGAAGGCGATCGAGCTAAACCCGGACTCGTGCAGGCGCCTCATAACCGGACGGAACACGCCGGCATGCTCTGCGCCAGCATGGAGTAGCAAAATGCGGGGGGCATCGCCGAGCTGGATACCGTGAATGATTGCATCCGGCTGTTTCAGGACTGCGTCCGTAAATTCAGGAGCCGCTGTCATGCAGTCTACCGACCGAGTTCCTTCATCGCTTCATCAAGACCGGACAGCGTCAGTTCGAACATGCGGTGCTCGCCGATCAGCTCACGGATCAGCTTGATCGAACCGGTATATTCCCACGCGCCTTCCTTGACCGGGTTAAGCCAGACAAGATTGGGGAAGCGTTGCACAAAGCGCTGGACCCAGATGCCGCCGGCTTCCTCGTTCCAGTGCTCCACCGAGCCACCGGCATAGGTGATCTCATAGGGGCTCATCGTTGCATCGCCGACGACGATGACCTTATAGTCGGACGGAAACTTGTTGAGCACGTCCCAGGTCGGGATGCGATTGTTCATGCGGCGGCGATTGTCTTTCCACAGGCCCTCATAGGGGCAGTTGTGGAAGTAATAGTATTCGAGGTTCTTGATCTCGGACCTTGCCGCCGAGAACAGTTCTTCCATCACGCGGACATAGGGATCCATCGAGCCGCCGACATCGAGCAGCAGGAGCACCGACACGGCATTGCGCTTTTCCGGGCGCATCTCGATGTCGAGATAGCCCTTGCGGGCCGTGTTGCGGATTGTTGAGTCGAGGTCCAACTCGTCCGGTGCGCCCTTGCGGGCCCATTTGCGCAGACGCTTCATGGCCACCTTGATGTTGCGGGTGCCAAGCTCGACATTGTCGTCGTAATTCTTGAATTCGCGCTTGTCCCACACTTTCACGGCGCGGCGGTGGCGGGATTTTTCCTGCCCGATGCGCACGCCTTCGGGATTGTAACCATTGGCGCCGAACGGCGATGTACCACCCGTTCCGATCCATTTATTGCCGCCTTCGTGGCGCTTTTTCTGTTCTTCGAGGCGCTTTTGCAGCGTTTCCATCAGCTTCTCGAAGCCGCCCATGGCCTCGATTTCGTCCATCTCTTCCTTGGTCAGGAATTTCTCCGACATCTTGCGCAGCCATTCCTCGGGAATGTCGGTGACATCGACGGCATCTGCCATGCTGTCGAGGCCCTTGAAGACGTGGCCGAACACCTTGTCGAACTTGTCGATATTTCGCTCGTCCTTCACCAGGGCGGCGCGCGACAGGTAATAGAAGTCGGTCACTTCCATATCGATGACCTGCTTGTCCATCGCCTCCATCAGCATCAGGTATTCCTTCAGCGTGACCGGCACTTTGGCTTCACGCAGTTCATTGAAGAAGTTGAGGAACATGGGGCGTCTTTCCTGTCTTGAGGCCAAAAGATAACGTGCCTTGGGGCCCATGTCCAAGCTGACGCAGCGAAAAGCAGGGCGGTCATGTCCAGTTCACCCGTCATGGCCTAGGAACCAGGCCATGTTGAAGGCCATCCTGATCCTGCTCTCCACCCTGTCCCTTGTGCCACTGGCCCAGGCTGCGCCAACGGCCTGCAGCGGCCCGGGCGAAGCCAAATGCATGTTTGAAGCGATCTGGGACGCGGCAGGCGCGCTGCCGGCCGAAAAGCAGGCGCGCCTCCAGCCGGCATTCCTGGAAACGGTCAGCCGCGCTGATGATGCCGCACTCCTGAAATCATGGGAAATGCGCATTGGGACCAGTGCGCGCCATCGTACACCCCCCAACGAATATGCCAGGGACCAGGCAAAGGCCGTGATTGCGGAGGCCGGTTGGAGCGGGTTTGAGCAGCGTGCCCGCGCCGGTATCACGCCGTTCAATATTGGCCGGCCGGAAATCATGGCGGCGGGTGTGCGCCTCGCAAATGATGACGCCACGAGGCGCCGCCTGACGGCGGCCATGTTTGACCTGGCGCAGACAAAGACCACGCGCGGCGGCCTGGGTGATGATTTCGAGAAGGGCGATTTCGGGCATGCGCTGGCCGAACTGTCCATGCAACGCTGCGATCTGTCCGGCTTTGACCGGGCCGTTGCCCTGACGCCAGCGCCGGACAGTCTGCGCTATGCCCTTTGGCGGGCCCGGATCGCGGGCAATGCTGGTCATCTGGCCAGCCGGATACGGTCAGAGGCTGATCCTGATGATACGCGGCATGTCCGCCATGCGCTGGAAGGTTATGGCCCGATTGTCACGCTTGGCTATTGCCAGCGCCCGTAAGTGAGACAGATTGTCAGTCAGGCTTTCCGCCAGAGGGGAACCGGTTCATAAGGGGCCGCAATGACCGAGTTTGACAATGACATGGCCGATCCTGACGGCGATCCACCCGAAGCCATTTGCGGCAGCAAGGAAGTGGGCGCCATAGCGCACCTCTACCGCGCGGAAGTCTACCGTTCGACCGTCTGGCGCCAGCGCCTCGACCAGACCACGAACTGGGCCGTGATCTCGACCGGTATCGGCCTGTCCGTGGCCTTTGCCAGTGCGCAGGCCTCGCCGTTCCCCATCGTGCTTGTTGGCGCGCTCTGCATCGTCTTCCTGACGCTGGAATCACGCCGCTATCGGTTTTTCTACGTCTGGCGCTTTCGTGCGCGCGTGCTGGAAATAGCCTTCTATGTGCCGATGCTGCGCGGGGAAGGGGCACGCATCCCGGTCGATCGTGGCACGGCCCTGTCGGACGATTACGAAAAGCCGCAATACCGGATTTCAAACATACGGGCCATCGGCCGCCGTTTGCGCCGCAATTATGGCTGGTTGTTCGCCATTCTCGGCGCCGCTTATTTTGCGAAGATCGCGATCCACCCGACTGATGTCGAAACCTGGTCGCAATTCGTGCGCCGCGCGCACATTGGTCCGATCCCGGGTGAGGTCGCCATTGGCTTTGGCCTGTTGTTCCATGTGATCTGGATCACCATTGCGGTCAAAACCTGGCTCGACGAGCGACATGACAAGTCAAAGATGGCCGACTTCCTGAAGAGCCGGGAAGACGTCAACAAGCGCGCCAACGCGCTGGAGCGCGAGGAAGCGCAGGCCGAAATGGATATTCTCGGGCATTAGGGGCGGCTGGACTGCTGCACTGCAAAATTGAAGGAGGCGGGCTTTATCACGGGCCCGCCTCTTTCAGTTTCGACACTCTTGCAGAACGTGCCTCAGCCCGCCGGCCCGCGGCGTCCGCCGCCGTCCTGACGGCGTGAGAGGAAAGCAAGGCGTTCGAACAGGGCGACATCCTGCTCGTTTTTCAGGAGCGCGCCATGCAGTGGCGGCGTCAGGCGCTCGGGATCCTTCTCGCGCAGGGTTTCCAGGTCGATATCCTCGTTCATCAGCAGTTTCAGCCAGTCGAGCAGCTCGCTCGTTGACGGCTTCTTCTTGACGCCCGGCAGTTCGCGCATGGCGTAGAACGTGGTCAGCGCGTCACCGACCAGCTTGTTCTTGATCTTGGGAAAGTGCACGTCGATGATTTCGCGCATCGTTTCCTCATCGGGGAACTTGATGAAGTGGAAGAAGCAGCGGCGCAGGAAGGCGTCCGGCAATTCCTTCTCATTGTTAGACGTGATGATGACGATCGGGCGAACCTTGGCCTTCACGACCTCGTTGGTCTCGTAGACATAGAATTCCATGCGATCGAGTTCCTGCAACAGGTCGTTCGGAAATTCGATGTCGGCCTTGTCGATCTCGTCGATCAGCAGGACAGGGCGCTTCTTGGCCGTGAACGCCTCCCAGAGCTTGCCCTTCTTGATGTAGTTCTTGACGTCCTTGGCGCGCTCTTCACCCATCTGGCCGTCGCGCAGGCGTGAGACCGCATCATATTCATAGAGGCCCTGGTTGGCCTTGGTGGTGGACTTGATATGCCATTCGATCAGCTCGCAATCGAGCGATTTGGCGACCTCGATGGCCAGCACGGTCTTGCCCGTGCCAGGCTCGCCCTTGATGAGCAGGGGGCGCTCCAGCGCAATGGCGGCATTCACGGCCACTTTCAGGTCATCAGTGGCGACGTAATCCTTGGTGCCTTCAAAACGCATGGGCCGGGGTCCTCTTTTCGTGTTTCGCCGACACAATAGGCTGCGTGCTTCGCTGAGCAAGCTTTGACGTTGCGGGAAGACTGACATTCCGTGAAAAAGTGGTAATCGCGCCATTCCCCTACGGAAACAGCTTCGCACCACTTGCCAGCTGTGGTATGGAGGAATGGCCATGCGCGCCGCCACGGAGCACCAGCTTCAGCTTAGCGTCGCGCCTGCCTCTGGACTGTCATTCCCATGCAGGAAAGACGTTCCAGGG
>TARA_R110001606_G_scaffold384411_1_pt1 | contig 19055 bp, 17 predicted proteins | sample TARA_R110001606 | Tara Oceans TARA_R110001606 (sample SAMEA4398315) | marine metagenome | biome: Polar Biome; feature: [SRF] surface water layer (ENVO:00010504); material: water (ENVO:00002006), including particulate matter (ENVO:01000060) such as... | depth 5 m | reverse complement strand
CATTTTTGTCCTTTATAACTCGAACCCAATGCTTCTGCAGCATCTTCTATGAGAACAATCTCATATTTATTTGCAATTAACAAAATCTCATCCATTTTTGCCGGCATTCCGTACAAATGAACAACTATTATTGCCTTTGGTTTTTTTCCTTTTTTTATGCTCTCTTTTATCGCTTCCTCCAAAAAAACTGGACACATATTCCAAGTCTCTTTTTCACTATCAATAAAAATTGGTTTTGCTCCAAGATAAGTGATTGGATTTGCTGAAGCTGAAAAAGTAAAAGATTGGCATAAAACCTCATCTCCATTTTTAACACCTGATAGTATTAAAGATAAATGCAAAGCAGCTGTACCTGAGGATAAACAAGCAATTTTAGTGTTTTCTAAAATATAGTTTTCCAAATCTTGCTCAAAACCCGAAACATTGGGCCCTAGCGGAGCAATCCAATTGGTGTCAAATGCCTGTTGCACATACTTTTGTTCTCCGCCTCCCATGTGTGGTGAGGACAACCAAATTTTAGAGTTCATTATTATTTCTTGTTATATTTTATTATTTTTCCTGGATTTCCTACGATGACAGCATAGTCTGGAACATCACTAACAACTACAGTACCTGCACCAATGGTAGTCCATTTTCCTATGATAATATTTGGAATAACAATTGCACCAGCACCAATATGTGAACCTTCTCCAATGGTTACATTTCCTGTTACTGTGGCATTTGGAGAGATATGCACAAAATCGTCAATATTACAATCGTGTTCTACTACCGCTGCCGTGTTAATGATGACATGTTTTCCAATGCTTGTATCTGCATTGATGGTTGTTCCTGCCATGATAACCGTTCCTTCTGAAATGTTTACTGTTGGTGAAATAATCGCAGTATTATGGATTAGCTTTGTAAATGCACTTTTTATTTTTTCACTAATAACTTTACGAATTTGATTATTACCAATACTCACGATAAAATCATATTCTTTGTACATTTTTATTTTTTGTGATGCCAAAATCGGAATTTCATGAAGAAATTCATTTTTAGGGTTGTCATCAATAAAAGCTTCAACCTCTATATTATTACTTTCAGCTATATCTTTAACAACTTTACCGTGCCCACTTGCACCATATAAACAGATTTTACTCATTATTACCTGTAAATCTTTTTGTAGTTGCTTCGTTTGCAACTGTTATCCCTTCTGATTTGAAAACCTTTGAAAAAGTCATAAAAAATATTTTTACGTCTAAAAAAAAAGAAAGGCTTTCTACATACCAAACATCATATTCGAATTTTTGCTTCCAACTAATTGCATTTCTACCATTTACTTGAGCCCAACCAGAAATTCCTGGCTTAACATTATGCCTTTTTTTCTGTCTCTCATTATACAAATCTAAATATTCTGGTAATAAAGGTCTTGGTCCTATTAAACTCATATCACCTTTTAAAACATTTAACAACTGAGGGATTTCATCTAGGGATGTTTTTCTTATTATGCGACCCAATTTCGTCAATCTCTCTGAATCTGGAAGCAAGTTACCGTTTTTATCTCTCCTATCATTCATCGTCTTAAATTTAATTACTTCAAAAATTACTTCATCTTTACCTGGTCTTTTTTGAAAAAAGAATGGATTCCCTTTATTATTATAGATCAATACAAAAAAAATAATTATAAAAAAAGGTCCAAAAACAATGAGTCCTCCCAATCCTATTACAATATCAAAAAAACGTTTGAAAAAATTTTTATACATCTAAAATTCTAATGATTGATATTCATTTAACAATGATTTCCATACAACTTCACTCTGGTAATTATCTACAATTATATTTCTTGCTTTATTTTTCATTTCTTGAATATCTTTTCTGTTTTCAATAAAAAAAATCATTTCTTTATAAAGTGATTTCGCATCTTTAACTGGTATTATTTTTCCATTGATATTATTCTTAATAATTTCATTACATCCATTTATATTGGTAACTATACTTGGCAAGTTCATTGCTCCTGCTTGCATAACCACATTAGGAAACCCTTCTCTATAACTCGGAAAAACCAATGTATCTGAAATTGCAAAATAGAGTCTGACATCTTTTTGAAACCCAGTAAAAATAATTCTTTTATTCCTTTTTATTGTTTTTTTTGTCCCCACTTTTAATGGATCTAAATCATCCTCTAAACCGCCTACCATTAATAGTTTTATATTTTCTTTTTCTTTTGATAACTTATCAAATGCAGCTATCAATTCATTTATTCCTTTATCTCCTACTATACGACCAACAAATATAAAAACAAAATCTTCTTTATAAATACCTAATTTTATTTTTAATTTTTTTTTCTGTTCTTCTGAAAATAGATTAGGATTAAAATATGATGTATTAATTCCGTTTGAACTTCCATTTGCAATAATTTTTAATTTTTCTTTATTAACAAACTTATTTTCAATTATAATATCCTTTAAACCAAAAGAGTTTGGGTATATTTTTGTTGCACATTTATAGGTTAGTTTTTCTACAATATTTAAAATTTTTCGTTTAAAACCAGTTGATTCTAATAATGGTAAACCTGCAACAGTGTGTAATCGATTAGGCACTTTGGCTAAATATGCTGCAATCATCCCTACAATACCCGCTTTTGGGGTGTGCGTGTGTACAATGAATGGTTTTTCTTTCTTTAAAAATTTATATAATTTAAAAACTGCTTTTATATCTTTTAGTGGAGTTATTTTTCTTGTAAGTTCTATGTGATAAGTATTAATTCCTTGTTCTTTACCAAATTGTGTAAGTCTATTCTTTTCTGAGGAGATTGCAGTAACATTATAAAACTCTTTCATAAATCTTAATTGATTTTCTAACAGTTTTTCTAATGACAAAGGAACGGTGGTAATTCTTATAAGTTTTCTTTTGGTCAATTTAGTAATTCTTTAAATTGGTTTAGATAATTTTTGTAATCAAATATTAAATTATTTTTATTTGTATATTCTTTAATTTCTTTCTTCTTTTCTATACTCAAATTTAAAACGTCATGTAATACTTCTTCAATAGATTTAGAATTATCGTTTGGCAATAAAAAACTATTTTTCCCTTCAGCTAAATAGTCTTTAATATTACTGGAACTATTAGTTATTACTGCGGAAGAAGCAGATATAGCTTCTACAAATTTTGTAGGAAAACCCGCTGTATTTGTTAAGGTGTTTTCTCTGTAAAAAATTGAAAAATCTGATTTTTTTAGAAGGTCTAAAACAAATACATGTTCTCTTCTTCCATAAAAAGTTACGTTGTTGTTTAATTTTTCAATTTTATTTTGAAGGATTGGATAAAATGATAGCATATCTTCTAATGTTACACCAATAATATGAAGATGAAAATTTCGATTAAATTTTAATTCCTTATAAAATGCATCAATAATAACATCTAGTTTATCTTTTACCGCTGATTTATTAGCTATTGAAAAGGGAGATCCTGCATAGACAAAATCTGTAACTTTTTTATTATAATTTACTTGTTTTTTCTTCCATTTTTTATCATCTGTATCTACTAATGGTGGTAGAAGAATTGATTTTGTATTATGTTTAGAATAATAATTATGTAAAAACTTGCTAATAGAAATTATACCGTCTAATTGTAAGTGAAGTTTTTCCATTCTATATTTTACATCAAATTTCTTAACTAAACGCATTAATAAATTTCCATTTTTGGGTGCTTCATACCACTCTGTGCAATCTGAAAAAATTTTGATATTTTTTTTTCTTGAATAATTTAAAAGTCTTTTAATGGAAATAGCTGGTAAATTGTACAAAATTAATGAATGAATATTTTTATGACTTTCTACAATATCTATGTATTTGTTAAATTCAGTAATGTACTTAAACCAAGAACTTTTTGAATTTGGATAAGAAATGCTGTAAACAGTAAAATCAAAAAAACTATGCTTTTTAATTTTACTAGTATCTTCTTTTTGAATGCCTACAAATACAACATCATAACCCAAAGTTTTTAAAGCTTTTCCATTATTTACTACACGGTGTGCAGCTGCATTTTTATCTGGCAACTCAAAGCCACCAATATATATGATTGTTCCTTTGCTCATTGTTTAATTACTCCAAACTGTTCTTTGTATGTAATCTGTATAAGATAATATAATTCTTACCATTTTGTCTGATACATTTGGCATAGAATAATCATTAACGGGTCTAAAATTTCTTTCTCCATCAAGGTTTTGATCAGAAACTTGTATTAAACCTTGTAATATACGCTCTGGTTTTAAACCAACCATCATTACAGATGCTTCTTCCATTGCTTCTGGTCTTTCATGGGCTTCTCTTATATTTAATGCTCTAAAATTTAAGATAGATGATTCTTCAGAAATAGTTCCAGAATCACTTAAAACTGCATAAGACCTCATTTGTAAAGCATTATAATCATGAAAACCTAAGGGTTTTAAGAATTGTATCTCTGAACGGACTTCAATATTCATTTTATTAATCATATTCCTTGTTCTGGGATGTGTAGAAACAATAATTGGCATGTTATACTTGGTAGCTATCTGATTTAAACTTTCCATTAAATCTTTAAAGTTAATCTCTGAACTTATATTTTCTTCTCTATGTGCAGAGACAACAAAAAATTCTCTTTCTTTTAAATCTAATTTCTCTAATATATTTGACGCTTTTATTTGAGATAAATTTTGATTTAATACCTCAAACATTGGAGAACCCGTTTTTATAATTCTATCTGCAAGCAAACCTTCTCTTAATAGATACTCTCTAGCAATATCGCTGTACGTTAAATTTACATCTGCGGTATGGTCAACAATTTTTCTATTCGTTTCTTCTGGCACACGTTGATCAAAACAACGATTACCAGCTTCCATATGAAAAATTGGAATTTTTCTCTTTTTTGCTGCAATAGCGCACAAGCAAGAATTTGTATCTCCCAAAACTAAAAAAGCTTCTGGTTGTACTTTTTCTAAAATGGGATCTATATTTATTAAGATTTGACCAGCTGTTTCTGTAGCATTTTTTCCTGCTGCATTTAAAAAATGGTCTGGCTTCCTTAAACCTAAATCTTCAAAAAAGACTTGATTTAACTCATAATCATAATTTTGACCCGTGTGAACCAATATATGTTCAATAGCGTCAGACGCATCTAATTTTTTTAATACGGCAGACAATCTTATAATTTCTGGCCTTGTTCCTACAACTGTTAAAACTTTTAATTTTTTCATCTATTATATTTTTTCTTCAAACGAATACTATTGAAGTTTTTTGCTTATTCTTTTATACTTCTACAAAATAGGTATCTGGATCTTCTTGATTGTAAGGTTCATTTATCCAAAAATTAGTATATAAAACATCTTCTCCAATATTCTTAATATTATGGGTGTACCAAATTGGCATATCTACATAAGCGGGTTCATTTCCATCTAAATAAAAATCTAACACTTCATCTGTTCCAATTCTACGCAATTGAATTAATGCTTTTCCTTTTATTACAGCAAAACGTTCTATTTTTCTGGTATGATAATGATTACCTCTTGTTATACCTGGAACTGTTGTAGAAAATGAAACTTGCCCACCAATTCCTAATCGTATTATTTCTACAAAAGAACCTCTAGGATCTGTATGTTGCGTAAATTTTACAGGATAATGCTCTTTAATGTTCATGTAACATCTAAACGTATTAAATAAATTTAGTTGAAATGTATTTGCAATTTCTGGAACTTCTCCTTTATCTTGATAAACTTCTTTATAGTTTTTTAATAATGATAATAGTTCTGATACTTTTGCTTCTGAAGTATGCTTTATACTATAAGTAGCTTTATTTGTTTTTTCTTTTATCACCTTAATAATTTCTGCAACTAACTCACCAATATAAATTAATTTTAACTGACCATCTACTTCTATCTTTGGTTCTTCTCCATTTGCTACTTGATGAGAAAAAGTAGCAACTACAGAATTATAATAAGGTTCTCCAAAAGGACCAAATACGTTTGGAATAATCATTCCTGTAAATATAGAATTTGCTTTTAAACTCCAACTTGCTAATAATTCTCTTCCTTCTTTTTTAGATTTGCCATATAAGTTATCTCTTTCTTCTTGTGATGAGGATGAAATAATAACATGAGCCTTACTTTTAGTTCTCTCTAAAGAGCTTATAAGTGTTTTTACTAAACCTATGTTAGTTGCGTAAATTACTTCTGGCTTATTGTGTCTATTTAATGCTGCTAAATGAACAATAACGTCGCAACTTAAAACAAATGCATCTAATTTAGATTCATCTTCAAAAAAAACTCTTTCAAAACCAACACAGCTAAAATTTTCTGGTTCTAAACTTAATGTATTGTACAAATGTGTTCCTACAAAGCCATTTTTACCAGTTATTCCTATTTTTAACATATCTCTTGTTATTCTTTTATTTAAAATAATTTATATCAAAACGATATTCATCATTAATCTCTCCAATACTATAATCTGAAAGCGCCATTAATTTAGATTGTTCTTCTAAAGCTTTAATACTTGTGATGTATCCTTTTGGTACAAATAGAATATCTAAATGATTAGAATTTAAAATAAAAACTTGACTTTTTAATTCTTTTGATGGGTTTTCCCAATTATCTACAGCAATTAAACTAATCTTAAAACTACCATTTACAACAGAAAACCAACGTTGTTCTATTTTATGACCTTGCCAACCTCTAACAAAATTAACATTGTTATTTTCTATAAAATAAATTCTTTTAACCTCTAAAGCGTTATAATTATTATTAAAAAACAACGTACCTCTTTGATCTGAATGACTATTTCCTTTAATAATTTTGGGAATATTTTTCATTAAATCTAAAATCTAATCAATATTTTCTCCAAAAACTTCTTTTCTAATTAACGGCAATTGAGCCAATAATTTTTTCATTCCTGCTACATCTTGTTGTTGGGTGTTATGAGAATGATAATCTTCTATTAATGAAATATTTTCTGCTCCTTCAGAAAAATATTGTGCATAATTTAAATCTCTATTATCTGCAGGTATTCTATAAAAATCGCCCATATCTACTGCTTTCACCATTTCTTCTCTTGTACAAAGAGTTTCATATAATTTTTCTCCATGGCGTGTACCAATAATTTTAATTTTTGTGTCTTTATTACATATTTCTTTTAGCGCTTGTGCCAAATCACCAATAGTGCCTGCTGGTGCTTTGTTTACAAATAAATCTCCAGAATTTCCGTTTTCAAAAGCAAATAAAACCAAATCTACAGCCTCATCTAAAGACATTAAAAAACGGGTCATATTTGGATCTGTAATTGTTAGGTCATGTCCTTTTTTAATTTGATCCAAAAACAAAGGAATTACTGAACCTCTAGAAGCCATAACATTTCCATATCTTGTTAAACAAACCGTTGTGTTTGTACAATTTCTAGCTGCTGCAACGGCTACTTTTTCCATTAACGCTTTAGAAATTCCCATAGCATTAATAGGGTACGCTGCTTTATCTGTACTTAAACAAATTACTTTTTTAACGTTGTTACTTTCTGCTGCATCAATTACATTTTGCGTTCCAAAAACATTAGTTTTAGTTGCTTCTATAGGAAAAAACTCACACGATGGAACTTGTTTTAATGCTGCTGCATGAAATACATAATCCACACCTCGCATAGCTCTCTCTATACTAGAATAATCTCTAACATCCCCAATATAAAATTTCAGCTTTTCATTTTTAAGCTGATTTCTCATATCATCTTGTTTTTTTTCATCTCTCGAAAAAATACGTATCTCTTTAAAATGATCTGTGTGCAAAAATTTATTTAATACAGCGTTTCCAAAAGAACCTGTACCTCCTGTTATTAATAGTGTTTTATTTTTAATTTTCATTTAAACTTCTATTTATTCTTTTTCTATACTATCTTAATATTTACAACCTATATTTTAGCTTTTCCCTTTATTTAAACTATAACATGGTATCATAAATTTTTTCTAATTTACTTAATAATAATTCTTGAGAAAAGTTTTCCTCAACATATTTTTTTGCATTTGCTCCAAGTTCTTTTCTCTTTTCATTATTTTCAGAAAGAAATACTATCTTCTCATATATACTATTAGAGTTCGCAGGCGGAACTAAAAGCCCATTCTGTTCATTTTTAATAACTTCTGGGTTGCCGCCTACATTCGTTGCTATTACTGCTAACCCTAGTGAACATGCTTCAAGTAGGGCATTAGATAAATTTTCATGAAGCGTAGCAAATAAAAAAATATCACACTCATTTAAAATAGATATTACATTGCTCTGCTTACCCATAAAAAAAACTCTTTTTTCTTGAATTTCGTGAACAAGGTTATCTGACACTTCTTTTTGTAAATCCCCATCACCAATAAAAATAAACTTTATTTTTTTATCAGTTATCTTTTTTATAGCATCTGCAATAAAAGTTATTCCTTTATCGTACACAATTCTTCCAACGATTACTACAATTATTGAGTCTTTATCAATTTCAAGTTTTTTTCTAATATCGAGGTTTTTAATTTTAGGGAAATCAATTTTAGGAGCACTATTATGCAAGGTACCTATTAGCCTTTCTTTTGCATTATTTTTTATGTAATCCCTTCGTCCCATTGCTTCACAAACAGTGTAAATCTTTTCTGAAAGTTTCATTGTTAAAGGCTCTATAATCTTTCCGAAAACAAATTTCATCTTTTTCGAAACACTTAATGAGTCTGTAGAAGCCCCTCTTATTGCCAATAAAATATTTTTTTTCTTACAAAGTCTCGCGGCTAAAACAGCATGAAAACCAGAACTTTGAAGTCCTGAAAGATGAATAACATCTGGATTAAATTCTTTAATCTGCTTCATTAAATCTCTAATAAGAGAGAAGTTGAGTTTACCACCTGCATGAAATCTTTGAATTAAAAAATTAAATTCATATTTTTTATTCAAGTAAGAATTTGATATTAACTTGTTGGCATTATTAGGGCCACTTACTTGATTTGGCATAATAATATGCAACATTATCTTTTTCTTTTTTACCATAAAATATTAATAAGCTTTCATTTTTATTAATTTTCTCTTTTACTTAATCTTGCTTTTAATATTTTTACAGGGTTTCTACTTATAATTAAATATAATTTACAGTTTTTTGTAACCACTGTTCCAACTTTAACAACTAGACCCCTAACAATAATAACTCTTTTTATAGTTGGGTATAAAATTATCTAAAAAAGAATATTTAATAAGATACCCATTGATATAAAAACCACCACTGCAATATTAACAATAATCTTACGCCTAACTTTTGTAAGATTAAATAATATTATCATAGCTGTTAAATAAATTATTGGATAGACTCCTAATAAGCGTCGATTATCAAATGAGCTAAAACCACCTAGAACTAATAATGTCATTGCTAGCAAAAATGCAAAAAACAAACTATTGGGTATCGATTTTCTAAGATACTTTTTACGTAACCCATATAGAATTATTACCCAAATTACAAACCATAAAAAATCTCCAATGCTTACTGCGTAAGATAAATATTGATACTGCATAGTATTTGTTAATTTTTTTTTAACAACCGTAACTCTCAATAAACTAAATGGATTAATCTGCGACTGAAAAATGCGAGTAGGAGGATGTAAAAAGGAGGGAAGTGCCCCATATAATTTTGCTGCTCCACCTGCTTTTGTAGCTTTTTCTTCATGAAATTCGGTATATGTTTGACTTCTGTCAACAAGGTTTTCGCCAAATTCCGAACCTTTAGCAAATCTGATAAATAGAAAAAGTACTATTACTGAAAATAACACAATTAAAGCTTTATATTTTTTTAAGGGAATATAAAGATAAAAAACTATCAACAAAAGATAGTAAACACCATGAGTAGGTCTGAAGATGAAAGTAATAACAGCTAATGCTAAAAGTAAAATTATTTTTTTTACACTAAAAGATCCCAGAATAATATAAAACCCAATTGCTATTAAAAAGGCAACATGCTGATCGCGTAAAAGTACAGATGAAAAAATTAAACTATATGAAAAAATACCATAGGCAATAGCGATAACTTCTGATTTTTGCTTATCAAGGAAATACCTGCTTATATTATATAAAAATACATTTATCATTGCCATACCCCATACAACAACTATATTATGTATTACTGGTGAATTAATACCACCTATAGCATAAGATATACGCCCAATTGCCCAACCCAAATAGTACAAACCTGTCCCGTGATTTATAACATTTAAATTATTAAAATCCAATAAATTAGCTCCTGTATATACGTTACTTTGACTAAATATAAAAATCCGTTCATAAAAACTTATGGGGTCAGGAACGTAAAAATAGTCGGAAAAAGGATTATCTATGTAGAAAATTTTAGTTAAAAGCATAAATCCCAAATATGTGAAGAATGTCACATAAAATATTCTTTGAGAATTAATGAAATTTTCTTTACTAAATGAAGAATAAATTATGAGATTACCAATTATAAGCCAAAAGAATACAAAAAAAGGAATAGAAATATCAAAATCTACTACTAAATATATTAATAAAAGCAGAAAGGATGTTAGGTAAATAAACATCCTGATTCTTAGAATAAAATCACTTAAACGAAAAATCAGCATATAATATTATTTATAGATTCTATTTCTTTTTTAATTGTGTGCACTAACATCTGTCTAAAGTCTTCCATAGGTACATAGCTACTTTTTTATTCAACCTTCCGTCTTCATTGCTTACCGTTAGTCAAGATAAAATTTATTCTTGCTAATGATAATGGAAACTTTTGAAAGATTTTTTTTCTTCCACTAAATCTAACTAGGTTGGTTGCCGATGGTAAGTTTGGGCGAGTTCACTTGTTGTTTCTTTCTCTTTCATTACTCCAAGAGTTACTTTAATCTTGTAAGCAATACTTAATGTGCGTCTTTTTTTTATCATAATTCAAAATTAAGGATTAATATTTTTTTGTCCAAAAGAATTGGGTTACTACAGAGCGGTATTTAATTAAAAAATAAATAATAATACTCAACGTTAAAATTAACTTTACAAATAATTGTAGATTGAAGTAATAATTTAAGCATACAATTCCAACAACCACCATTAACGAAATAATAATAGGAGTTTTCTTAAAACCAATAGGATATAGCTTTTCAGAGTTGTACCAGCCAACTGCCAGTAATGAAAAACTGCCTAAAAGAAGGCTTACAGGTACACCAATTAATCCTATGGATGGTACAAGTATGAATAATGAGGTAACATTAACCCCTACACTTATAAAATAAATAATTGTATTAAACTCCGTTTTTTTTGTTATACCTGGGCCAACCATTATTATTTGACTAAGAATATTAGTAATTGCGTAAGAAAGAGCTAGCATACCAATAAGATTTGCAGAAAACAAATACTGTTCTGTTGCAAAAAACTTTACTATTTCTTCCGCATAAATGGTCAAAAGAATAACTACACTAAAAACTAAAGGTGAAACATGTTGTAGTATATTTCTAAATACCTTTTTATGCTCCTTATTATTCTCAAAAGTTTCCCAAAAGAAGGGAGGCCATGCCATACGAAACGCAGCGCCTATTAATTGTAGAACTGACGCAAACTTTAAAGCAACAACATATAAACCAATTTCTGTTATAGAAAGATACCCAACCATAACAAATCTGTTAATATATGAGTTAGTCCATGAGCCACCAACAGCAGGAACTAATGGTAGAGAATACCGCATCATCTTGTAAAAATAAGACTTATTCCAGATGAATTTTATATTGGATTGAAGATAAAATGTCATTAACAAAACAATAATTACAAAGCCTCCTAATTGTCCAATAAACACACCAATTATTCCAATTTTATAATATACAACAAGTACTATTGTTGTGCTAATAGTAAAAAAAATATGCGCCAATTGAAAGAGCATGTAATGGACTGGCCTTCTCTTGAAACGCATTATAACCGTAAATATTCCATTTAGATTAGCGAAAGGGATTGTAGCCCCTCCAATAATTAATATAGTAGCATACGCGTTCGTATCAAATAATAATATTGAGATAGGTTTTGCAAAAAAAATAAGCAAAAAAAGCAACACTACTGAAACCACCAATAAAGTCCATATGGCAGTAGAAATCAATGAGTTCCTCTCTAATTCACTTTTTTCAGCATAATAATATCGACTAACTGCAGATTCAAGCTGCATCATACCTATAATGGCAATGAAGGCAACAACAGTAGAAATAAGATCCATAGATCCATACTCATCAGGAGTAAAAATCCTAGTATATAAGGGGACTAAAAATAATCCAACAAACTTTGAGATGGAAGATGATACACCATAAATAATAAAGTCTTTGCCAAAGTTTTTTAACATTACAAATTTATTTTTCTATAGTATATATTTCATATTGGTCAAACGTCTTTACTTTTTTTATTGTGCCAATATCAATTCTTTCGGCTAAATATGAAAATTTATAAATACTATTATTAATGATTAATAAATTTGGGTTAAATAATTTCATATAACTAGATATAGCAAAAGGACTTAATTCTAAATAGTTATTGTAATAATAGCTATTAAACTCTATTTTATCTTTATAAAAACAAGAAATATCTGACCTCACTACTTCTACACCTAATGCTGGTAACTCCTTTAACAAATCATTATCATTTGATATGCAAATTGTACATTTCTTTTCTGGCAAAATTTCTAAATATTCTATCAATTCTTTTTTATTATTTAAAGGATTGTGTGACTTTACTAACCTACGCATTATTAAAGTTCCAGTAATTACAAAAGCAATAGATATTAATGTTGAAATAAATATAATTATCGGTGGGCTGGTTACAACAAAAATAAATGTAATTACAGGTAATACAAATTCAATATAACGTTGAGGTTCTCCCAAAAATCTTGTAAAACGAAAACTTGTAACTATAAAAACACCGACCGAAATTGCTACAATTTTATATAAAACGACTAATTCATCCGAATGATTTCCTACATACCAATCATAGGTAATAAACCATAAATATGGAAAACCATACAATACTTCTATAATTGGATTTGTATAAAAGTAGTAAATTGAACCTAAAAATCCCCTCTTATGCCTAATCCAAAAATCATATACAAAATCCCTATAGATACTTGGTCTCTTATTTAAGATAAAAATTTTGGCCAAAAATAACGCATAATTCCTTTTATGATTAAATTGCCCAATAATATAGTTTTTGGCAATTTTTGGCATTAATAAATAAAATAATAAATAAGATAAAAATGGTAAAAGTAATAATTCTGGAACCTTAAAAATAATCACAATAAAAGGTAAACTCAATATCACTAACTGCGTTGCCATCTGGCTTAAAAGCAGAATAATAAACACCACAATAAATATTGGCAAAAGCAACCATAAACTTCCAGAAATAATAAAAATTATAATCAAGTAAAGGTATACTTGTCCCACCACCAAACCTATACCTCTGGCAGAAAGACCTGTATTTTTTGCATTCCAAAAAGCATAGCTAAAAGGGAAAGAATTGAAAACAATATTGGCATATAAGAAGGTTATTTTATTAAAACCTATAGTTCTATACAAATAACCTAAAAAAAGATTGAAAGCTATTATCTCAATCGCTTTAATAATTATTTCTAAATATTTATACTTTTCACTGTAGATTTTTTCCGGTAGAAATGACAGTATCCAGTGGTATAGTTGAGGATAAAATGGATGCTTTTCATTAACAGAAAATAAATAGCCACTAATAAATCTATGGTTGGTTCTCTTGATTTTTTGAATGGTATTTAAGTGGAAAAAATGGTCAGATCCTGGACTAGTTTTTGATAAACCCAATACCAACAAAGCAACAATTGTTGGAAAGAGAATATATAATATAATTTCAATCATTTATTGTAGAATATTAAACTAGATTAATGCTTTTTTTAATAAAATTATCATTGACCTGTACGGCATTAAATAGTTCAACACCTTTTCTTTAATAAAATAATACTTGGTATATATTCTATTTGCTCCTAAACATAAAATCTCCATATATTAATTATTCAAGTCGTTTTATAATATATTTAATAAAAGCATTTTGTTTACCGCTTTTTCCTCCCATCTCTATTTGTTCAATTTTAATTTTCTTACTTTCTGTAATAATAATGTTTCCTGTTATTTTATCTAGACTAGCTATTTATCTTGATACAGCAAGATAATTACTCGTTTTTATTTATCTCAATTTCAGCATCCCATATCGTAACTTTATTACCTTCAATAATTGTATAGGCTCCAGGATATGGCTTCGTTTGTGCGCGTATAAAGTTTTTAATTTTTTTAGTTTCCCATGACCAATCTATCAACCCATCTTTTGGACTTCTTTGTGGATAAATTTTAATTTTAGATTTATCTTGAGGTGTAAATTTAATCTTATCTCTATCTGTTAAAACTTCATTTAATATTTTTTTAGATGCTAATGTAGCTTTTTCATAGACTTCTTTAATAGTGTCAGAATCCTTTATAGGAAATTCTATTTGTTTAATAATATCTCCATCATCAACTCCATTTTCCATTCTAAACAGCGTAACACCTGCTTTTTCTTCTCCATTTATAATTGCCCATACAAGTGGCGCGCCACCTGCATAATCAGGTAATAATGATGCGTGAATTCCCCATGAACCATATTTAGAAATATCTCTAATAGATTTAGGCACCATATAATACCACCCTAAAACTAGTATAATATCAGGGTTTAAATCTGCAATTATATTCTTATAGTCTTTAGTTCTCTTTCCTACAACAGAATCAACTTCATAAAAAGGTATATTTTCTTTTAATGCAATTGGCTTTAAATCAGAAAAGTTAGAGTTCTTTACTTTTTCTTCATTATAAGATATAATGAAATATTCTGGGATAGTGAAAATTGCAATAATCTCTACTTTATTTTTTAGTAAGTCTTTTAAGAGTTCTTCACTAAATTTAGTACAACCAAAAAATATAATTTTCATGCTTATACTTTTTCTCCATTAATAAAAATTTTACACCACCATTCAAAATTCATAAAAGACCATATTAATAAACGATGGTTTATGCCTTTATTAATATGTTCATCTACAATTTTATTTATATAATCTTTTTTTATATACTTTGTACTTACAGTATCATTTGAGAGTAATAATTCTTTTACATACTCTGCATTTTCGCCACGGTACCAACTTTCATCTGGAGCAGAAAAACCTTGTTTTTTTCTATCAATAATTTTTTCTGGAATAAAATCAGCCATCGCCTTTCTCAAAACATTCTTTCCGTCATCAAATTCTCTATAAACAGCCTTTTTCTTTTCTATGTTTTCATCAATCTTTGAAATTTCTTTTTCTAAATTACCCAATTTATGTTTAACAGGTACTTTCATGGCAAAATCTACTAAATCATTATCCATGAATGGGAAACGTTCTTCTAAACCATGCGCCATCGCTAATTTGTCTCCAACGAGAAACAAACCTGGTAAAAAAGTTTTAATTTCAAAATATAGTGAATTGTTTATATGTTGTTCTGGAGTATCATATTTTAACTTATCGTTAAAGGTAAATACTCTTTCAAAAACTTTTCTTGGTTCGTCTATATCAATATTGTCAAAAACTAAATCCGTAAATAATTCTTCTTTTTCTGTATCTGGGACTAAACGCTGCCAAAAGTCATAGTATTGGTCAAAAAAATCTTCCTTATTTAGAGAGTCAAACACTTTATAATAGCGCCATGGGTACCCACCAAACAACTCGTCACCTCCTGTACCTTGTAAACAAACTTTTACAAATTTAGAAGCTAATCTTGAAATATAATAGTTAGGGTAAGACATACCAACACGTAAATCTTCTAAATGATACACTAATTTTGGTAATGACCAACGGATATCTCCAGCATTCATAACTTGTTCGAAATGTTCAGTTTTAAAATGATTTGCCATTAACTCAGCATCTCTGCGTTCATCAAAATTAGCCTCTCTACCAGTCGCTTCACTCATGTCAAAACCACAAGTAAAAGTTGATAATCTATCAACATGACCAGATGCTACCGAAGTAATTGAACCCGAATCCATCCCTCCAGAGAGGTAAGATCCTACGGGAACATCTGCAATCATTTGTCTTGTTACCGCTTGTTTAAACAAGCGTTTAGTTTCTTTTTTCGCCTCTTTAAAACTCATGTTTTCATCAGTTTTAGTAAAATCATAATCCCACCATGAATTATGTTTTACAAAAGTTGAAGAGCTATCAATTTTAACAGTATTTGCAGGAGGCAACATCATTACATCCTTAAAGAGTGTATTGTAAGAAAATACATTTTGAAATGTAAAGTACTCGTTTAAAGCATCTAAATCTACATCAATTTTATAATCTGGGTGTTTTATAATTGCTTTTATTTCACTAGAAAAACAAATAGTTTTTCCATTAAACCAATAATATAGGGGTTTAATACCAAAACGATCACGACTTAAAAATAATTCTTTTTTTTCATTATTCCAAGCTGCAATTGCAAACATTCCATTTAAACGCTCAAAAAAAGCAGTTCCAAAAGCCTCTAGACCTTCACAAATAACCTCTGTATCTGTCTCAGAAACAAACGCATGCCCTTTTGCTTTTAACTCTAGTTTTAATTCAGAAAAATTATAAATACAGCCATTAAAAACAATGATCCATTTTTGACTTTTAGAACTCATTGGCTGCGCTCCTTTATCAGATGTATCAAGAATAGCTAACCTTTTATGTGCTAAACCAATATTATCTTTCACAAAAAAACCTTGCCCGTCTGGACCACGATGAGCAATTTGTTCTGCCATAGATTTTAACTGATCTCTATAAACAGCTTCTTGATTAAGATTAAAAACACCTACTATTCCACACATTATTATACTTTGTCTTTTTTAAATCTACCTGAATAACAAGCTTCTTCTTTGTGAAATGTAACAATATCTAAGTTATTATTTTTAATCATTTTTTTATACTCTTCTTCAGAATAACGTTTTGCATTGCTTGGAGAATACCAATCAAAATTTGTTGCATCACTTAGTTCAGTACCCCAATCTTCTCTCCAAAAACATTTAATAAAGTTCCAATAAAAGAAGCGTTGTAAATCATAGTTACCTCCTTTAATGTTTAACATAGGAATGTCTGGCACATCAATATTGATATTTAACTCTGAAAGAGTTTTCCCTAACGCTGTTAACTGTCTAGACATTTCCCATACTTTTTCTGAGCTAAAGTTTTTAACTTCTTTCCTAAAATAATCATCTAGTAATTCTCTTGGAAGAGCTTTTTTAGAATAGACATAACATGCAAATTCACCTTCTTCAGATGTAATATCAGTTAAATGAGAGAATGTTTCTTCAGGCACTTCTGTGTGCATGATTACCTGATCGCAAGACACATAATTTACTACGCCTGATTTAAAATTAGTTTGTGAAATATCCCCTTGAACAAAATACAGATTAGGAATATCTTTATACCTGTTAGCTGCAATTTGAGCTGCATCGGAAAAATCCATTCCAATAACTGTTGCATTTGGCGCCAGTTTAGCAAACCAAGCAGCTTTATATCCTAGGCCACAACCTGCATCAAAAATTACTTTTTTAGATTGTAAAAATGTTTTTAATTCTTCTTCGTTTACAAAACCATACAAGTCTAAATACCATTTGTATTGAAAGTCTTCTAACTCTCCAACTTTTTCCATTTCTTCAACTTTCTCCCATTTATCCGAGAAAATTTCATTTGTTTGTTGCTGATTTTGATGTATTGAATTTTTTTTAAAAAAAATAAAATTTTCGTTACGTTCTATTTTTTTATTAAATAATGATTGAATCTCCATAGTTGTATTTTATAAACATTTTTTTAATTCTTTAACAATTAATTCTTGCAAGTCTTCAGTTAAGTCATTGTATAAAGGTAATGCTAAGGCATGATGAAAGCACCACGTGCTATTTTCCATATTTCCTTTTACTTCAATCATAGACCCATTTTTAAACGCATTATGTTTGTGTAATGAGTAGGTTCCAATTTGCACTTCGATTCCTTTAGCTCTCATTTCTTGCATTATTCTATCTCTATCTTCTACAAAAACACAAAATGTTTGATAAGAATGCTGCCCTTTTTCTATAGTTAATGGAATTTCAACACCTTTTACCTCTTTCAATAGTTTGATATAGTTATTAGCTAATTGAATTCTTCTAGATAAAAGTCTCTCAATATGATGTAATTGTCCTAAACCAACTGCTGCTTGAATATTAGAAAGTTTGTAATTAGTACCTATAATTTCAAACTGAATTCCTTCTCTAGAATTACCGCTCATGTCCATCCCAAAATGCTTGTAAGAATTCATCCAATTTGCCCATTCATCATTTTGTGTGGTAATAATCCCGCCTTCACCTGTCGTAATAAATTTACGTGGGTGTAATGAGAAAATGGTGATATCTGCTTGACGACCAACTTTAACACCATTAACTTCTGCTCCTATAGAACAGGCAGCATCTTCTACTATATAAACTCCGTATTTTTCTTTAATCGCATTTAATCGATTGTAGTCTAATGGTGAACCAAATAATGAAACAGGAATAATCGCTTTTGTTTTAGTTGTGATAGCATCCTCTAATGCATCATAATCAATATTCATTGTATCTTTTTCAACATCAACAATTATTGCTTTTGCACCAACTATAGGCCCAACTGCTGCTGTAGCTGGATATGTGTAGTCAGGTACTATAATTTCATCTCCAGGACCAATCTTCAATGCACGAAGTGCAACTTCTAATCCTGTTGTTGCAGAAGTGACTGCTATACAATGCTTTACTCCTAGAAAAAATTTTAGCTTGTTCTCAAATTCTCTAGTTACAGGCCCTTCGGTAAGATACCCACTTTCAAGTACTTCAATAACTTTATCTTTAATTTCTTGGGTAATGTATGGTTTTATTAATGGAATATTCATAATGGTTAAACTTTATCAATTCCTACTGATTTTCTCCAGTCAATTAATTTTTGTAATCCTTCTCTTAATGTGTCTTTATACAAGAACCCTAATTCTTTTTCTGCTCTTTGTCGAGATCC
>TARA_R110001606_G_scaffold128545_1_pt1 | contig 19067 bp, 16 predicted proteins | sample TARA_R110001606 | Tara Oceans TARA_R110001606 (sample SAMEA4398315) | marine metagenome | biome: Polar Biome; feature: [SRF] surface water layer (ENVO:00010504); material: water (ENVO:00002006), including particulate matter (ENVO:01000060) such as... | depth 5 m | reverse complement strand
GAGCCGAAGGCGAGGCGGGCTTGGCGGAGCCTCTTCGCGGTCAGGGACCGCTCCCACATAAAAAACAAACACCGTCGCTGGCTGGGCCTGCTCCTACTCAAAAGACAAACCCGATGCCGCGCTGCCGTGGGGTTAACTCAGCGGCGGGGCGTGCGCGAGCCAGTGGCTGGGGTTGTCGCGGGTGCGGGGCATCACCGTTTGCAGGTGGTAGAGCACCTGTTCGAGGGCGGCGTTGGCGCTGTTCAGGGTCATCACCGCAGCGCGCAGGCCGGGTTGGCGCTCGCGCAGGTCGTGCAGCACTTTCTCGGCGGCGCCGGTGGCGGTGCAGGGCAACAGCAGGGCCAGATGCTGCTCGTCGTAGCGGGCCACGATGTCACTGCGGCGCAGCCGCTGGGCCACGGTTTCGGTCAGGGCGGCGAGGTCGTCGTGGTGCAGCAGCACCAGGGTGAGCGGCGATGACAGCCGGTCATGCAAGGGGATCAGCCAGCCGGCCGTGCTGGTCAGGGCGCCGTGGCTGATAAAGCCGGTTTGCGGGTCGCGCCAGGCGGCTTCCAGGGCGGAACGGGCCAGCACCTGGTTGCGCCAGATCATCAGACCGAAGTACAGCATGCAGACGGTCAGCGCGGCGAGCAGAAACAGGCTCGCGGAGGTGCCGGGCTCGCCGCTGCCCTGGCTGATGCGAATCGGCAGCACAATGGCGAGAATCACTTCGGCGCCGGCCAGCATCACCAGAAAACGCTTAAGGCCGTACAGCAGGCCGTTGCTGAGCACCGCCAGAAACAGCAGCGCCATGGTGGGCGGCGGCTCGCCGCCGTCGATCAGCATCACCACGCCCAGCACCACCAGATCCAGGGCCGAGGCGAACAGGGCGGCATTGGGGGTGCGGGCCAGCAACAGCAGCAGTTGCAGGCCCAGATAGCCGCCGGCCAGCACCCAGGGGGTGGCGGCGGGCAGCGTGAAGAAGAACGCGGGGGAATGGTTGAAGTAGATCACCGCCAGCACCGCGAACAGCGCGCGTGCCAGATACTGCAGGATGATCCCCCCCTGCTCCGAAGACATTCGGCTGGAGTTTTCCATGACTAGCCCTAAGTGGTAACCGACGTATGGTGCGTTACCACCGGTGCGGAATAAAGACACAGGCGGGTGTAATCTTGTAAAAAGGCTGCGCCGGCGGGCCGCGCCAATGCGCGAGCGTGGCATATTGAGGGCCAGCTTTGTTTGGAGCGTGGTTCGCTCCGACCCTCCGAAGGTCTCAAAAGGACGTATCCGGAGGTCTTATGAATCGAGGAAAAGACGGGAGAAACATGTCCGTGGATCAGGATCAACACGCGCCACTGCGTGACGACGTGCGCCTTTTGGGCGATGAGCTGGGCGTGGTGCTGCGCGAGCAGGCCGGTGAAACGTTGTTCGACACCGTCGAAACGATCCGCCAGGCGGCGGTGGAAAGCCGCTCCAGCGGTGAAATGGAGCTGACGCGCCTGCGCGCGCTGCTCGACCCGCTGGATGACGAGACGTTGCTGGAAGTGGCGCGCGCGTTCAGCCAGTTCCTTAACCTGGCGAACATCGCCGAGCAACGCCACCGCGAGCGGCTGCACCGGCACCACCAGCGTTACCCCGGCGACCCGGACACCGACCAGGGCCTGCGCCAGGTGCTGGCCGGCCTGAAAAGCAAAGGCGTGGCCCCGAGCACCATCGCCGACACGCTGCGGCCGTTGTCGGTGGAGCTGGTGCTGACCGCCCACCCCACCGAGGTGACGCGCCGCACGCTGATTCGTAAATACGACCAGATGGCGGATCTGCTCACCGATCTGGACCGCCCGGATCTCACCAGCGAAGAAAGCCACGCGCTGCGCCAGCGCCTGCGCGAGTTGATTCTCTCCGCCTGGAGCACCGATGAGATCCGTCGCGAACGGCCCACGCCGGTGGACGAAGCCAAGTGGGGCTTCGCCACCATTGAACAATCCCTGTGGCGCGCCGTGCCCCAGGTGATGCGCGACATCGAAGCGGAGCTTGGCCACGCCGGGCTGGAAGCGCTGCCCGCCGATTGGGTGCCAATCCGGTTCGCGTCCTGGATGGGCGGCGACCGTGACGGCAACCCCAACGTGACCGCCTCGGTGACCCGCGAAGTGCTGCTGCTGGCGCGCTGGATGGCCGCCGACCTGTATCTGCGCGATGTGGAAAATCTGCTGGCGGACCTGTCCATGCACAGCGCCAGCGACGAACTACTGCAACACACCGGCCCCAGCCACGAGCCGTACCGGGTGGTGCTGCGTGATGTGCGCGATCGCCTCAAGATCACCCGCCGGCGCATGGAGGCGCTGGTGGAAGGGCGCGCCGTGCCGGACGGCGACGAGGGTTTTGTGCGCGGCCAGCAACTGCTGGATGAGCTGCTGCTGATTGATCGCTCGCTGCGCCAGGTGGGCCTGGCGGCAATCGCCGATGGCCAGCTCAAGGACACCCTGCGCCGGCTCAACTGTTTTGGCATCACCCTTTTGTGCCTGGACGTGCGCCAGGAATCCACCCGCCACACCGCCGCCTTGGACGCCATCACCCGGTATCTGGGCCTGGGCGGCTACGGGCAATGGGACGAGGCGCAAAAGCAGGCGTTTTTGCTTGCCGAACTGGAAAGCCGCCGGCCGCTGGTGGACGACGCCTTCTACCGCAGCGACCTGTGCGACGAAGAAGTGGGCGAGGTGCTGCAGACCTGCAAGGTGATCGCCGAGCAGGGCCCGGAAGGGCTGGGCGCCTACGTGATTTCCATGGCCAAGACCTCCTCCGACGTGCTGGCGGTGATGCTGCTGCAGAAAATCGCCGGCGTGCGCCAGCCGATGCGCGTGGTGCCGCTGTTTGAAACCCTCGACGACCTGAACAACGCCGGCGACACGATGAGCGCGCTGCTCGACATTCCGCTCTACAAACAGCGTGTCGTCGACGGCCAGGAAGTGATGATTGGCTATTCCGATTCCGCCAAGGACGCCGGCTTTCTGGGCGCCGCCTGGGCCCAGTTCCGCGCCCAGGAAAAGCTCACCGCCGCGTTCCGCGCGCAGGGCATTCCGCTGACCTTGTTCCACGGCCGCGGCGGGTCGATTTCCCGGGGCGGCTCGCCCACCCGCATGGCGCTGCTCTCGCAGCCGCCGGGTTCGGTGGCCGGGCGCATCCGGGTGACCGAGCAGGGCGAAGTGATCCGCTTTAAATACGGGCGCCCTTCGGTGGCCGCCTACAACCTGGAGCAGTACGTGGCCGCCACCCTGGAAGCCACCTTGCTGCCGCCCGGCGAGCCGGAGCCGCAATGGCGCGAGGCCATGCAACGGCTCACCGATGTCTCGGTGGCCGGCTACCGGCAAGTGGTGCGCGACGACCCGGCGCTGGTCGGTTATCTGCGCACCGTCACCCCGGAAACCGAACTGAGCCGGCTGGCCCTGGGCAGCCGCCCGGCGCGCCGCAAGGCGGACGGCGGTGTGGAATCGCTGCGCGCCATCCCCTGGGTGTTCGCCTGGACGCAGATCCGTCTGATGCTGCCCGCCTGGCTGGGCACCGGCGCCGCCCTGGAAGCGGCCCTGGAGAGCGACGCCGACACCGCCGTGGTCCGCGACATGGCCGAGCACTGGCCATTTTTCCAGGGCGTGGTGGACATGCTCGAGATGGTGCTCGCCAAAGCCGACACCCGGGTGGCGGGTTGGTATGAAGAACGCCTCACCGACGACCCGGAACTGACCCGCCTGGGCGACACCCTGCATGAACGGCTCGCCGCCACCGTGGATGCCCTCGGCCGCCTCACCGGCCGCGCCAGCCTGCTCGACAACAACCCGGTGATGCGCTGGTCGATCCGCGTGCGTGATCCCTACACCGACCCGCTGCACCTGCTGCAGGCGGAGCTGATGGACCGGCTGCGCCACCGCGACAGCGACGCCGTGCTGGAAAGTGCTTTGATGGTCACCATCGCCGGCATCGCCGCGGGGATGCGCAACACCGGCTGATCCAAGGCGGGGTTTGTGGGGTTTGTGCGTGTCCCATCTTGGCGGGGGTTTGTGCGTGTCCCGTCTTGGGTTTCCCGTCTTGGGTTAGTTCATGCGGGGCCAGTTTATGCGTGTCCCATACCGCGATGCCCGCAAACTTCATGCGTGTCCCATCTTGGCTATCTTGGCTCTGGAGGTTGCGTGCTCCCATCCTGGGCCATTCTGGGACGCGTGCGTGTCCCGTGTTGGGTGGGATGATGTTTGTGCGTGTCCCGGGGATGCGTGCGTGTCCCGTGTTGGGGTGTGCACGACCGTGGAGCTTAGGCGGACAACGTTTTTTCAAAAAACGTCAGTACCCGGCGCCAGCTGTCTTGCTCTGCGTCCGGGTCGTGGCGCGCCCGCAACGGTGAGTACCAACCGAGCTTGCGGAAATAAAACGTCTGATGATCGTTCATAAAGGAATGACCGGCATGCGGGTAGGTCTTGATGTCGTGGGGCACGTTGAGGGTGTCCAGATGGTGCGCCAAGCGTTCACCGTGATCGCCATAAACCAGGTCTTTTTTCCCCCAGCCGCCCACCGCCGGGCAAAGGCCGGTCAGGGCCGAGGCGCGCTTGGGCACGCCTCCGTAAAAAGGCGCCACCACCTGAACCGGCGCTCGCGCCGCATACAAGAGCGCGAACCGGCCACCCATGCAAAACCCCATCAAGGCGATTTTCGACACCGGCGCCTGGGTTTGCTCCAGTAGCCATTGCCGGCAGGTCTCCAACTGCACAAAGGCCTCGCCCCGGCCGCTCTCGTGGGCTTTCAGTGTTTTCACCACGCACAGTGCCCGGGCGCCGGGTTGATCGTAGAGATCCGGCGCCAGCACCGCGTAGCCGTTGTCGGCCAGGCGCCGGGCAATGCGTTGAATGTCATCGCCGTAGCCGAAAATATCATGAATCGCGATCACCGCCGCCTTCAGGCCATTGGGCGTTTTCGGCACAATCCAGCGCGCGCGCATGACATGCCCACTGGGCAGCGTAATACCGATTTCCTGATCGTTCATGATGCTCACTCGGGCTTCCTGATTATTGTCAGCCTACCCCAACACCGTTTTATTGACATTGATCGGGTTGCGATTGGCCCGATTGGCGCTTAACTTGGCAAGGTCATAAGGTTGAAGCTGAAAAGAAAACGAATCAAAAAAAGGGGACAGATATATACAGCGATGATATTGAATGGCCATCAATGCCGATCTCGATAAAGTTGCTGTCCCCTTTTGCGTAAATCAGGGGCTTGCCAGGAAAAGGGGACAGGTACTTTTTTTAAACTGGTGAAACCTTTCTGATTCGTTATAATTATTTTCACGCGACATTCATAATTATTATATCGAGGGTAAGATGCCACGGACGAGGCGTATCGTTCTTCCTGGTCATCCCCACCATATTCTGCAACGGGGACACAATCGGCAGTCTGTGTTCAAGGGAGACGGGGATTATCTGCAATACTTGCTGGACTTGCGTGAACTCAAAGATGTGTTCGCGGTGAAGCTGCATGCGTGGTCGATGACCTACAACGAAGTGCATTTGCTGCTCACCCCTGGCGAGAGCCCCACGAATCTTTCCGAGTTCATGAAGGCGCTGGCCGCGCGCACCACCCGCCGTCGCAACAGTACGGAGCGGCGCACCGGCACGCTTTGGGAAAGCCGTTTTCGCTCCAGCCCGGTGGAAGACAACTGGTTGCTGCCCTGTGACCACTACATCGAGAGCCTGCCCCTGGAGTATGGCGTCACCAACGCCCTGGACAGCTATCCCTGGAGCAGCTTCCCAATGCGCATGGGTCTGACCGACGAAGACTGGCTGGATCGAGACCGTGGCTATCTGGCGCTGGGCGACAACGAGGAATCCCGGCGCAGTATCTATCGCACCTACATCAACAAACCGCTGGATAAAGACGAGTGGCGGCGGGTGCACCAGGCGGTGCTGCGCTTCCAGCTCACCGGCGACAGCCGCTTCGCCGACGAAGTGGAAGAGATCACCGGTATTCGTATCGATAACCGGGGCCGGGGCCGGCCGCCCAAGCGCCACTGAAAACCCTGGGCCCGGCCATTGCGTCGAAAAGCACGGACCGGTCGCTGGCCGCCTGGGCAAAGATAACCTGGGCAAAGATAAAGAGACGTGGGCAGCGACGCGGATCCGCCCGCGCTGCTGCCCGAAACACTGAACACCCCAAAGCGTCCCCCAATGCCTGCATGCTCAGACGTTCAAACCGGGTCGCCGGGTTCCACCGACAGACGCACACCCACGGCCAAGGCGATGGCCACCAATATCTGCAAGGAAGGGTTGCCATCCGGCGACAGCGCTCGTTGAAGCGCCACACGCGTGACGCCTGCCTGGCGAGCAATCTGAGCCAGGCCGCCGTAAGCCTCGACCACGTCACGCAACGCCAGCAGGCCGGCGGAGCGGCGCTCCGCGGTACTCAGCGCCTTGAGCGCGGCTTTCAGATACTCCACCGTGAAAGCCCGGCTGGCCTGCAACTCAAGAATCGTTGCGTCGGTGTACGAAATGTAGCCGGGCGTTGCGTCGAGTTCCATCGGGCAAGGTTCCTTTTCTTTTTAATTCAACGCGGCCGCCTTTGCTTGCCTGGCTGCACAAGCGTTTGAGGTGGCGTAGCGTCCGTCTTGCCCCTACCTTCCGCTTTCTTTCTTTGCCATCTGCCTGCCATTCACCCACGTGTCACCCACGTGTCACCCACGTGCCATCCGCGTGTCACCCACGTGTCACCCACGTGGTGCGCTATCCAACAGTGCGGTCCGCAAGGCGTTTGCTGGCGGGCGGTGAATGGTGAGTATGAAGGCTTGGAAGAGCAGCGGGTATCAGACATCCCAGTAAGTAGGTGTGCGATATTGTCCCGGTTTGTTGTGCGCCATTGCTTGGTTGATCGTCGCGAACCCCTTCGCGAAGACCTGACGGCGGTGTCCGGGTCTTCCAGGCAAGAAAAAATCGACCGATTGAGAAGTGTTACCGTATTACACAAGCGTGAAGAGATCGTGATGATGTGAACGGCTGTTTGTTTTGGTACTATCGTAACAGGTCAGTAAAAACAAACGCTTAGCCTTCAATGTAATCAGTCTGTGGATGGGTGTAGGCAAAAGGTCACGAGCGGATCGAAAAGCTGGAAAAAAAGAACAAACTAAAGTCGTTTATTTACTTATCGTGAAGACATGGCAGAGACAAAGGCACCATTGTGTTGCCAGAACGATCTTGAGAGGCATTTTGTCGCATGATTCCGTAAAAGGGATCTGTCCCATTTTCTATAACAAGTTGTTTTTTCTGGGATTTAAATTTCCTTTTCCATGTTTTCATTTTTTAACAGGGGGGCGGGAAATAAAATTATGGACAACGCTCTTGGCCGATCCTTGTGGGTTTGGGCGGTCTCGTTCAAGCCCTTGTTTTGAATGATTTTTTCAGAGATGTTTCATTTATTTGCTTGAAACTAAGGCCTACACTCCGGGAAAAGACAATAACCGGATTGGGGGTAAAGATGCCAAGGACGCGGCGGTCGGCAATGGTCGGTTACACACATCATATTCTTCAATGCGGGCACAACCACCAGCCGGTGTTCCGCCGCGAGGTGGATTACCGCGAGTACCTGATGGAAATGGAAGAGCTGAAGTTCAGACTTCAGGTTCAAGTGCAGGGTTGGTGTCTTTTCCCTGAAAGAGCGCATTTGCTTGTTAGTCCGATGCGCAGCACCCGGGCGTTGGGCGAATTCATAAAAGAGCTGGCCGGGCGGCACACCCGACACTTTAATGCCCGCTACCAGCATACGGGCACGCCCTGGGGTGGCCGTTATCGTTGCAGCCTGGTGGAACCGGGGCCCTGGCAATTGGCCTGTGTCCGGTACTTGGAATTGTTGCCGGTTTATCAAGGGCTGGTCTCCGCGCCCCGGCAATACCCCTGGAGCAGTTATACCATGCGTTTGGGAGGCACCGATCGCGACTGGCTTGACCGCGACGCGCATTACCTGTCTCTTGATCGTGACCGCATCCTGCGCCGTTCGCTCTACCGGGATTACATCGCCCAGGGCATCGACCCCAAAGAGCGCGAATTCATTGAGGCGGCGGTGAGGCGCGGCCAGCTCACCGGCAGCCGCGAATTCGTCGATAAGGTGGAAGCCCTGACCGGCCAACGTATTCTGTTCCGTGGCCCGGGCAGGCCGAAAAAGAACAAGTAGGCGCGGTGGAGGCGTACCGATTGCTGGTAAAGGATGCCCGGCCACCAGTGGCACTGGCGGTCTCGCACTCTAGTGGCAGGCGTATGCTTACTTGAACTTGCGCTTTAGCGTACACGTTCTGGTGCTAAAGTCGCACAGCCAGAGGGTGACCCAGGCTTCATAGTCTTTATTTGAAAATAAAAATCGCCAAAAGCCAAAAGAAGAAAACGGAAACACGGCAAGCCCAAAAAACCTGGTAGTTATTGACCGGGCCGTTAAAGGCATATTTAAAAAGGACTCCCGTGCCGGAGCCGTTCGTGCCATCAAAGAGTGAAGAGCGTTGCTGTCAGTGACGTGCTGGTGAACGCTCTGCGATGGCTTTCGATTGTTCGCATAGTGATGATGGGGTAAAGCAATGAGCACTGACAAAAAGAATCCCGATTCTGTTGGGATGGAAGGTGGCGAAGCGCCAGAACCGGACGGCCGTTTCCCCGACTGGAAAGCCAAACGTCGCCATCGGAAACTGATCGATGCCCAGATGAGGCCGGACGCCCCGCGAAAGCAACGCCTTGTCATGGCTCTGGATAGAGACGTACTTGACGCATTCCGAACCGGCGAACCCGGGTGGCAACTGCAGATCAACGAAGCACTGAAGGTGTTTCTCAAAGAGCATGACCCCGAGGAGCTTTAGATGGGTGACTTTTAAGATGGGACACGCATGGATCCGTCCATGAATCCCTAAGCGGGACACGCATAAAGTCGGAAAATGCGTGCGTGTCCCGTTTTGTGTTTTATGCGGGAAGATGTATGCGTGTCCCAGCCTTGGATTAGCCTTGATTGAACTGATGGTGGTGGTAAGCCGCTTTTCCCGTTCAGCAAAGAATGGGGATGGGCGGTGACGCAGGGGTGGTAAGTGTTCTGGACTGCTTCGATATAGAGATTTTCTTGCCCCGCTGCTAGGCGGCGCGCGGCTAGGACAGCGCCGCCGCGGCCCTCCAACCGGCGATCCAGCAACGCCCGGTTGATCGGGCATAGCGCATCAGACAAGACATCGAGCCCGTCGCCACGGGCTGGCGATGTTGTCCTGGTTTCATATGTGTTAACCAGGCTCTGTGATCAATGCCCAGACGAGCCAGTATGCCGGCCGCCTCCTCAGTTATGGTTCCGCGTTTGCCCTGCAGCACGGCTCGGCCGGTTTCGTCGACCAGCTCAAGGTAATCGAGCAGCTGTATTCCGCACACGCTGGTGTCGGGCCCGTTGCCTGGCGAGGAGGCGCCGGCCAACGCGATAAGTTCAGGCATCTCGGCACTGTCGGTTTTGCCTTTGAGAGTGCACACACGCTGTTTCACGGAAGTATAGTCCGACTCCTCCGGCGTGTGCGCCATACAAGCCCGTACCGGGTTCAGGTCCACATACGCCATGCAGCTTAATACTGCCCTCTCGTCAAGCAGCGCCTGGCATCTGTAGCGGCTTTCCCAGAAGCGTCCCTTACAAGCGTCCTCCTGGTTGGCCCTTCTGGCCAGGTGTTCATTCAGGCACTTCATGAACCAACCCAGATCAAACAAGCGGGCGCGCCAGGTGGCGATGATCTCCCGAGCACGCATTGCCTCCGCTGCGTTGCTTTGACCATCGAGCCAAAGAGCGACCAGCGCAGGCCCTTTGAAAAAGCGCATCCACCTTTCGGCGACTTCTTCGTCCGACCACGAGGCCGCCTGGTCCCGGTTGATCTTTATTACCACATGATAATGGTTGGACATCACAGCGTAGGCGCACAGCTCGATGGCGAATGCATCCACCAAACTGGCAAGACGCTCAACGACCCACTGACGGCGGTGCTCATAGTCCTGCCCCGAATAAGCATCGCGACCACAAAGGAAGGCGCGCCGAACGCAACGGCAGACACAGTGGTAGTACGGTGTGGATTCGAGAGAGACGTGGGTGTGGCGGGCGCGGGTCATGGCAAGCTCCTTGTTGATTCATTGCCTGAAACTACGCGCTGACGAAGCCCCCTTCTATAGGAGTTCACCGTCAAGGGATGTAGGAAATCGTCTAAATAGTGCGTGTCCTGCTTTCCGTCCGGTACTGGAGGATGTGTGCGTGTCCCTTGTTGTTGTTCCTTGTTGTTGTTGGTGGTGGTGTGTCTTGATCAGTGATTCGAGGAAATGCTTGTAAGCGCTGCTGCGGGCAGGCAGCGACGACACCTTGGGGGCCTGCCGGCCGATTTCGCCGGCCTTATTGAACCAGATCGTCCAGGCAGGAGGCATCGACAACGCGGTCAGCCAAGCGTTCCAGCTCATCCTGGGAGGCGCCTTCCAGGCGCAAGCGAAGCTCAGCCGGGATGTCGCCGAAGCGCCGCTGTATCAGGCGAAGGACCAGCGTGCGTTCGCCATCCAAGCGGCCGCGTTTGACGCCCTGCTCGACGCCTTGCGCCACGCCCACGAGGCGTTGACGCTCCTTCCATTCCTCGAACCGATTGGTGATCATCTTGTACGCCTCCTGCAGGTCGTGCATCTCGGGGAAGGTTTCGCCAGGAAACCATTGCGGCAGCCGACGGCGCAGCCATTCCAAAAAGGCCCGGCGCAAACCGGCCTGTTCGGGGCCCGCCAGCCACTTTACCAAAAGTTGAAGAACGCCGGCCACCTCGTCAGAAGACCGGTGATGCTCTAGCCGGAACAACGCGGCCACCAAGTTGTTGAGCGGCTGCGCCTGGCCCGAGGCGTAGGCCCCTTCATCGATCAGCAGAAACCCCTGGTTGGGTTGGAAGCGTTCCAACCCGTCCGGCGGTGGCTGAATCAAAGGCGAGAAATGGGACACGCATGGATATGGCGCTGCCGGGCCAGAGCGTTAACGCGTGCGTGTCCCGTATTGAGGTGCCCCGTATCCCCTGTTGGGGGGGGCATGGGCTAAATAATAGCTTGGATGCCTTTGTCGGCGAGCAGGTTAAGCAGCTTAAGGGCTGGTCCGGTGGGGTGAGTTTCGCCTTGCTCCCACTTACGTATAGTGGAGGCGGTTGTATGCAGGTACCGGGCGAATACTTGCTGGCTGAATTTCAGTTGTTCGCGAAGGTGTCTGATGTCCGCAGCGTTCAGCTCCCTTACCGGTGGCGGACTGATGGCGTCGAATTCGCGCATTGTGATCTTATCGATGGCGCCGGCCTTGTGCAGGGCGGCAAGGTCAGCCCGCAGGGATTCAGTGATCTTGCTCATTGCAGTGGACCTCCAACAAAACACCTGTCTCCAAGGTCTTCAACAGGTCTTGGGCGGATAAGCCAAGAAAAACCTTGGCGGCGAAGCGCAGTGCCCGGGTTTCTTCAGGCGTAATTTTTGCTCTGTCGCCTTTCGAAAAGGCATGGAGAAAGACATAGCGTTCACCGGTACGGGCCGCGAGCAGGGTTCGATACCCGCTCCGTTTACCCTCGCCGGCCCGGGCTATGCGCTTCTTGTAAAGGCCGCCACCCAGCTCGGCATTTACCAGGCCACATGCCATCTCTTTGACCGCGGTGCACAGCGCGTGGTCTGGCATCTTCTCCCGCGTTTGCCAGCGCGCGAAATCCCTGCGTTTGAAGACGTCCATTCCTGATCAATCCTAAAGTATGCCCGTAACGGGTATGGATATCCAGTTCGCGAAAGTCTGCCAAACGGCACTCTTCGCTCCCCTTAATCCACCAAAGGGTAACCTTCCCGATGATTAAGAACTGTAAGCCAAGGCTGAAAAGCGCGTCAGCGATATGGGGAGAAGTGGGAGGAGAAGTGGGACACGCACGGATATGACGCGGCCGGCCTTGGACGTGAATACGTGCGTGTCCTTTATTGTGGGGCACGCATGAATATGACGCGACCGGCTCTGGATGTTAATGCATGCGTGTCCCGTATTGTTGCGGATATGACGCGGCCGGCCTTGGACGTGAATACGTGCGTGTCCTTTATTGTGCGCTTTATTGTGGCTCCACGTCCGGCCATGCTGCTGCTTCGGCGTTCAGGTTCAGGGGGTGGGGCCGTCAATGGGCTGGACGGCTAGCCGCAGTCCCATGACATGAAGAATCGCATTTACATTGCCGAGCTTTGGATTCCCGTGCTCAGAAAGTGTGCGATAAAGCTGGGTTGGATTCAGGTGTGCTTTTCTGGCCACTTGGCGAACACCACCAAAACTTTTAGCAAGCTGACGGAGCGCGATCATCAACTCAGCCTGGTCGCCATCAGCCAAAATACTATTAAGCAGTTCTGCCGCAGTGGCCGGGTCATCACGGAGCAGCTCGGCCACTACATCGTCATGGGGGCGGTCTTTCATGAATCTTTCTCCTGGTCTTGCCAGTCCTGCCAATAGGTTAAGGCTAGCTCAATATCCCGGTGTTGGTGTCGTTTGCTGCCACCGCAAAGCAGTAGCAAGATCGATTGGCCGGCGCGGGCATAATAAATGCGATACCCCGGTCCAACGTCGACGCGAAGCTCCCAGACTCCCTCCCGGCAGGGTTTATGATCGCCCAGCTGACCCAATTCAAGCCGGTTCAATCGCCTTATGATAGCGGCTTTTCCTCGCGGATCACGTAGCCGGCGGAGCCATTGAGCTAGTGGGCTGATGCCGCGGCGATCAATGTATTGGGAGAGTTTATACACCATCTTATCGTCGTTTTAAAACGAATTATATATGGGAGGCCGACTTGGCCCCAGGATGTTCTCAGTTTGTGAAGACTAGCCTGGGAGTTGGGGGGCGGCTGTAAGTCAGGGCTGAGATGCGCGTAGGAAATATCGGAATGGTGTTCCTGATGCGGAAAGCCGATTGGGGGATACGCACAAGATTGATAGAACGTGTGGGTCCCCGTACTTCTTGCGGTAATACGTTTGTGTACTTTCATCGAAACGCCCAGGGCTGGCGGGCAATGTCTGTATGTCTCTTATTGATGGGGAACAGCGGATGTTGGAGACAGGAGATGTGGGACACGCATGAGGAGATGTGGGACACGCATGAATATGACGCGACCGGCGCTGGATGTTAATGCATGCGTGTCCCGTATTGGGGGGGGGGAGGGCGCGGGTGGCTCTTTAGCTGGGTGGTAGGTTGGGAGAAAGATGTGCGTGTCCCTTGTTGGGGAAGAGCGGGGTTTGATGGTGTGTGGAAAAGTAACGGGTGTGGGCGATGGATTACGGGTTTGTAGGATTTGGCTTACATTTTAGGGGGGAGGGTTGGCGGTGTTTGCTCTGTCCCCTTTTTAAAATAGGGCGTGGATTTCGAAAAGAACCATAAATCAACCCCTGATTTCTTCAAAAAGGTGCCAGGCCCCTTTTTGTAAGTGCTTATTTTAATGGCAACTTTACATTGTAACTAAAATAAAGTTTGAAAAGGGACAGATGAAGCATTGTCAGCAGCGCGTGAAGGCTCGTAGCTTTGACTTGTCGGCGGGGCATTCGTTCCACCGGCTGGGGCAGACCATGGAGCAGTAGGGCTGCCGCAAATAAGACAAACAGTCAAAATCAAGATAAATGGAGAAACATCATGAATATTTCAATGAAGAAAGGTTTGCTGGCTTTGGCCGGTGCGGTGGCTCTGGCGGGTGCTGGCAGTGCTCAGGCGGTTATGTTTGAGTACGAGGGCACTACAGACTTCTCGGGCCCGGGAGGTTCGCCGACTCTGACGTGTACGTTGAACCTGACGGGTGACCTGACGAGTGGCGTGGTTACCGTAATGAACGGAACTGTTACTGGGCCGGGGCTGTGTCCGTTCGTAACCGTGGACAACTTTAATTGGACAGGCATGCTTAGTAATCTGACCGGAGGTGGTCGCTTCGATCTGTCAATGAACGATCCACGTGCTACTGTCACCGACCCAACCACGGGTATGCCGCTGTTTGTGTGTGAAGGTGCAGTATTGGGGGTTACCTATCCTAGCGTGTCGGCGGTAACTGGTACCCCACCTAGCGTCGACCTTAACAATATTGTCTTTGGTCCAAATAACTGTGTTGTTGATGGTACGCTGCTACGGTTAGTGCCTACCAACTAAATTTGGGTGGACAGATTCGCCGCTTGCCAAGCCGCGAGCGGCGTTTTTTATGCATAGTGACCTGCGTATTAATTCTTTGTGCTTTACTTTTTTGTGATGATTTTAATGAATCTTCTTCTAGCTATTTGGGGAGGTCTAGAGTAATGCACCTTTGCTATTAGTCTCAATGTTGCTGTATGTTGCACTCAGTCCAGGCTTGTAATAGCCGCGTTTCATCTGCTTGCTGATCGCTCTATCCGATAAGAGACGCCATTAGCTAGACGCAAAATCCAAAAATCCTCAGGTCAATCAACGTAGGTGCATCCATCGCCAGCTACGTTGTATTCAAGACACAGCCCTGTTGGCCGCCAGACAGCAATCCCCTTCGAGTTTCGCTTTCACAGGTGGCGATAGATGGCTCCGTCGTCTCTCGCCGTTTCGGCCCGCGCCAGTCGGCCTGGTGCCTCCGGACTAGTCTGCGGTTTATATCGCAGATTAGTCGGCCATCATAGCGGACCGTTCGATGTGCTAGACTTGACTCGACACCTGCGTAGCTCTGCCGAGGGCATTATTGTCTGGGCCGCAGCTCGCGCTTTTCCAGTAAGCGGTCGTCCATAGGAGCGCATCCTTCTCCTAATCGGTGCTGCCGCCCCTGCCATTTCGGGTCCCAGCGACGCATTATCTTGAGTTGTTTCGGCGCCGCTGCGGTCAGCGAAAGCAGCTCTTATACTTCGGCTTCGCACAGCCCGCTTGTGATAAAAGCGTTAACGATGACGGATGGCACGGGACTCCAGTTTGTGGGGCGAGAAGTTATAGCAGAAGTCCTCATCATCGGTGTTTCCCAGCTGGCGGATGCGCTCCACCTTGTCGGGGAGTCATAGGCGTGACTCAGATACAAGAAGCCCTTTACCGAATCAGGGCGGCACCAGATGTCGCAGCTTGACGGCAATTAGATTGGCAATTCCGAGGCATGGTTTGGTTGATTCGTACCAGGAGATGACCCATTTCGATTATCTGATTAAGGTAGGTGCGAGACAGATCACCACGCTCCCGATTCTCGTGGTCTTCGTTCGGGAGCGCTTGTGGCATCAGAAAGCTCCGTCGATGTGGCCAGTAAGTGGACCGTTAAAGATGGTTTTATCAATTCGGGAAAAATTACCCGGCCGGATATCTCAGTGAAATCAGGCGGTGAGATCGTGCAGGCCAATTATCTTAATGTTAAGGGCCGCTAAAATTAAATTATTTATCTTTCATGGAGGAGGGGGAGGGAGATGATTAAATTATAAATTGATTTTTTGGGATTGATAAGGGTGCAAAAATACTATTTTACACCCTTATATAAAGATTTACTTTATCGATTTTGATAGATATTGCAATCTGCTGCCTTGCTGAGGAATTATTAGCTGGACTGTAGTGGGTGGGCCGTCTGCTTTTAAATCAAACTCTGCTTGGTTTAAATTGTATTGCTCTATTATCATTCTTCCATCTGAAAGAAAGTCAATTTCACCGCTTAATGTCAGGCTTGTTTTGTAACTGTAGAAATTATGAACTGTGGTTATTAAGCCTAAAGTGCTTCGAATTCCATCTTGAAGCCCGGGAGCATTTAAGTAAAGATCTAAAGATACCTTAAGTCGAGGCTGTCCATCTTCACTTGAAATATGTCCTATAATGGGGGAGTTTCTTATTGGGGCCTCATCTGGTTGGTAGCGCATTCGCATAACTTGGTATCCGCTATTTACAGGTACGCTAACCTGGCCTACCACAGATTTGAGAACTTGTAGAAAAGAAGTTGTGATAATCTTTCCCGGCCAAATTTTTACTACAAGGCCATTTTCTGGGTCATATTGATCAGTTACTTCTGCAAACAATGATCCATTTAAGTACGTGAATTTCTCGGAGGGGCAGTGTGTTGGTGATCCAGAGTAACAAACGCCGCTTGGAGTCAGGTTAGAGCAACCGCTTTGATCTTCAAACTCCTGATACGATTGGTAGCCACATCCTACATTTCCTCCTGCCTGCCAGTTGTTTCCCGCACCGTTTGCGATGGAGTAAGGAGCATCGGAAAGGCTATCCAGAGAAAAGAAGGTTGAAAGCACCTTCGCACTATTCGGTGCTGGCCGAACTCCATCTGGATCAATCTCTTGGGAAGTGTAGGGGTCTGGCTCGTTTGTTGGGCCGTATTCGTAGTTGCTATCGCTATAGGCATACGTAGGCGTAAAAAACCAATAAAGGCCAAGTATTTCATTGGTGTCAATTTCTCGACTTTTTTCATGTATTAGGTTGGCATTGATGTCAGCGATTGGTGCAGTCTCTAGAATTTGTAGAACATTAGTAGTGTTTTGGGCGCCATGGAAGTATTGAACGAAGTTTTTCCCTCCTCCCGTTTCTGTGGATAGTTCCGTTGTTTCTATCTTGAAGTTACTGCCTACTAAGGATGGCTCCGTCAGATCTTCAACCGTTATAGTGCCTAGCATTTGTGTTTGGATCGGGAGGCCCTCAATGTCACATATAGAAGATATAGCGGATTCACTTCCGTCGCAATTGGCATTGCTGGATAACTTGTCGCCATTAGACTTTAAAGTGTATCTATATAGTGAATTTTCATTCCATGGCTCTTTTGGGGTGAAGGTTATAATTTTGCTATCTACTTCCAGGTCTCCTGGGATTTGTTTTATAGGATTATTGTTGATGTCGATTTCTTCAACTGCGAAGGTATTATTTAAGGCTACGCTTTCTGGTGCAATGGGTTTGGAAAATTTAACAGTTATGCTGCGATTGGAAGGAAGATCGATGACGGGTAAGTGGTCATCCTCCTGTAGATATGCGCTGCCAGCCGGTATCCCACCAAGACATTGACCTGCGTCCCCTAAAGCTAAATCCTGCGTTGCGGCATCTAGAAGACATGGAAAGCCAGGATATACTGCTTCTATATAGGGAGCCCTAGAAACTACCGATTCTGGATTGCCAGATGGTATCCCTGTAAATGCACCGATGGGATCCCGCTGCTCCGTCTTAACAGCCAACCCAAACCCCTCATCAAACCCCTCCTGAAACGCATTCCCCGCCAAATCGGTAATCCCACTCCCCAACTGCAGCTCATAACTGATCGGATTCAGTTCCTCGCTGTATTGCAGGGGCTCCTTGGGTTTGACGACCAGGGCGGCGCCGTCCATGTAGTAGTCGATGTCCTGTTCGAGCACGCCGCTGTTGTCGGTCTTATAGAGGGTGACGTTGCCGGCGATGGTGGCGCGGTCGAGCGGCTCGTCAAAGTTGAGGATGATCGGGTCCCCGGGTTTGGCCATCTGGCTTTTGTCGGGGCCGCCCTGGGCGGTGAGGTCTTCGAGCGTCCAGCTTTGCAACGTCGGCGGGGTGGTGTCGGCGACGGTGTTGTCGGGCGGGTTTTCCTGGTCGGGGTAGCTTTGCAGTTGGAAGCTGAGCAGGCCGTAGGCGAATTCCTGGCCGAGCACGTCGGGTTCCACCATGGAGACGGCGTCGAGGTTGAGCACGCCTTCCTTGGGGTCGACTTCGCCGACGCCGACCAGCTCGATGTGCAGCAGGTCTTGGGTGAAACCACCGTTGGCTTCGGCTTCTTCGGTGCTGATGGCGACGTCCATGAACAGGTGGACGATGCGCAGGGCGTCGTCGCGTTGGCTGTTGTAGGGGTTGGGCACCAGGTAGCCGGTGGCGTCGGAGAGGAAGTGCATTTTGACGGCGCCGGATTTTATGCCGGCCGGCACTTCGCCCCCGATCATCACGTCGATGTTGGAGCCGGTGAGAATGGTGTCTCGCGGAATGCGAATGGGGGTGACGTCGGTGTAGACGGTGACGTCGCCGAGTTCGGCGCGCACGTCGCCGCGGGTTTGGGTGGCGCTGTTGTTGCCGAGCAGGGTGGCGTTGACAGGCACTTCATTGACCGGCTTGCCGGTGAGCAGGGATGTGGTTTGCCGGTTGTTGGAGTCGGTGATGCGCTGCACCAGGATGGCCGGTTCGCCCCGGGGTGAGGAGTCTTTCGGGGTGAAGGTGATCTCGGTGCCGGCGAAGGTGCCTTCGCTTTCGTCATCGGCAAAGGTGCTGGCGAGGCTGTCGCCGATGCGCAGGGTGTAGGTTTGGCCGGCGTCCAGGTATTCCTGCTTGGGGTCGACGGTCATGTAGGGGCCGTCGATGAGCAGGGCGGCGTCCACCAGGTTGCCGTCGGCGTCGAGCAGGGCGACGGTGTCGTCGGGCTGGCCGGTGACACCGCTGTCGAGGCCGTAGTGGGCGGTGGCCTGGTCGATGGGCTGGGTGAACTGAAGCCGGAAGGTGGAGAAATCCATCACCGGTTCGTTGGTGTCGCCGCTGGGAATGGCGCGGCTGAGTTTAAAGGCCGGGTCGGAGACCATCAGGCTCTTGGGGCCGCGTTGCAGGGCGCGGGTTTTGAAGTGCACCTGGCGGTTGGCGGCGGTGCCTTTGTCGAGCTTGAGGTCGTTGATCACCACGGTGTAGTCGGTGAGCGGGTCGAGTTTTTCCACCGGGGTGAGCACGATGCCGCGCTGGTCGTCTTCGACCATGGCGGTGGTGTACTCAAGCTCCGGGCCGTCGGCGTCGCCGGCGTGCAGGGTGATGGCTTGTTTGGCGTCGTCTTCGGTGACGTCGCTGGTGAAGCGCAGCACCAGCGGCGCGGGGGTGGCGACTTCGGTCTGGCCGTCGTCGGGGTAGGCGTAGAGCAGGGATTGCCGCGAGGCTTCGGCGGAATCGTTGCCGGGGGCGCTGCCGCCACCGCCGCCACAGGCGCTGAGCAGCGCCGCGGAGCAGAGCAGTAACGCGGGAACTTGCGTGATGCGGGCCGCCAGGAGGGCGGCGTTATCGGGCTGTATTGTTTTCATAATACCCTCTTAGAACTTCATGCTGATGGAACCACCGAAGACGTTGATCTCGCCGTCGGTTTCCACGTAGTCGTCGTTGCC
>TARA_R110001606_G_scaffold74928_3_pt1 | contig 19122 bp, 16 predicted proteins | sample TARA_R110001606 | Tara Oceans TARA_R110001606 (sample SAMEA4398315) | marine metagenome | biome: Polar Biome; feature: [SRF] surface water layer (ENVO:00010504); material: water (ENVO:00002006), including particulate matter (ENVO:01000060) such as... | depth 5 m | reverse complement strand
TAGATACTAGAGAAATCGAAGGTTGAATCTAATGTCTCGCCGATCATCCCAGCAGACGCTGTGTGTGGGCCTCCTTGCACTGTTATATATTGATCTACTCCATTAAATGTAACATATCCATTACTTCTAGGGTATAGGTTTTCAAAGACGTATTTATCCAAATAAGACGATGAGTTGTTAAACTCTGTCTTCTCAGCTAACGTCCCATCATATGGGAAATATTGATGAATTCTCTCAAATGATTTTGCGTAATACAACTCTGCTGATCCAAACTTAGCAAAGTTAGAGGCTGTTGAAAAGTCAATAGGTGGAGAGAACTGTTCAAACTCCTTTCTCTTGGACTCAACGAAGTCTCTTGACTCAACTGTCTGTACTAGATCGTCTGTTGATTGTGACTTGCTAATTTGGCTTGATTTCCTAGAATCGAATAGATCTTTAATACTCATTAGTCTACCACTCTGAATTTGAATCTAAACGGCTGTTCTTGCCATCCATTAGTTTCGTCATGGAACGAATACTGTGCTTCATATAAATATCCCTCTTCTAAATAAGAAGTGTCTAGATCAAAATAGTTTCCGGAAACATCGTAAGACAAGACAGTGTGTAATGTAGAGCCTGTTCCATAAGGAATCGTCACTAGGTCATCAACACTTCTCCTAAGTTGATATGATCCACTTTCGATCACCAAGCTAGGGATAGACGACTGAACAGCCACAGTGTATATGTTTGGAGACCAGTTTGCTTCTCTAACATATAGGTTTAGTCGATGAACTTGATTTTTGCGGTATTCTTTCTTTAGTCCCGGCATTGATAATACATATTCCTCTTCGGGATTATATCCGTATGACTGAAAAGACTTAACAGCTATCGTCCCCGTGTGATAGGCGACAGAACCGCTGTACCAGACATCAAAAACGGATGATGAAGTAACATCAGCAGCAATTTGAGCAGTATAAACCCCAGTTGAAACCTTTGTGATTGCAGACTCAGCAACAACTGCACCATCAGAAGTATAACGTATACTAGCACTAGTTGGTATGATGGGAAAGTCCCTTAGAGTCCCCCTAATGCGATTGTAGAGATACAGAGTGTTTAGGTTGTCGCCCGCACTAACAATCGATGAGGATGCGTAGAATGACCCTCTATCGTCCTTCCTTGAGCTATCCCAACGTGCCTCAAGAACAGGTTTCTGGAAATGGAACTCGGTGTCCTTTCCAAAGAACTTCTTTGTAAAGAATGATTTAGCCTCTACTTCGAGAGCGTCTGTAAGTTTTACTCCGAATCCAGAGTTTGTCCAAGGCGATACTGATGCGAGCCATTTCTCTACAATGTCTGATACATCTACTTCCAAATCTTCAAGACCCGTACTGAACGTCTGTGTTGTAGCAAGGGTGGCGTGATAGTCTCCGCCGGGTGCAACCCAAGCGGTACCAGATGCAGAGTTGACCCAGTTGGATCCTATATTATCATTAGTTATGTCCTGATATGTTTCCATGTCCATTCCATAACCCTCTTCCCAAGAAGATGATACTGCAGAGATAGACAAAGTGAATCCTGAGGGTACTGTCTGAGAGTGTGGGGCATTATACATTTTCAAATACCATGATACTCCACCAGATACCGGCACAGATAGTGCGTCCCTATCGGCTTGAAGTTCCGTAGTATCGAACTCTATCAATGATCTAGCTAGCTCAGCAGATGCAGAGGACTCTTGTCCATAAATAGAAAAGACTTCCAAGATATCAGAGGCTCCCATATTTGAGCCTGTCCCTCTTGTTACCAAATTCTCCTCAAAGGCATTTGTTATCGTATTGTCCTTTGTAGCAAAATATCTTTTAATCATACCGCTGTTCCTCTTATATCTGCATTGAAATCTTTTATCTCGAATATAACATTACGAGGGGCCCTTAGATACGTACCATCTAGTGACTTCATTTCCTCTATCGACACGGGTGCCGTATTATAGCTTGTTCCTACCATAAGCTTTGGAAGCACCTCTGTTGTGTCGAGTACTCCATCTACTTTATTTATGGTATTGAAAACATTTGTAATATAGAACGGCTCTCCGATATGCATCTTTTCAGACATCTCCGAAGCAAGTCTGGACATGATCGTGTTGAGAACTTGTGATTTATCACTTGTTGGGTCGACAATCACCTTAAAGTCAAAACCGATATTGACTATCAGCGCGTCTTCGATATCGATATTATCATTAAGAGTCTTATATGTTTCAAGCCATGTCTTTATATTCGACTTGATTGTACCATTTGATTTACTTAGGTTCCCGTTAGAGTCAGACGACATGATATATAATGATAATCTCCTGTTCGATGAAGATGGATCATTAATGATTGTGGCTCTCTTGACTGTTCCGAACTTAGCGGGCATTAGATATACTAGTGCCTCATAATCTTCTTTGGTTACGGCTCTCATTTGAGTGAACTTAGATGATAAAACCCTAGTTCTTATCTCATTAGATGTTGGTTGAGAAACGTCACCGGAGATAACACTAGAATTGGCTGTTTCTATAGAAGTAGTTACTGATCGTTCTATAACTGCTGACGACGTAGAGTCTCTATCGACGAAATCCATCCTATATTCTCCCATATTCTTCAATCCACCAGTTGCTACGTTGATAGTATCTGAGGTTGAATTAGCATATGTGACCGTTAAGGTGGTGTTCGATGGGGCTACTCCAAGAGTCTTTGTGCCCAACAGTTCTGAAGGATCAAAGGCCGTGTCTGTTATATAATTTCTTCCTGTGAATTGGAGCGTTACTTGCGATGGTTCGATGATACTCTGTGAAGATATAACTTCCTCATCGCCAGATCCGAATTGTACATAAGTTCCACTTGAATCTCTAGATACAACAAATCTCCTAGGTACAATCTTACGTTTGATGATAGATGGAACCCCATCTGCTCTAGCTGATACATTTGTTGTATCAATATAGACCACATCCTGCGCTAGATGTTTTACTTCATAATAAATGTTACCTTCAGAATCAACTACAGAATCAATGTTAAAAATAGTTGGAGGGCCAACTCGGATCTTCTTGAACTTCTCAAAAGTTCCGATGGCGAAATCAGAAGCTATTACCATATATGATACAACAACTCCCTTTCCCCTAATCGCGTAGTCAGTAGGTTTTCCTGTTACAGAATCAAATCTAGCAGCTACGACCTCATTCTTCGAGTCCCCGAAATCTACATCTGTAGATAGTACAAAGGAAACTCCGGAATCGCTTCTTACTACTGCGCCTTGTTTTAAGATTGGGATATATTTAAAGTCTGGACCTAGACCTGTAGATGCCGCTGGGACAATGACGTAAAATGATGTGATCGCCGATACTGGTGGTATAATTGATGAGTCGATGCCTTGACTTTGAGCATGCTTGATTACATTATCATATTCAATCGAATTCTGGATGAATGACTCGTTGGCCTGATAGTCTAGGTAGAATGATAACATATCTCCAACATATGAGACAGCATCAATCATATAAGACCCAAAAGAGTTCTCTGAGAAATCCTTATAGTTATCAGGAAAATACCTTCGCGCATGCTCTTCCAGATCATCTTTAATTGATTTGAAGTCTCTGCTGGTATAGTTAATCATTTTCTTTTTATTCGACATTAGTAAAATCCTATAGTTGTGTCCTGATCTATCTGTAGCTCGAATACAGCTTGGATAATGTTCCTAGGAATAGTATAAACTATCTTCACATATATCGAGTTATTATCGACATCTAGTGCAGATGCAGATACGGAAATATCATCGATAGTTAGATACGGTAAGTAGGTTGAAATTTGTTCTGAGATGTCTGAGCTTAAATTAGCTCTCACTTGAGAGAGATTTTGTTCGAATAGGTACATACGAATACCTACACCATAGTCGAGGTCGCTTATATTCTCGCCTTTGAAGGTCATCAAAAGATTTTTAAGAAAAAATCCTATCTGATCTTCAGGTTCGGTATAAACCTTAAACGTATCCCCTTCGCCTTGCGACAAAGGCCATTGTGGTCCAAATAAAGCCATGCTCTTTCTCCTCAGGAGTAATTAGGTCGCTAAGTCAAATCTTTCTTAGGATCAACGCACTCTTCTCCATTTGCATCATAAATTAAAGTCTTCATTCTCCTCTTGACCCACCAAGGTAACCTAATTGATGGTAGAGATAGAAAGTCCAAAGGATTTGCTATCCTCATCATCTTGGATCTTTCCGAGTCGTCAGAATCGTCTACACTTTGCCCATCAGGATGATTGGCTAAATACAGCGAAGAAAACTCTCTGCGCAAAAAGTTCTTCCCGAACTCATTTACCACCCTATCCCAATCGTCGACGTCAGGGTCATCCGATATGTCTTCTCTTTCAGAATCGTCTCTGCCGATTGCTGCTGGTAGAGTTTCCATACAATAGATAGCAGTCATAGATGGGGACTGTTTGATGTTGAATACCTTGCCCATGATAACTTCAAACTCTGTGCTATCAACCATCTTATTGATTAAACACTCAAGGTCGTAAGTCTCTGATCCTTGGAAAGGATCAAAGTCTCCAAAGTCTGAATCTATCACGGAAACCTCTGATTCAATTAGTGGTACTGTGAATGTTCCATCACTGAACATGTAGGCTTTCTCTAACGATGATTTTCCCATGAAGGTAGCGTCTTGATTGAGGTGTTGCACAGATGAAGCCTCGGACTGTGGGAACACTAAGGATAATCTCATACCGTAGTTGAATCCTGATGATCCAATAGTTCCGGTTGGAGTTGGATTCTCCCCTTCAAGCAAAAATGACTCATCGTATGTTACTTCCATATCATCAAACTCTCTACCAACAGTGTGGTTTCTGACTGCTGCGATAAGCATTGAAGGGAACTGCGCCCCTCTGTGTTTGTTTAGATCTTTCAGCTTGCGAGTGTGACTACTTGATGAGAATCCTTTGGATAGCAACTCGCTTAGCATCCCAGAATATATGAAAGAAAGATCGCCGAAGTAATCGGATATCTTCTTTCCCTCTAATAAGCCTAAGTTCTCGCTAATGTAGTCGGACATATCAGATAAAGCTACGACACCTTTGTAAGTATTTGACCTTCCAGATAGGAATGGAGGTAGGGTGAAGTTTGGCTTGTTTTGGACCCTAATATAACTCTCTATTATAAACTGAGGATCTGATGTTTGACTGACTGGTCCTTGTGTATTGTTGCTTCTAACCTCAGGAATAGCTCCTGTATTCAGTACTCCTCTCTGCTTATCAGCGTAGTACTGATTTAGGCCAACGTTGCTTGTGGAACTTGGGAACAAGGAACTCATCCCGAAGAACGACCTCTGTAGGTCATAGTATCTCGGCTTATCCGTTATCCCATTTACGACTGACTTTCCAAGTCTATCCATCTCGAACCTTATGAGCTCCGACATGACCAAAGACGCTTCCGTCTCGAACACTTTTATAAAATATATTTTTTGAAAGAACTGTAACTTCTTTATCGATGCGAAACGCAAATCTCTCTTTTGTATGTCTTTAAAGTTCTGGCCCTTAAAGAAGTCTTCTCTTTCTTCTGCGTTGGACAATCTAAAAGCAACCGATTGTAATCCAAACTTCTCTCTACTCTGTGATGCTACGCTTATTGGGTCGTACCCCTCGTTTGGTATTCTAACACTAGAATCTCCAACAGTTGGGACATCTCCTATCATAGATCTCTTCGTATCCTTATCTATTGGTTTGTACTTATCCATGCCGATTTGCATCGAGTTGAGAGCGTCCATAACGTCTTTTGATGGAACTACCCCATCAACATCTATCATTCTTTGGTATGCCTCTACACACTGTTCTAAAAATACGTACCAATATCGTTCTCTAACAATTCGAACTTTCTTATTCGAAGCGAAAGTTCCAATCTCTTGCATTTCCTTTTTCATTTTGCCCGCGATGTACATGGACATAGATTTATCAAAGTTCTCGTTTCTTATTTGCAAGTTAGAAAATAAACCATAGCCCTTTATGAAGTACTCTCCGATGTATGTTCTAATCGTTGTTCTCACAACACCATCGAGTTTTGCTTTGTTCTTGCTATCTAGAAGAAGATGAAATGGCTTCTCAGTTACACAATCTCTAGGTTTGCCCAATCTAGGGTCTGTCTTTAAAGATGAGCTGAGATTCTTTACTCTATCTGATATATCTTTCATTCCGAATAATCCCGGACTTTTTGGATCACACCCTTCTGTGTCTCCGAAGGCTTTCCTACCCAATTCTATCCAACCTGAGAACGGCCTAGGCTCGACGAAGAATGGTGGATTATTATAGCTTCCGCCATACAAATCTGGACTTAGTGGGATTATTCTGTTGCTAGCATACGTACCTAGCTCACTTGGGTTACCAGACGGAGTATATACAAAAGATTCCTTAGTCAGGTCATCGGATACATATCCAAATTTGTAACCTACCGGGAGGCCATCAGAACTTGAGTCATCTGTTAGAATAGATTCAACTATACCATTATTTAATACTTCAAATGCAGATGCATATAAATCGCTATAACTTCTGTTATTTGGTAGCTTACTATTCATAATTTTGTTGAATAGGGCTTTCCTAGGATCCCTCTTGTCGTTTGCATTGAGTTGGAATCCAAATGATTCCATGAGTGAAAGCTCATCAGCAGATGTAGGAACAGGTGTAATGAAGTCAGATTCTGTTACCAAATCTCCATCGACCTCTTCTTTTACTCTGAGTCCGTAATCAAATACGTTTTTGGCTGTCTTATTATTGTTTGAAATTACCCTCAAGAAGTATGTAAAGTCATCTGAGGAATCTCCAAAAGAATATGTAGCCTTATTTGCTGTAGCGTCGATATCATATTCTATACCTCCAATATCTTCAAGCCCAAGTATCTGTTTTCGTTGTTTTAATGCTACAGTATCAGGATAGATACCAATAGCTGAGCCCTCGTCGTCCGTTTTTAGATCCATAAGCCACTGTCCGAATTTGCCCTTATCTAAATATTTAAGATCTCTTTCTGATTGTGAGTTTTCATAATTGTGATTGAAGAATTTGCGGAAGCCTCTGACGAACTCTCGGTTACCTTCGACATCAGCCATAGCCTCAGACAATATTCCGCCCTTACTAAAGAAGCTATTAGTCAATGATCTTGATATGTTATTAAAAAATGCTTCGGTAAGCTCATCTTCTTGCTCTTTATCAAATTGGCTTTGGGACCTATCGTTAAATACGTTATTCGGATTGCATGCATCTTTTAGCATTTCGTTTGTTGCTGCTCCAATGAAGGGTCCATCTGTTTGATTATCTCCGACGATATCTAGAACGTCAGACAGTGCCTTTTCTGTCTCTTCGTTCAACTTATCTACCCAACCGGCGGCTTGTTCTGGTGTTAGTCCCTGTGATTGTAATATATTATTACGCATGTCGTCCCACTCGTTCAACTGGTCGTTTGTAAGACATAGAGCTGGGGAGAACGGAAGGTTTGGGACACCTGCTTCTAATAATTCTTTTATCCTATCTCTATCTTCTGGTGTTAAGAAGCTACCTAGATTTCGGAAGAAGTACGCTACCTGCGTAGGATCTCCGAGTAATACTTCCATCTCTGGACTCATTGCTACTATTACTGTAGCTACTCTATTGTTGAACTGCTCATTCTCCTCACCCTCATCAGCTACCATTGCGCCCAAGAACTCTTCGGTTGAAGCGACAGATGAGATAATGTTAGCGACCTTTGCCCCAGAACCTTCATAATCTAATCCTGCGTCAAAAAGCACAGGAGAAAATAGTGCATCGGCCAAAGCCTTTGCTCTTTCTTCTGCTGATGAAGGATCTTCTCCGTCGTTACAGAATGCTTCATTTAGAGCGTCCAAGAAGCTATTATACTTATTCTTTAGATTGTCTCCTAGGTCTCCAGTGATAGCATCTGCTGCTGCAGCACCAAGTACCTCTAGGGCATTACACAATGCACTCTCGAGAAAGGACATGAGCTTTTTGAGAATCTTTATTGCAATATCTGTGGCTATCTTTATCAACGCCTCTCTAAATATTTCCAAGAAGCCAGACTCTGCCCAAAATCTGAAATTGATGCTGGGTATTTGTATTTTAGGCAATGTTAGTCCGAGATGAGGATCACACACGTCCAAAGAGAGAGTTTTTAGAAAATCTCTTGGTGATGGTTGAAATATTGGTGGAATAGGACAGTTTGAAGTAAACTCGCTTATCTTATCTGTTACAAATCTAACAACAGGGTAATTATTCATTTTCGCAAAGAGATCATCTAAAGCGAATTCTCTTAGGATGGACTCGATAGCAAAGTCAAAAATAACATCGTATACGTTATCGACTTTTACCCCAAGAGAGGTTTCTTCAAATGACTTGGCTGCTTCCTCATAACCATTTGGTTCTGCATTATTTGTTGTATCCGGAGAAGCAAATGCAGTAGTCATTCTTAGTATTGATTTATCAAGCTGTCCTTTAAAATCACTACGTATCCTAACCCCACGAAGAGTACTAACCAACCTTCTTTCCTTAGCTTTCCTAGCATAGTCATCATCTCCTTTGAATATTCTTTTTTCAAAATCATATGTCTTTGCAAAGGATTTTAAATCATAGTTTTTTTCGCCTTTGCCTCCGAACCATACATTGAAAACTTCCTTGTCTTGACTTGAAAGGTCTTCCCAAGGATTATTGTTCGAATAGATGTCTATCATATTCCTAACAAGCATCCTTGACTTGACTATGTCTCCCATTTTCTGCGATCCACCATCAACCTTCTTTAGCTCAATAAGGTCAGATAGGCTTATGTCTCCGAAGTTCTTTTCTATCTCCGCATTAAGATCTGCCCTGAATGAAGAAGGTAGTCCATTCAGAAATAGCCCGAATGTATTAATTTCCATAAATTCAAATGACTTCTCAACAAGAATACCAATAAATCTATCGAACGATACACCGCCTAAGAGGCACTCCAAAGCTTTCCCCGAAACCTTGGTCAAACCACAGATACCAAAGGCAGATATAATCTCTCTTATATCCAGATTTGAGTCTCCATTGATAGAATCTTTGAAGCCCTGTATGAAAGTGCTACCGGGGTTTTTTAAGGTTTCACGCTTAGCATCTAGGTATTCTTGATAATGAGGAGATAGTTGTATCTTGTTCCCAACATTTGGGTGCCTTAATGATCCAATTTCCAAATTCTCGTGCTTGGTTTTAGCAAATAGCGCTGCTTTATCTTTTAGGTCTGATTCATTAGATACCGAAATAGATATAGATTCTTTAGTTTTTCTATCTCCATTGGAGTTTTTGTATTTGTACGATGGTGTATCAAATGGAATTGGTTTGAGATCTTTTATTTTAATTACTTGAAACAATGTATTTTTGTTTGTACCTTTCGGTAACGTACCGCTTTGAAGCATAATAGAGTATGCTTTGTTCTCATATTCTTTTTGATATCTCGCAATCATTGAAGCTTTTTTCTCTTCGCTAAATGACGGCTCCGCTGCCTTCTTTGCCCACTCTGCTGGAATACCATCAGATACCTTGGCCATCTCTCGGCAGGCATTCTTCGCCATTTCGCTTTCCAAATATGAAAACGCCGATAGAATTTCTTTTGCAAGTGAGTCAATGACCTTTCCATTACCAATTCCAAGCTCATTCTCTAGCAAGCATGCTAGCCCTGTACGAACATCTTCAATGTTTCCCAAGTTACCATGATCAACAACATAGGCGGGGTAGAAATGGTCAAGAGTGAACTCCAACCAAGGCTTTGTCTCTTTGGATGTAATATCATTGATTACTTGATCTAAATTGCTAAGGAAATTGAATATAACAGCCATTTTAGGCTTACGCAGGATATTTCCTCTCTTCACTTTCAGTTTTTGATATTTATTGCATCCATCGTCAGGCATTGCGAATATCGCCTTTAAATCAAAAGGTTTATCATTACTCTTGAATACTAGTTTAATCTTCTTGGCTCTTTTTGCCCTGAACCATCCCGGCCTGCTTATCTTTGCAAAGCCATCATCAGATAAGACATCATTTAGTTCCTGTTCAAAGTTGTTAAGTGCGTCGATAGCTTTCTTGTAACTTATTCTAGCAGTCATATCGTTTTCCTCTCGGATAACGAATCCTGCACCAGCATTTTGAGCAGATCTATAGAATATCTTGTATGTTCTGAGGGTCCATTTCAATTGTTGTAGTTTTCGATTCAAACCATCGACAGATAGTATTATCTCTCCAGCGCCGGGAGTATCATCTTCGCTTCCAGTTAGAGCCTCTTCTTCAGAGCCTATGCTATCAAAGTTGAATGCAGGTATAGCTACCAAATATGTTGTACCAAGTGTTCCAGATCTAATATTGCGGTATGAGTCTTTGATGTACACAGAGTTCATAACTTTGACTCTTGAGGCATCATTTAGAGCCTTGTCTAAATCTACAAGTATCCTATTTCCACCAACTTCCAGCACAGGTGTGTTTGATGTTGATTGTTTGACTGCGGACTCATTCTCAAATACCCTAACATGATACTCACATTCTTTCTCATTCAAATATGAACTTTCAATGTTCCACCAGAAATCCTCAAGCGTAAAGTTTGGATTTGGAAAGCATGTTGGGCATAAATCTTCATCAACTGTATCGACTTCCAACTCGGTCACTTCACAGTCGCTTGTTTGGTAGCTTGAGTACTTCTTTTCTATTTCAGACATGCTTTAATCCTTATGTTGTGAATACATGCTTACTATTGATATAAACAGTTCCAAAATTCTCATTTAAATAGTTAATTTTTAGTAGTTCTAAGTTCTTATTAAAAAGAGACCGAGAGGCTAACGCTACTGTCGCCTTAGTTTGAATAAAGGCGGTTACTGGGGTATATGAACTCGGAGCCAAGGCTACGGGGACAAATGGAGGTACAGGTAAAGGTGCAACAACGTGTGTATGTGAGGCAAGAGCCAAGTCCATCTTCTGTATCATAGATGCATTATCTCCGACCATCGATGAAAGCTGCCCTATGGCCTCTAGAATCTCTTCTAGACAGTTAGCTAGATTATCTCCCTTCGGTATCGCTTGGAGCTGCTTAGAGGGGCTCCTTAGCTTTGCAAATGGCCTTAAGAAGTTGATCGACAACTTACTACTATCATCTGTGTAATTTCCTGCAATGAGTGATATGGTTCCAACATCTTCATTTAAACCACCTGTGGATAATCTCTCTCCATCTTTACCAAGATTTGCGAACTTTGCTCTTCCTGTAACTATCTTTATATCCCTCCTAGCATGAAAGCGTAAGGTGTCTGCTTTAATACCAACCGTTGACCTTCCCGGCCTTGCTTGTCGTGGAGTATCTGCTAATCCCATGTAAGCATCAATATCGGCCTTCTGTGAGATATAGACTCTTGCTGCATCAAGAGCAAAGTTTGGATTAAGTATTGTGTCTTCGTTTGGGGGACCATATTCTCCGTTCTTATTCTTGAATGAAGATCCTAAGCCGGCTATGAGATCAATCCTCGCGGCTTGAGTTCCACCTTTACCGCCAAAGCCAGAATATAGATTTCCGGGCCTATCACGACCTAGTATGACGAAGCAATTGTTCTGCCCTGCGATCATCTTCTCTGATGAAGCTAATTCATACGTTGGGATTGATTCATCAATTGGTTTGTTAGCAATTCCCTTCCGCTTTCCTGTCTTATCTAGGGACTCAACGAGGTCTTGATTCTTTACTCTCGTTTGGTTTTGTATTTTCTTGTTAATCATGATTACAGTCCTTTGATTATTTGGGATCTCCTAGTTGATTCCCAATGCCAAGGTTCGGCCTTTTTTCCTTGTTTAGGGTTAGTTGCCCAGTAAGGATTCTCGAAGTCAAACCTAGATGCGTTTGCATATAACCACTCATATTCATCCTGACCGAATAGAAGTTTTTTCTTAGAATTGCCTACAAAGAAATGAATATCAACTGCTAGTCCCCAACCATGATTCGATGTTCCGGGCTTGGCTGCTTTACTAGAATCTTTTTCCCAGAAATATACTTGCCTCTCGAACGTTCGCATACCTGTTCCACCTAACTGTGATCCCGGAAACTCTGTAGCAAATGCGGCAGCCATTTTATCATAATCCTTAACTACCTCTGTTAGCATTGTTGGCTTGTTTGTTTTTCCATTTACTGCTCTGCTAGATAGCTTGTTTGGGATTAAGCCATTCTTAACGAGCTTTCCTCTGTAGGATGAATTACTCCCAGTATATTCCCTCTCTAGTGGTTTGAAGTTTGAATTTTCTTTAATTGGTTCTCCCAATAACCACACGCTGTTACCTGAAAATAGAGATGAGTATGATACTCCAGTATCAGCTCCAAGCAAGGCCATGTATCCGGGGTGAAGCATTGATATTGTGGGCTCCTTGAATCTTAGATTCTCTGCTGTTCCCTCAATGATAGAGCCGTTCTCGTAATAACATTCAACTATCTGTCCGAACTCTATCTTGAGCTTATTGGCTGCTGAAAAGTCAGACCTAGCCTTGAAAACTTGTAATGAGTTGTATAATGCAAGCGCAGCAACTAGCTCAGTACCAGTTGTTCCCAATAACACAGGTAGAGAATCTCCCATGATTGGGAATGGACTATCAACATATGATATGCTACCGTCTTTAACATCAGAAAACTCTTGATACGTTATTGGCTTTATTGTTATTTCTAAGAACCCTGCTGGGCTTTTAGATTCTCCTGCTATCTTGGAGTTGCCGGTATTCTCTTCTTCTTCAAAAGAAGATAGGCATACGCCATAGAATAATCCTTCAGTGAATTTAGATTCATACCTTTGTCTAGCTAGGGTATCGTTCCTATAGGACATAGCATCAAAATGCTCTGACCCATTGTTAACAAAATTTCTAAAATCAAGTTTGGTCATTTTTGTCTCCCGAATGTTGGATCTCGTCAAATATTTTATTGAAATCCTTCTCGGTCAACTCGTCTTCTTTACTACTTTTACCAAGTAAGCCGCAGATCTTAACTAGTTGCTCATTTGATCGCTGAAGTGTTTCAACGTATTTCGCTAGTGTTCCACCCATATCTCTATGTAGAGAAGGGTCTTTAGCCAAATATCGCATAGCATCATCTAATAGCTCTCGAGTTGTTTCCCGATCGCTATTGAGATTGTCTACTGCGTCTTTTATATATTTATCATTATTCATATTGTTAATTAGTTGTTATTTAAATTTTGCCGTTATTCCAATCATCTCGGAACTCGCCATATCGACTCTTCATCTTATTTAATTGTGTTACAATTTGCTTCGTATTCATACCTGTGATCTCTCTCAGATATAGGTAAATTGCTTTCTTATTAAATATTTGAATCTCATCAACAGAATCAAAAAGTATCATGACTGCATCATAGACCTTCTTCTCTTTTTCTTTCGAGAAGTCAACTCTCCATGTTTCCATTTCCCTCTTCAACTCTCTAATTCTTTCATTACGAATCTTCTTGGCTTGATATGACTCGGTTTTATCAACAAAGTTTGTCTCCGGGTCACGCTCTGCGATCTCGAATGGAACTTCTCTCTCGAGCTTCTTTTTGTTCTTCTTTGCCTTATGGATAAACCAGTTCTTTGTAACAACAGAGAAGTATGAGAATGCTTTATACCCCTTTGCAGGATCAAACTTACTAAGTATTGTAGCTAGATATACCTTACACTCTTCGCGAAGATCGTCCACGTCTGGTAGTGTAGTAAAACGGTATGTGAATACAATCTTATCAACCATCTGTGAAAATACTGGCCTGATCACTTTAACATATAACTCATCTCTTTCTTTCAAATCATCAGTAGAAGAGAATCTAATTATTGCTTTTTCGTGTTCCTGCGTAAAATACATGTTTTTCTGTAACTTCTTCCTCGCCATCGGGTTCCTCCAGTTCAATATATTCAATTTCTTCTGCTAGGTCAAGTATGTCTCCATATTGATCTTGCAGTAGGACTCTTAATGCCTTTGTATGGTCTAATAATCCTTTCAGGGTCTCATCGCCGTAAAAAGCATCCATAGAATAGATAGCCTTAAGGTGATTGCCGTATGAGTCGATTATATCGATTAGATCAGAGGCATTGTTCGAAATAGTTACCAACTTTTTTGATTGTGCAACTACTAAAAAAAACAATCCCACATTTGAGATTGCAGACACAGCAAGTGCTGCTATAAAGTAATTATTCATTTTTCAACCTCCTTCCTAATCTTCTTTTGGTCATTTAGGAGTTCTCTGTTTTCTTCTATAGCTCGCCTAACTTTCTCGCCAATATCATTCGTCGATATATGTCGAACTGTCGTTTTTTGAGGTATCCTATGGATACTACTTGACCCACAGGATACGCAAGCTTCGAGGTCCTCCATCATTCCATGAAAGACCTCGTTTTCTTCAGAACATTTTTTGCAGTGATAGATGTAACTAGGCACTACTCAAATCTCTCTTTGGGCTCTTCTGTGTCTTCGGTAATCTTTTTGAAACCAACGGGGTTCGTGATAACAAGGTGATTTGAATCATCAACTTGAACATCAAAGTCTCGTAAAAGAGGGACAATATCAGTTTGTTCTAATAGTGCCTTTTGTAAGACCCCCATCATTGCTCCAATTGCTTGGTCAGATAATTTATAAATCATTTTTCTCTCCTTAGAATTATTTAATTTATTATACCATACTTTTTTTATATAAGCAAGTGTTTTTTTTATTTTTCTAAAGATAAAATGATTTCATTACAAAACCCTTCATACAATTCTTTATCTGAGAATTTGCTTTCAACTATTGGCTTCAAATCAGTAGCCAACTCAATTGCCTTATCGTAGTTCTTAAATACCTTTCGTAGGACCATTTTGTAAGATCCTTGATCAGCATAAGCCCACATAGAATCCTCTTCGATAACTCCCTTCCAAACAACATCAGGCATAACGCGATTTAATTTGTGCTTAACTTTTGTAAAATAATCCTTTCCGTTGTGAGATAGGAAGTCAAGCTGTCCGGACCAACCAACAGTAATAACTGGTAGAGCAACTCTCGCCGCTTCATACATTGGAAGACCAAATCCCTCTCCATGAGAAATATTGATCAATGCCTTAACCTTATGATCTTCATAAAGGCCTCGCATTTGCCCCTCAGATAGATCTCCGTGAAGTAGTGATACCGAACACTTACGATTAGGATAAGCGCTCAGAAATGAACTTAACGAGGCTTCAGAGTAATCTCTATCCATACGACTGTTTGACTTACCATTTACTTTTAGTATTAGCCCAACTTCTTGGTCGATGAACTCTTCAACAAACCACTTCACTGTATTTTGTAAATTCTTTCTAAGTCCCATTTGAGAAACGCATAGGAAGTTGAAATCAAACTTAGGAGAGAACCCTTCGATCTCCTCCGAAGATACTAGTGGAGTATTCTCCCACACAACGCTAACTGGCGTGTTTAGAGTGTAATCACTCTCATCGCCATTGTCTTGCAATAGTACAGCTTTAGATCTTTCATACACATCTTTAGCATGCTGGGATACTACCAATAACTTATCCATCATATTGCCCTTTTCAAGCCATTGTGGTGAAACCTTGGTTGTCTCGATTCCTGCCGTATATCCAATGTTGATTGGGCAGATCTTCTCGAACTCATTCGGTATTGTTATTTGCAATGAAACATCTGGTGTTAGCGTCTTATTTTCAGATGATAATAACGTAGCAGTTACTCTCTCATCTAACCAGCCTCTGAATTCATCATCGCTCCAAATCCACCCAGTCTGACCCCAAGGGATAGGTTGGATGAAGATATCGAATAGATCTTCTCTAGATCGCAAAGCTCGAAGAGCAAATCTAGATTGTTCTCCGTATCCAGACTGCGATAGAACAGGACCTCTTACAAATATTTTCTTTTTCACTTGTTCTCCCTTAATTTATCAACGAGCCATGAAGATGATTGTGGTTTATCTTTACCGCCAACACCCCATAACATTTGTATTCCCAATTTGTCGCAAAGGTCCATCTCGGGTGTATTTTTCTTCTTTCGGTCTCCACCATTTGCAAAAGCATCTGGTCTATGGATCTTTATCGCCTGATTCGCAGTATCGTCATTATCATTAAAACTAACGACATGATATACTGATCTCATTTCTCTAATTATCTCAGCCCTTTCATTCCAAGGCATGAACACATAACCCTTTTTTCTCATAAGCCAATCGTCAGAGTTTATAGCAACGATAACTTCGCCCCATTTTGCTGCATCTTGAAACATTCTTACATGTCCGATATGGGGAGGGTCGAACCCTCCGGATACCATAATCTTTTTTTTCATTATTCATTGCCCTCTTCACCATCTATATTTGAGCAATCTTGATCTTCGCCCACACTTAGTGATGTAGAATCTACAAACCAGTTAATATCTTCAATCTTTAGCTGGATCTCGTCACCATTGGAGTCAACCGCTTGAGCTATTTCATAAATCTTATCAGAGTTACTTTCGTAATACACTTGATTATCAACATCAAAATATTGATGTTCCATACGCTCATTAGATGGTTTCCGCTTAATCTCTTTTGACTTCTTAATCATACAATCTCCTTATAAATTATACTTGAGTATCCCTTTCTAGTATCCCAAGATCCACATCTCTCATTAACCTCTAACATCAGACTTACCCAACGTTCATTGAAGTCCTTAAAGTTGTAGTTTTGCAAGACATGTCGCCTTCCTCTCTCTCCGAGCTCTTTACGATACTCTCGACCACCATGATACATTTGGTTAAGGGCTGAAAAGAATGACTTCTTAGAGATTCTATCTTCATAAATATATGGTACTTGTTGTGATCCAATAATCGCTTTAGATGATGGATAGATTGGAACACCGTTTGGTCCCTCAGCGCCGATGACTTGCTCTTGAAGCCCACCAGTCATAGTGACTATGATTGGAGTAGCACAAGATAGAGATTCTAACGTTGATAGACCAAAACCTTCAGCATCAGAGATATTGATCGTCACATCTGCGAAATTATAAAACAAAGGAACTTTGTCTAATGGTACCTTTTGTGTGGAGAACAATACTTGCCTATCTGTGTCCAAGCCACAACGTGACGCGATAGCAGCTAGATCTTGCCCGTTAGGATCACTAGGAGCCGTGTGCATAATTAGTTGTGCCTTACCGTGTAAGTTCTCTTTGTCGAGCCATTCCTTCCACCACCACAAGAGCGTACCAGAGTGTTTTCTACGAGCGTTACGATTATTCCAGAAAGCGATAAACTTATCTCTATCTTCCGCAGCCACCATTGTCTCTCTGGCCTTGTCGATATCCATAGGAACGAACAAGTCTCCATCAACAGCATGTGGAATGTGCCTACAAGGAACATCAGGAGTCACTTCTCTCACAATATCGTCAGTAAGCTTAGAGATGCTTACAATTTGATCATTAGACTCATAGAACTTCTTATTGAACTGTGGAGCAGGGAAGTTGTCCCAAACATGATAATATACGATTGGACACAAAGGTCTAATCTCATTCTCTATTGCCCATAGCCATTCGTAGAACCGAGGGTCGGTCATCATCCATAAGATGTCTGGTTTCTCGTTACGCAAGACAGAGCGAATTATATCTTGTGTTCCATACCCATCAACGGGGATGACCTTCCAGTCTTCTGAAAAGCCATCGACAACTATAGGAGTGTAATCATGGTGTTTAATTGCTCCACCTAAGGAGATGACTTGGAACTTACCAGTCTTTAATAGTGCTTCTATAACATACCGAGTTTGTGTCCCTACACCAGAAGGGGATAAGGGGTGATCACTCAGTGTTAAGATCTTGATTTTTTTATTTTCCATTTCTAGCCTTTTTTCTATATTTAATATAAAAGACAACCTTCCAGTTGCTATTCTTTAATATAACACGTTTTAAAAGGTAAGTCAAGGCTTTTTTTATTTATTTTATCTTTTGCAATGTTCTGTATTGTTGAATGGACATCTGGTGCAAGAACCTCTATTTTTAATCTTAACGCCCTTGTTGATTAACCTACACGCATTTGTTAGTAGCTTCGTAGCGTTGGTGACCTTACGAGGTCCAGATGTGACTCTGAATATTTCAACTTGGTCTTTCTTAGCTGTACGTTTAAGTAGACCGAAATATGTTTCCACAAGCTCAGGTTCAATATCGTGCTTCTCACAGAAGAACTTCTTATATAAAGTTAGTTGATATCCAACCATCTTGTCGGCCTTCTTCTTTGCGTCCCAACCCCAAGAGCAAGACTTCCAATCGAGAATATGATATTTACCATCTGGTGTCTTCAATACAACATCGATAAATCCCTTAAGGAATCGTTCGAACTTGAGCTCCGTGATAGGCTCATAAATAGCTTCTTCGGATGAATAGACCTCGTAGCCCGGGAACATCTCTTCGAGGGCAGGAGCAATCTTGTCGAAGATCCCACGGCTCTGTTCTCTCATATCAACAATCATCTTATTCTTAGGTTTCTCATCAAGCTTCATTAACTCGACTAAGAACTCCTTATCGAAGTGTAACGGGAAGTCTTCTAGTTCTAGCTTCTTCAGTGCTGATTGCTCACACACAGAGTGTATTGCCGTACCAAAAGCCGTATAGACGTTACCAGTGAATCCTGATATGTTCTTGACGTACTGTAAGTACCACTTATATGGGCACTCAGAGTGTATTCTCAATTCAGAATATGAAATGTGTTTTTTAATAGTAGTCATATGTTCTCCTTTTCAATAGGATAACACACTATAGCATATTAGTCAAGAACTTTTATTCTTTTAGTATCTCAATCACATTGATCATCTTATTATAAAGTATCGGACAAAGCTCTTTAAAGTCATTCTTATCTCCTAGGAATAACTCTTCAAACCCTTTAGCCCAGTATTCACTAATTGAAGTTGCTGCGTATGCACTAGGAAATATACCAACGCAAATCTGACCTAGGGCTTCATATCCAACTGTTTCGTATAAAAATATATCTATATCCCTTCTGTAAGAATGGTCTGTCTCGAATCCCTCAGGTAACATATACTTCTGCGATAGAAGCTGTGCTAGTCGTCTTCTCTTTGCTAAGAACTCCGATTCAAGGTTTCCATCATCATAGATGGTTTCCATTTGTCTTTGTTCAAGAGCATGGGATATCTCATGA
>TARA_R110001606_G_scaffold94669_2_pt1 | contig 19132 bp, 20 predicted proteins | sample TARA_R110001606 | Tara Oceans TARA_R110001606 (sample SAMEA4398315) | marine metagenome | biome: Polar Biome; feature: [SRF] surface water layer (ENVO:00010504); material: water (ENVO:00002006), including particulate matter (ENVO:01000060) such as... | depth 5 m | reverse complement strand
CACTTTAAGATAGGCCTGAGAAGTTTCTGGGGTCAGGCGCCGGCATTTCTGGCGATCCTCGACAGCGCCAGGGCCGTCGGTATAGACGTAACTGCCGACGTTTATCCATACGAGTACTGGCAGTCGACCATCACAGTGCTGTTTCCTGACCGTGATTTTGAGAACAGGGCCACCGCAGAATTTGCTTTGACTGAGCTGACGTCGCCGGAAGGTATGATTATTGGCCGGTTTGAATCCAACAAAGCTTACGAGGGTCTTACGCTTGATAGCATTGCACGCCTTCGCAACGAAGACCCGGTCACCACTTACCTGGCCCTTGTGCAGATGTCAATGGAAACCGGAGCAAGTATTATTGCAAAGGCCATGGATATCGAAGACATCAAAGCAATCACCCGGTGGCCCTATGCCAATATTTGTTCTGACGGCGGAACAACAGGCCACCCCAGGGGCTGGGGCGCCTTCCCACGATACTTCAATATGGAAACGAGCGAACCTATAGAAATGAAAATTCATAAAATGACTGCACAAGCAGCTGAAAACTTAGATTTAGACAGCATTGGCGTTATCCGGGAAGGTTTCTATGCTGACCTTACACTCTTCGACCCGGATGCATTTATCGATCACGCCACCTACGGCAAAAGCTCGCAGCGGGCGACTGGGTTGAAAATGGTGCTTGTATCTGGCGCTGCGGTATACAATGGGCAGGAACCTACCAACATATTTTCAGGCCGATTGATCCGGGGTAGTCATCAATAGCAGCCGTTCGCTGATTGAGTAATTCGCTCCGCTTTTTATGAGTTTCTGATGATTTAAATCACTATTTTGATCCCCTATTCACCAACTAACTCCGATGAAAAATCTCCTAAATGTCGGCTCCATCATTTTCTTTATCGGCTTCTTTATCAAGTTCTTTCACATTCACTACAATGCAGTAGTCATGCTGGCAGGCCTTTTTATGCTGCTTGTCGCCAGTCTGATTGCCATCATTAAAAAAGAAAGCGTTGTAAACGGCTGGGCCAACCTGGCTGCTACTTTCTGGCTGGCTTTGCTGCTGTTTACAACCAAGTTCTATCCTTTTGTGCCTGTTGTATTGACAGTTGCATTGGTTGTCTCTATTGTAGGCTTTGTGACCATCGTAAGAACCAAAATCTGGAAAGCGTCAGTATTCCCTGCGATATGCATGGCGTTGGCGATCACATTTTACCTAATGCCTGCCGACAGCAAATATCATCTCATGAATGTTTGCTGGAACTATGAAATCGATACCGACTTCGCCACCTGGGACAAGTATTCGTGGTTCCTTTATCAAAACGGGAAATATGAAGAAGCATTGGATGCTTCTAGCAGGGCGCTCCGAATAGCCAGTGAAGTGGGAGACACCGAATGGGAAAATTTCATCGCCGACCATAGGAGCAGAATTGAGCAAAGAAGCTGGACAACCTTTCGCTAGAAGCTGCACAACAACTATCCTTTGGTGATTGTCAGTGTTCAATGGGCACTTTTCAAAAGTAATGTGCGTTATTTGTAGCGAATTACCTGCTTAAATTTCTCATACATTGCGCACAACACTCATACTTTTTGCTTTGGGCTGCCCGCTTTGGCTTTTTGCTAAAACTGAGCTTACGGGAGTAGTAGTGGATGAAGCCTCCAAAAACCCAATCTCCTACGTTAATATTGGCGTCTTTGACAAAAACATTGGCACCGTATCGGACGCAAAAGGCGTCTTTTCGCTGAACATCGGGGAAATCGGTCCGGGCGACTCGATTGTGTTTTCAATTGTTGGCTATAAAAGAGTGGCACATCCCCTGCGGGAGCTACTTAACACGTCACCTTTAATTATTCGGCTCAGGGAGGATGTTATTAATTTGAGAGAGATAGTGATTGAAAATGATCCTTCTGACATTAAAACACTCGGAGTGAATCGGGTTTCTGGTAAAAGGTTTGGTTTCGTTGGAGGCATCGGCGCTGGTGCCGAAGTATCACGGAAAATGAGTGTTTCGAAGCCTTCGTTACTTCAATCGGCCTCCATCTATGTGCGCAATAAAAGAAACGGCTCGTTCAAACTGCGCCTGAACGTTTATACTATCGACCGAAATGCCAATGAACCGGGTCACTCACTGCTTACCCGATCGATCATTCTGGAGTCGGATCTGAAGGAGGGTTGGCTCAACTATGATTTCAAGGAGCCGCTGGTGGTGGACGAACCGTTCTATATTTCCTACGAATGGGTAGAGGCCAACCTTCAGAATCCCATGATAGCCCTGAGGGGCAACAACCACGATGAAAGAGTGCGGGTAAGACCTGTGAGCATGGGAAGGTGGATCATGGGTGGAAACTACGATTTTGCCATCCGTTGCGAGGTAATGAATGACTGAGCAAGCTAAAATGACAACTCCACCCCTTCTCACCTCATACCCATGATGAAGAAAACGATAGGGTTTTCCCTTCTGGTAGTTCTTTGCGAGTATGCTATTTACGTGTGGTCGGGCGGTGTATCACGAGAGCCAGGCATCTACTTCCAGCTTGCAGCAAGGTATTCTGCCAGGGTTTCATTTTTGCTTTTTGCCGGCATCCTTCGCTGGACGGGCATCAAAGGGCTGAAGCACATTTATGCAGAAGAGCAGCGTCGGCAATTATTTGTCAGCTTACTTTTTCTGCTGGCCCTCAACCACCTTATCCATTTCTACTTTCTTGCCATGAACTTCGAAGCAAGAGGCATGGAGCTGCGTGAGTTCAAAAATTTACCAGGTGCTGTTGCCTACATTGTCCTGACCCTCTCTCCGTTCTTTTTATGGAACAAAAAAGAACTTACAAGAAGTCGCTACCAAATTATTATCTCCGGCTTTGTGCTGGTCACAGCCTTGTTTATGGGAACCTACGTCAAAAGGTTTACACAGGAAATGGAGGTGCCCATTTCGAAATATTTACTGACAGCCAACCTGGCCGTGCTGACTTCGTTGGTAGCCATCAACATCTTCAAAATACGCTCCGAAAAAAATCTCAAATAATTCAAGGTATCTACCCACCAATCTACACCAACCAGGGTCATTCCGATAAAAAAACTCACAATGAAAACTACTTTTTTGGCAGGTGCTATTCTTTTATTTCACAGTTTGACAGCACAAGAGTCTCTTACAAAGCCTTTTAAGGATTGCCATATCGACGGCAGTATTACTCTCTTTGATTACAATGCCAAAAAATGGATTTCCAGCGATATTAACGATAGCCATAAGCCCACTTTGCCCGCCTCGACTTTCAAAATCATCAACACCCTGATAGCCCTGGAAACAGGCGTGGCAAAAGATGAAAACCATTTGGTAAAATGGCCCGGAACCACCGACACAGTGAAGTATGGCTACCGGTCTGACATTTACCACGACATCACCATGAAAGATGCCTTTCGGCTTTCTGCCGGATGGGCCTATGTGGAAATGGCAAAGGAAATCGGCAAAGAACGCTATGAGCACTTTCTGAAAGCCAGCCACTATGGCAATGCCGATGTTTCCATCAACGACCCCGACTTCTGGAACTTTGGTTCGTTTGCCATATCGCCAGCCAATCAAATAGAAATCCTGATTGGCGTGTACGAAGAGACCCTCCCCTTCTCTAAGCGCTCTTTTAAAATCTTGAAAGAGATGATGATAGAAGAACAAAACGAAGGCTACACCTTGCGGGCCAAAACCGGCTGGACCCGTGATGGGGGAAAAGACACTGGCTGGTGGGTAGGTTATGTCGAAAAAGAAGACAACGTCTACTTTTTTGCCACTCGGCTGATAAAAGACAGGAAAACTATCAACCCAAATTTCGGAAGCTGTAGGAAGACGATTACTAGGCAAGTGCTGAGTGAGTTAAAAGTGCTGCCTTTAGACGAATAGTAAGTCGTATACCAGACAAGCTAAGGTGGATGTCTCCATGTTTGGGGTAAGTGTCGACAGGTTCAGAGTGAGTGCCTCCACTCACTCCCATTTTCACTTTCTATTTCTTCGTGAGGTGCCGCTTTTATTGGTCGCTGAACTCTATTCAGAACGTGTCTTCCGCACCACACTGCCGCTATCTTTCCATACCGAGTAAACCATGAGCAGGCCAAGCAAAAGAGTGGTGACAGCAGTGGCCGGAATGGTGCCCAGATCAAGGCCGCCTTTCGCAAGTGGCTTAGTAAGGAGATCGCCAAAGGTAGCGCCAAAAGGGCGGGTAAAAATAAATGCAATCCAGAAAAGTACCACCTCGTTAAGCTTGGTGAAATGGTGTAGCATCACCACTACCACAATAATGGCTGCCGTCACCAGCGCACCGTTCAGGTAGCTGAGGCCTAAATTGTCGCTTAGGAAATCGCCGAATGCAGTTCCCAGGCTATTGGAGAACAACACAGCCGCCCAGAAGTAAATCTCCACATTTCGACCCACAATCGGATAGACTTCTATTTTCTTCTCGCTATTGTGCCACGCCAATAAAACAAGCACCAGAGAAGCAAAAAGGATGAAAGAACCAACGGCGTAACCCAGACCTAAGCTCCTGTCCATAAAATCGGATATTTCAGTACCCACCGTAGTAGTGCCTACAATCACAAGCCAGTAGCGAACAACATGATAGCGACCAGCCTTCAGTTGGAAGAGCAGTGCCAACAAGAAGAAAGCCATTGTTATGGTCAGACTCGCCAAGTATCCCATGTCAAGTGTCATCGACAAAAGGTCGCCAAGGGTTTCACCCAGCGTGGTGGCCAAAATTTTCATGACCCAAAAAAGCAGGGTAATACCCGCCACTTTGTTTAGCTTTTCCATTGAGCAGTTGGTTTTTCCGGGAGTTGACCTGTCGTTCACTTATTCTCCGTCATCATCCATATCACCTTCTTTGATCGTCTCAGTTTTTAGAATTTCACCTACCGGGGAAATCACTACTTCCATATCTAAAACGCCTTTCTCCAACACAAATTCATAAGCAGTGCCTGTAGGACTTTCCGTCATTTCTATCGCTTCTATCATATACCCTGCAAAAGCGGAGTCAAGAGCATTTTTCACCGCAGCAGGCACCTCTGCCTCTTCTATTTCATGTTCTGTCTCCATCCACACTCCTTCCGTACTGAAGTTGGCTGAATAGTCATTTCCGTCGAGTTCGAACTCGGCTTCCCACTCAGTGTCCGTTTCCATTTCCCACTCTACGTCAGCAGCTGAAGCAAATTTCTTTTCAAAAGCAGTTTTTACTGCGGCAGACGGTTGCTTATCGTTAGCCTCGCACGATGCCATTACCAGAGCAAGTATCATTACCGAAAATGTTTTTAGCTTTTTCATATGCTTACTTTTATAAGGTTTACAAGTTTGGGTTCAAAGTAGCAGCACGATTCTGTAGAAATTTTGAATTGAGTATCAGCATGGGAAAAATTTTGGAAGCCACAGCGAAAGCACTCCTTCAAGATTTATTCAGAATTCAATGGTTACTTTGCGGCAATGAAAATCCTGATCATTGAAGACGAATTGGAACTGGCACAAAACATCGCTGACTATCTGTCGGGGGAAAGTTATCTCTGCGAGCATGCTGCCACTTTCGACCAGGCAATAGACAAAATCGAAAGCTTTAGCTACGACTGCATCCTGCTGGACTTAATGCTGCCGGGAGGTAGCGGGCTGGAGATACTTGAGTCGTTGAAAAAACAGAACAAGCAGGAGGGTGTGATCATTATCTCTGCCAAAAATGCCATCGACGACAAAGTGAAAGGCCTGCAAATAGGTGCCGACGACTACCTGGCCAAACCGTTCCATCTGTCAGAGCTTTCTGCACGAGTGTACTCGATTATCAGGAGAAAGCAGTTTGGCAACAGCAACACAGTAAGACAAAATGAGCTGGAAATTGACCTCCTCGGCAAAACTGTGAAAGCAGCCAATCAAGCTATTAACCTAACGAAAAAGGAGTTTGACCTTTTGCTCTTTTTTGTGGGTAATAAGAACAGGGTGATCTCCAAAAGTGCGTTGGCCGAGCACCTATCCGGCGACCTGGCCGATATGCTCGACAATCATGATTTTGTCTACGCTCACATCAAAAACCTAAAAAAGAAGCTCAGTGAGGTGCATTGCGACAACCACCTGAAAACGGTGTACGGAACTGGCTACAAATGGGAAGGATGAGCAAGCTTTTAGATAAACCCCTCAAGACATTTACGCTGTACGCACTGTTCATTCTGGCATGCAGCATTCCAGCCTACTATCTGGTGGTCGACTATATCTGGCTCAATGAGCTTGATGAGCACAATGAAATAGTCAGAACCAGAATGGAGCAGGGGTTAAACAATATTGACATCGACGAACAAATACTTGCGCAAACCCTCAAAGTGTGGAACAGTGTGCAACCTGGCACTACCATCTCCGCCGCTCAGCCGGGTGAAGCCAGGGAAGACAGTATCTACACAGTCTCGAAGCTCAATATTTATTCAGAAGATGGCGAAATTGACAGGTTCAGAGGCTTACAAACTTATCTGAACATCTATGGAAGGCCATACAAGCTGATGATAGAAACCAATGTGGAAGAAGTTGACGAAACATTGCTTGCCATTGCATTGATCACTTTCCTGTTCTTTGGCTTTCTTGTACTTGGCTTTATTCTATTGAATAGAAGAATCTCCGGACAGGTTTGGCTCCCATTTAGAAAAACGCTTGACAAGTTGCGAAACTTCGACTTGAATAAGCAAACAGAAGTTTCTTTTGAAAAAACTGATATCGAGGAGTTTGAAGAATTGCAGGTGGTGCTGGAGCAACTGGTCCGCAACAATGCGTCAGTTTATCTCCGCCAAAAGGAGTTTTCCGAAAATGCCTCACATGAACTTCAAACACCGCTGGCGGTACTCAAGTCAAAACTCGATATACTGCTTCAGGACAACACCTTATCTGAGGCACAATACGAGAAAATTTCTTCGCTTAACTCTCCCCTCTCCCGGGTTTCCAGGATCAACAAAAATCTACTACTGCTGGCCAAACTGGAAAATCAGCAGTTTGACGAAAGTCACCCCATAGATTTGGGAGAGTTGCTCAATGAAACCACCGGCTTGTTAGCTGACCAGGCAGAAGCAAAGGATATCACCATCAGCCTGAAGGTTGATCGTTACACAATGGTGAACGGGAACAAGTACCTGGTGGAAATAGTGCTCACCAACTTGCTGGTCAACGCCATTCGCCACAATGTGTCCGGGGGAACTGTCACCATAGTACTTACCGGTGGTGTATTAACGATCTCGAATTCTGGTGGCAAGCCGTTAAAGGAGGAGCGCCTTTTCCAACGGTTTGGAAATGCCTCTCCGGAAAATCCCAGCAGTGGTCTGGGGCTTTCTATTGTGAAAGAAATTTGTCAACGATACAGTTGGGATATTCGATATGATTTTAAAGAAGGGCTCCATGTCTTTTCAGCCACATTTTGAAATTCAGAATTTCTACAAATTCGACTGGCAACTTTGCCTCAAAGGTGATCGGAAATTCCTGGCACCTTGATGAAATCAACCGATAAAAAGTCTCCTAGTAAAATGAAGCACATTAAAAACCTTGTCCTTAGTATTTCATTGTTGATACCAATGGTGCTCTCAGCCCAAAACGGTACAATCACAGTATCAGGGTCAATAAAAGACAACAAATCACAATCGGCACTGGCCTATGTCAGCGTGGTGCTGAAAACTGAGGCAGACAGTGCGTTTGTGTCAGGCACGATCACCAACGACGAAGGGCTATTCGTGCTTACCGGTGTGAAACCAGGAAAATATGTATTGGAAGCCTCTTATGTTGGCTTTAAACCCCTAAAGCAACCGCTGTTTGTGGGTAGCTTAAGCAAGTTTTTAGAGGTAGCGCCCATCACTTTGGAGGAGGACATAGAAACGTTAAGCGAGGTGGTTGTCACCGGTCAGCAAGATGCTGTTAGTGAATCGCTCGACAAAAAAACATTCACTGTAGCCGACAACGTTAGCCAGGCCGGTGGCTCGGTGCTTCAGGCCATGCAAAACCTGCCGGGAGTAACTGTGCAGGATGGAAAAGTACTTTTGAGAGGCAATGACCGGGTGGCAGTGCTGATTGATGGCAAGCAAACGGCCCTGACGGGTTTCGGTTCACAATCGGGACTGGATAACTTGCCAGCATCGGCCATCGAGAAAATTGAAATCATCAACAATCCCTCCTCCAAGTACGACGCCAATGGCAATGCCGGCATTATCAACATCATTTATAAAAAAGACAAGCAGGAAGGCTTCAACGGAAAGGTTGGCGTCTCTTCAGGCCTGGGGGCACTTTGGGTCAAAAACGAAAACCTACCCACCATTCGGCCTCAATACCAGGCCACGCCAAAGATCAATCCTTCCATCTCACTTAATTACAAGAAGAATAAGGTCAATACGTTCTTGCAAGCCGACAACCTGTACACCCATACGCTCAATAAAAACGAGTTTGTCACCAGGACCTACGACGACGGCACGGTGATTTACAATCAAACGAAGCGGAACAGAGACACCAACCTTTTCTCAGGCAAAACCGGCATGGACTGGAGTATCGACAATGCCAACAGCCTCACCATCTCTGGGTTTTTCAGCAGCGAAAAAATCCTTGATCGGGGCGATGAGCCCTTTTTCGAAGGAGACCTTAGCAATCGTTACAGACTATGGCAGTTTTTGGAAGATGAGCTTAAAACTACAGTGATGGCTACGGCAGCCTATCAGCACAAATACAAGCAGCCTGGTCGCTTGCTCAATATCGGATTCAACTACACCTACCACCGGGAAAACGAGCAGTACTTCTTCGATAATATCTTGCCTGAGTCTACCGGAAGAGATGCCTTCAAACTCATTTCTGATGAGCATGTGGCCGATTTCAACCTCGACTACGTGCAGCCCCTGCAATACGGCCGCTTTGAAACAGGTCTTAAGTTTCGCAGGCGGACGATCCCTACCAACATGCAGTTCTTTCCGGGGTTGAACTCCCCTATCGACTCAGCGGCTGGCGGCTGGGCCAATTACGGCGAGCTAATTCCCGCCGTGTATGGCAACTACGTCTTCGAAAATGAAAAGTATGAGGTGGAAGCTGGCGTGCGGGTGGAGCATGTGAAGATTGACTACAAGGTGAACCCGGATCACCCCACGTACAAAACAAGCGGTTACAACTACACCCAGCCCTTTCCCAACGTGCGCCTGGCCTACAAGCTCAACGAGAACAACAAACTGTCGGTATTCTTTAATCGCCGGGTAGACAGGCCCAACGAGGTCGACATCAGGATCTTCCCCAAATACGACGACGCTGAAATCATCAAAGTGGGTAACCCGGGGCTTCGGCCACAGTTTACCACCAACTACGAGCTAGGCCACAAGGGCAGCTGGAATACGGGCTATTTGTACTCATCTGTTTACCATAAGCAGATGGATGCCACCATCACCCGCATTGGAAGCATTGTGCCGGGCAGCGTACTTATCTACAACATTTTCCAAAATGCTGGCAAAAGCTATAATACCGGCTTTGAAATCCTGCTTTCGCAAAGCCTGGACAAATGGGCCACGGTCAACTTTAGCGTGAACGGCTACCAAAATATCATCGAAGCCTTTACGGTAACCAACCTCTATCCTGAAGTGAATGTGTTCACAGCTGCCCGGCAGGAAATCCTTTCTGGTAACGTAAAGCTCAATAGCGTCTTTCACCTGGCAAAGCAAGTGGATATTCAGCTGAGCGGCACTTACCTGGCCCCTGACATTATCCCGCAGGGAACCATCGGCACCCGCTTTTCACTAGACCTGGGTGTAAAGAAGTCCATACAGCAAGGAAAAGGCGAACTATATGCCAACGCCACCGACCTGCTCAATACCATGAGAGTGAAGCGGAAAATTCAGGGCGATGGATTTAAGTATGTAGCCACCGATTACTACGAAACACAAGTGGTGAGAGTGGGTTATAGTTATAAGTTTTAGAAATTGATGGCGTTGTGTGAAATCATGGCATCACCACAATGGCTTTGTTCAGGCGTGTGTCTCGCACGCCTTTTTTCATGCTATTTCTCTGACTACAAAGCCCTGCCCAGCCCAAACTGGTCGCCGGCTTTGGTGGCCTTGCCATCTTTCATAAAAATCTCCACCATCTTTTCGCTCGACACCGTATTGTAGTTTTCGTCTTTCAATAAATACAGCACTTCCCTCTTCACCGGGTCAATCACCTCTCCACTGGAAGGATAGGCATATTTGCCGTCGACACTGAATGTGATCCAGCCTGGCATGTCGATCAGCGGAATAGTTGTCAATTGCTGATAGGGCGGCTTGCCACCAAAAATGTGAATACGCATGTTATGTCCGTCGCTGATCCAAATTTCTTTTTCGTCTGGCGTAAGCGCAATGCCATGGGCTGGATTTCCGTGACGGCGCACAGGGCCTTTGTCCCAGCCGAGCACCTGGATGCTGGCGAGCTTCTCGCCTGTTTTCAAATCGCCCACCTCAAAGCCGAGCAGTTCGTTGACGTTCACAAACACAAGCGACTCATTGCTGTTAACAGTAAAAGGTCGGATGCCAGCACTAAAAGGCCCTATTTTCTGCACGACAGTATGTGTTTTGGGATCAGCCACATGAAGTTCGGGAGAATTGATGTCGGCCATGTAAACCTTCTCGCCGGACGAACCATAAATGGTATTGTGCGCTCTCGAGTGCACTTTGATTTTGGCGATGACGTCTCCATTCTTACAATCAACCACATTCCAAAAGTCCTTTTCAAGCGACGGCAGGTACATCGTCATCCCATCAGGCGAAATCGACATCCGGTCACAACCGCCTTCGTATTTGCGCTCCCAAACCACTTTTTCAGTCGCCAAATCAATTCGCTGCATCGATTCAAGCGTGGAGATGTAAACACTGTTGAGCTGGACGCTCACGTCGATGCCTTTGACATTAGAAGGGGTCCCGTTTTCATGAAAACCCTGCGTCTTAATACGTTTAACAAACTTATGGTTATTGTCCACATCAAAGACAAGCAGGCCATGTCCGCCATAGCCCAGATAGTCTCTGATGCCGGGAGTAGCAACATAGAGAAAGTGGCCGGTGCCTCCTGCTGGTGACACTTTCGTTGACAAATGATCCGCAGGCATTACCCAAGCGGTAGCGAACAAGAGTATGAAAAGGACGGTAACAGATAGGAGTTGGCGTTTCATAATGGTGTCATTTGAAAAAGGAGCTAACTTTAAAGTTACACCTTCCAGAATAAACTTGACAATAATACCTTATTGTATTGCACTTAAATGCCTCTTCCAAATAAAAAAAGGCAAGAGTTTCCTCTCACCTTCACCTACTACGATTGCTACGCTATGAATTTCTTCGTTTCAGCAGCACGTCTATTTTTTTTGCTAGACGGCCTCAATGGATCGCTTATACAATGTGTAAAAAAGAAAAGGCAGGAAGCCGAAGCCGAAAAGAAAGCCTCCGCTAATTAGCACCGCCCCCGAACCTTCTAAATGAAGCATATTGAGAATGCTGCCAAGTGCAAGCATCATAAAGCCGGCAGCGCCTACTATCCACTTCATTCTTTCAGACGGCGAATAAGTCCCGTTACTCTTCAAATGGCTTACTAAAAGGAGAGGCGCAAACAAAAATGCGGTAACTATAATACTGCCGAACAGCAAAATAGAGGCGCCCGGCAAATGCAATGATTTGAATACGATGGACAATGTAAGTCCCAATGTGGAAATGAATCCGGTTAAATAAGTAATTCGCTTCATATTAGTAATTTTATTAAAGTTGAGAACAAAGAATACCTCCTCCTGTATTTCATCAAAACCATTCGGCGTGGTTTGCTGAAACGCTTTTTGATAGGCAACCTCAAAAGACATCCCCTGATTCATGTCTTCTTCTATGAGGCAATAAAAATGGTCGATGAGATCATCCTGCACTTCTTTGCTGGAAATGCTACTTTCCTTCACTTTATTAGTGATAAAGTCTAATTGGTCCTCAGTAATCATGCGCTGGCCGGTTTACTATCTGGTTCAAACATGATACTCTCTATGGTCTTCAAAAAGTCCATCAACTGCGATACCTTTTCCTTCTTGTCTTCCTTGCCTTTTTGGGTAAGGGTGTAATACTTTCTGACCCGCTTCCCTATGCTCACTTCTTCCGTAGTCACCGTGCCGTCGACCAGCATTTTGTGAAGGGCCGGATACAGAGAACCGTCTTTCAATAGAATTTTACCGCCAGTTAATTCCTTTACCTTTTGGCAAATCTCGTAACCGTACATTCTGCCATGCTCACTGAGTAGCCTCAAAATGATCATGTCAATTGTGCCTTTCAATAGCTCTTTTGAATACATAGTACAATAATACATAGATATATGATATATCAAAACTATAGGTATTAGTTTTTCTTTTGAACAAGGGTTTGTCACACAGAAACTATTTAGCTGTCTGCCTTACTGAAACTTTCATCAACCGAAATAGACCCTCGAAGAAAATATCAGCCCAGGCGATAGCCAAATGCATACAACCGACAACCAAACTTGGTGAATTTGGGCACACTGCCAAGATAGTATAGGCATGACTTGACATTCCTTTCCAGCCTGGTAATTAGTGAGGCACCTGTGAATGTGGATTGTCAATGGCAAGGAATCATTAACTTTATCACCGCATAGAATCGAAAACCAGGTAAAAAACAGATGATAAGTAAAGATCCAAGAAAAGGTGGTCTGGCTGGAAGGGTGACAAAACTCTCCAATTCAGAACAGCAAAACAACCCACTCCATGGGGTAAGGTTGGATGCTATTCTGGAAGAACTGGTGGCTAAGCTTGGCTGGGAGGAACTGGGTAAAAAAATCAATATTCGCTGTTTTAACTACGATCCTTCTATTAAATCCAGCCTGGCATTTTTAAGAAAGACACCTTGGGCGAGAGAGAAAGTAGAACAACTTTACCTGCGTGTTATCAAAAAAACCAGATGAGAAATGAGGATTTGTGTAGCGCAAACCCGACCATTAAAAGGTGACATTGCGGCCAATATTGCGCAACACAAGAAGCTGATCCATTTGGCTGTTGAGGAAAAAGGAAACGTCCTCGTTTTTCCTGAGTTGTCGATTACCGGCTATGAGCCGCACCTGGCAAAAGAACTCGCAATGAGTCCGGGTGATCCCAGGCTTAGCGCTTTCCAGCATATGGCTGATCAACACGAGATTATCATTGGTCTGGGCATTCCAATGATAAAAGAAGGCGGAATCAACATCACAATGGTTATTTTCCACCCCCACGCACCCAGGCAAACCTATTCCAAAAAATACCTGCATGCCGATGAAGAGCCATTTTTCGTTAGTGGCGAAAACGACAGCACGAGAATCAAAGGAACCGGCATTGAGCTGGCCATTTGCTACGAAATATCAGTGCCTGAGCATGCAGCCACCGCAGCCAAAAATGGCGGAACCGTTTATCTGGCTAGCGTAGCTAAATCTGCCAAAGGAGTGGAAATGGCCCACAAGACCTTAGCTGAGATAGCTACAAAGTATGGCATGACTGCACTAATGGCCAATTCGGTGGGGCCAAGCGATGACTTCGTTGGAGCTGGCGGGTCGGCCATTTGGGATAGCAAAGGAAAACTTGTGAGACAATTGGATTCTGACTGTGAGGGACTATTGATAGTTGATGCGGAAACACTGGAAGTAGAGGCGAAAGAGTTCTACTAGCTGAACCAGACAATCATTTTGTAGAAAGTAGTCCGGACAGTCTTTCTCCTGTTATCGTCCATAGTTGCGACGAACGGCTCCAGAAACTCTCTTTGCTACAAAAATTTTGACCTGCCTATTGCCAGGAAAGCCTGTATGGCTACTAAATATGCACACGCAGTGAGCGGATTAGACCATCCCATTCAATTTCGTATCTTTAGGTATACAACCAACCTCACACTCAATGGGCGTCAAAGGAGATAAAATAACAAAGGAATCAGCTAGTTCTGCAGAATGGCTGGTAGAGAAATTATTCTCCATTGAAGGGATCACCGTTAAGAAAATGTTTGGCGGCCATGGTATATTTCATGAATCCGCCATGTTTGGCATTGTTGACTCCAAAGGCCAGTGTTTTGTGAAAGTGAACGAAGCACTTAAAAACACCCTTGTCAAAGCCGGAGCTAGCCAACACAGCAAAATGCCTTACTACTCCATCCCCGAAAGCATATTAGAAGATCAGAAAGAGCTTGTCGACTTAGTGACCAAAATAATCGCCCATACAAAGTGACATAGAAGCTAAAGTTTCATGACTCTCATAAATCCAGTTAGCTTATGTTGCCATGCTTGACACAAAAGGATTCCAACTTTTCCGACTCCTTTGTATCTTTCTCTTTATGAATAAAAGCACCACGGAACTCTCCTTATGCCGGATAGCTTATCTACTCACCTTGCTTCTGTGTTTTGGATGTTCATCAAGTGAAACCAACTGGCCCGAATATAACGGTGGCCCCGATCGGAATCACTACTCTGATCTAACCCAATTCAACAAAGGAAACGTCAGTCGCCTGGAAAAGGCATGGGAATACAGCTCAGGTGGCGCTGACACCACCAAAAATCAAACGCAGATTCAGTGCAACCCCATCATCATCGATGGCATACTCTACGGCGTTTCGGCGGGATCGCAGGCTTTTGCGCTTGATGCGGCCACTGGAAAGGAACTGTGGAAGACCAGTTTTACAGACAAAACCTTCTCCATGACAAGCCGGGGCGTTACCTATCAGTCGGATGAAACTGGAAAAAGGATTTTCTTTGGCTACGGGCACTTGCTCTACTGCCTCGACGCAAACACGGGAAAGCCGATTTCTTCCTTTGGAGACAACGGAAAAATCGACCTGAAGCAAGGCCTGGAGCGCCCAACTGCCGACGATTACGTCGTGTACAACACACCCGGCGTCATCTTCGAAAATCTGTTGATTACTGGTGCCCGTGTGCAGGAAAACTCTGCAGCCTTGCTAGGCGACGTGCGGGCTTTTGACGTTCACACCGGTGAGCTGACCTGGACTTTCAAAACGATTCCGGAAAACGGTGAATTTGGCAGCGATACCTGGCCACCTAACGCCAGGCAAAATACAGGTGGTGCCAACTCCTGGATGGGCATGGCCATCGATAGGGAAAATGAAATAGTGTACGTCCCCACAGGTTCGGCTGCATTTGATTTTTATGGCGGCGACCGGGCAGGCGACAATCTCTTTGCCAATTGTCTCCTCGCCCTCAATGCAAGAACAGGTGAGCGCATCTGGCATTTTCAGACCATGCACCATGACATTTGGGACAGAGACCTCCCCGCTCCACCCAACCTGATCACACTGGAAAAGGACGGTGAACAAATACCTGCTGTTGCGCAAATTACCAAGCAGGGCTATGTTTTCGTCTTCAATCGCCTCACAGGGGAGCCGGTGTTCCCGATAGAAGAAAGAGCTATGCTTACAGCTGGTATGCCAGGTGAGCAAGTGAGCCCTACGCAGCCCTTCCCCAGGCTGCCCGAACCCTTTACCAGACAGTCATTCACGTCGGCTGATGTGCGAACCGATGCCCCTGACCGGGAGGAGATTCTCCGGCAACTCGGCGAAGCAAAAACAGGGCAGGCCTATATCCCCCTGACTGAACAACGAACCATCTTCTTCCCCGGCACTGACGGAGGCGGTCAGTGGGGTGGTGCGGCGGTTGATCCTGAAGGCGTAATGTATGTGCCTGCCAAGGAAGTACCGGTATACTCTTCGCTTACCAACGCACCCCGGCAGCAGGTATTGACCTCCTCCAGCATCTTGTATCAAATTCATTGTGGCTCCTGCCATGGCAACGACATGACTGGCGACCATAGTGGTGCCTATCCGTCGCTCAAAGATTTTAACAAGCGAAGAACTGCCGATGAAGCATACAGCATCATAGAGCGAGGCCGTGGAATGATGCCTGCTTTTACTCAATTGAGCAGCGCTGAAAAGAAAGCCATTGCCGACTACATCATGGGCATTGGCGATGTGACCCTGACAGCCTCAACCGACTCCCGCACTTCGCCTTACAAACATACTGGCTATAACCGGTGGTACTCGGAGGACGGCTACCCTGTGAACACGCCACCCTGGGGTACATTGACAGCAATTGATCTTGCCTCTGGTAAAAGGAAATGGCAAGTGCCATTGGGTGAATTCCCTACACTAAGTAAGCAGGGAATTCCACCAACAGGCACCGACAACTACGGCGGGCCGCTGGTTACCGGCGACCTTATTTTCATCGCCGCCACTCCTGATCAGAAATTTCGGGCGTTTGATAAACTGACTGGTGAACTCGTTTGGGAAACCACTCTTCTGGCGGCAGGCTATGCTTCGCCATCCACTTACTCAGTAAATGGAAAGCAATACCTGGTGATTGCCTGCGGTGGTGGCAAGCTGAGAAGTCGTTCCGGAGACAGGTACGTCGCTTTTGCCTTGCCAGACTAGCTAGTCTTCATACAGCTTCAGTCGACTCCTTACCTGGCTGAGTTCAGTCTGTAGCGCCTCAATCTTGTTCAGCAAATTGAATACGATGTCAATGCCCTCTATGTTGACATCCAGCTCATGATGCATGCGGATCATCTTTTCGACGGCATTCATCTGATCTTCATGAATGTACTGCGTTTGCTCAAGCGTCACTATCTCAATCAAGCCAATTTCTCCCAGGTTAATAAAGAAGGTAGTCTCCACTTTATAGTGCTCGCAAAGCGTTTCTATTGGTATGTGGGTATCGGTTTTCATGGTTTTCTCAATTTAGCAAGTTCGCCCAACAATTCCTTCTCTTTGCTAGTCAGGTTCGTAGGTATGGAAATCTGATAAGTCACATACAAGTCGCCAAACGCTCCCTCTTTTTTGTAGACAGGAAAGCCCTTTCCTTTCAGTTTCACCTTCGATCCGTTTTGGGTTTCTGGCTGCACCTTCAATTTCACTTTTCCATCGAACGTATCAATGGTGATTTCCCCGCCCAGCATCGCTGTGTACAAATCGAGGTCCACTGTGGAGTAGAGGTTGTCACCATCAAGTTTGAATTTGGTATCGTTGGTAATAGCAAAGGTGATGTAGAGGTCGCCTTTTGGCCCACCATTCATTCCATCACCGCCATGACCTTTGATCTTGATCACCTGCCCGTCTTTAACGCCAGCGGGGATTGTCAGTCTTATTTTCTTGCCATTAACGGTCAATGTCTGCTTCTGCGTATTGAACACATCGCTTAACCGCAAATGTAACTCAGCGTGATAGTCTTGTCCTTTGAATTTCACACTGCGCCCGCCTGCCCTACCAGCACCACCCCCGAACATAGATTCGAAAAAGTCGGAATAATCCTCACCGCCAAAACCTCCCGCAGCCTGCTGGTAAGTACTTCCTCTCCTCTGCTGCTGCTGTTGCGCTTTCGCCTTGTCAAACTCTTCCGCATGCTTCCAATCCTTGCCATAAGCATCGTATTTCTTACGGTTCTCCGGATTACTCAGCACCTCGTTCGCTTCATTCACCTCCTTGAACTTCCGTTCCGCCTCTTTGTCGTTGGGGTTAACGTCAGGGTGGTATTTCCTGGCTAGCTTGCGATAGGCATTTTTTATTTCCTTTTCACTCGCTCCTTTATCGACCCCAAGCAATTGATAATAGTCTATAAACGCCATGTTTGTGGTGGTATAATTAACCTCTTATATCACAATTATCGGGTGTCCCGGCTATTATTTTTATGACCAGAGTCAACGCAAAGCCGGATTCTTATCAGCCCGTATTTCGCATAAACAACCTTAATGTAAATTCCATTCCTCTGCGGTTTTAAAAACTTGACGTGGCCACCCAAACCCATTATTTGTTACCTTAGAAGGTAAAGTTTCAAACCGAATTTATGCTAAGACTTTCAGTGACAATAATTACTATTTTTTGCTGCATGATGGCTCGGGCCCAGATACTCAGGCAACCTATTCCAGACAAGACAGTGGTTTTGACTTTCGACGACGCTCCCGCAAGCCAGTATTCGGTAGTGGCTCCCCTGCTTCAGCAATACGGCTTTGATGCTACTTTTTTCGTCTGCGAATTTCCCCCCAACTACAGCGACAGCTCACTTTATATGAACTGGAGGCAGATCAGAGAGCTCGACTACATGGGTTTTGAGATCGCCAGCCACACCCGGTCGCATGCCAAAGTGGCCAGCCTCACCAAACCTCAATTGATTCAAGAGCTTATCTATATTGAAGCCAAGTGTGATTCCCTGAAAATAGCCAAACCAGCTAACTTTGCCTATCCGGGCTACAGCCTCAGTCCGTTGGTCGTTAACACACTTGACGAACAGGGCTATGCCTTTGCCCGTGCTGGCGGTGGCCGGCCATACGACCCGCTGAAGGATCACCCCTTGCTGGTTCCCAGCTGGGCCACGGACAGCACAAATAAAGAAGAGATCATGCAGGCGCTTGCTCAGGCCAAAGATGGGAAAATTGTAGTGCTGACCATTCATGGCGTGCCGGACATAGAACACCCCTGGGTAGATACGCCGCCGACACTCTTTAAAGAATACCTTCAATACTTTTCAGACAACGCCTTTAGTGTACTTTCGATGAAAGGACTTGAACGCTACATAAATGTGACGGAAGCCAAAAAGAAGCTCTCTCCTGACTACAATCTGCCTCTCAGGAACTAGCGCAAGCCCATTATAGCAGCACCTCGGCTACCAGAAAGCCAACATAGGTTCCCAAGCCGGTTCCGAGAGATCCAATGACAATCGAAGGCAAAAGCAGGTCTTCTCTGTTCAAACTTTTGGCAAGTGCCATTGCTGAAGAAGGCCCTCCTACATTAGCCTGAGAGGCAATGGCCACGACATTCCAATCCTGCCGAAGCAGTCCACCACCTACACCAAAAATAACCAGACCATGCACTGTCACAATAATCAACGTAAAAAGACCAATGTAAATCGCCAGCTCACCTATTCCTTTGAGGGCGGCCAACTCACAAAAAGCCCCAATAACAGCCAAAAACAAATACACTGTGAACAGGCCAAGCAGACGACTGCCCTGCAATTCTCTGATAACTTTGAACTGTGCCAGCAAAAGAGCTATAGTTGTTACTATCAGAATGGAGGGAAAATTCCATCCATAGGCCTCATTCAACGCCGTAGTCAGCCAGTCAGCAAGCAGCAAAGTTCCGCCACCCAATGCCATTAGTACCGCCAAAGACCAGATA
>TARA_R110001606_G_scaffold6792_3_pt1 | contig 19136 bp, 16 predicted proteins | sample TARA_R110001606 | Tara Oceans TARA_R110001606 (sample SAMEA4398315) | marine metagenome | biome: Polar Biome; feature: [SRF] surface water layer (ENVO:00010504); material: water (ENVO:00002006), including particulate matter (ENVO:01000060) such as... | depth 5 m | reverse complement strand
CAAGTAAAAATATCGACAGTCTATTTTCATCAATCAATTTAGGCCCATACACACTTAAAAACCGTATTGTAATGCCGCCACTTACACGCTCACGCAGCACAGTTCCTGGCAATATCCCCAACGAGGTGATGGCCACATATTATGCACAGCGTGCTAGTGCTGGTTTTATGGTTACCGAAGGCACTCAAATTGAACCAAGAGGACAAGGGTATGCCTGGACACCAGGCATTCATTCTAATCAACAAATAGCTGGTTGGAAAAAAGTAACTGATGCAGTACATGCAGAAGGTGGAATTATTTTTGCCCAACTTTGGCACGTTGGCCGCGTTTCACATACTAGCTTACAGCCTAATGAAGCCAAACCTATTGCCCCCTCAGCTCTAATAGCTGATAGCGTTAAAGTCTTTATTGAAACAGGACCGGCTCAAGGCGCTTTAGCCGATCCAAGTGAACCACAAGCTTTAACAACCGATGAAGTAAAAGAGCTTGTTGGCATGTATGCACAAGCTGCCCGTAATGCGCTAGAAGCGGGGTTTGATGGTGTAGAACTGCATTGTGCTAATGGGTATTTAGTAAATCAGTTTATTTCTGAGCACACCAATAAACGAGATGATGAATACGGCGGCTCTCTTACTAATCGCCTGCGCTTTTTAAAAGAAATTGTCGCGGCAGTAAGTGACGTAGTAGGCCCTGAGCGCTTAGGGGTTAGATTTGCGCCCTTATTTAGCAGTACTGATGAAACCCGTGTTTATTTAGGATTAGTAGAATCAAACCCACATCATACCTACATTGAAGCAATTAAAGCACTTGAACAAGCTGGTATTGCCTACCTTTCAATTGCAGAAGCTGATTGGGACAATGCCCCTGATTTACCAGAGCAATTTTATCAAGCAGCTAGAGCTGAATTTTCTGGGCGTATTATTTACGCTGGTAAGTACACCGTTGAAAAAGCGGTGGCGATGTTAGCTAAGGGCTACGGTGATTTATTTGCTTTTGGTCGCCCTTTTATTGCAAACCCTGATTTACCAGCGCGCATAAAAAATCAATGGCCATTAAATGAAGCCGATGCAGCCACCATGTATGGCGGCACTGAGCAAGGTTACAGTGACTATCCTTGCTACAAAAATGATTGATAAAAATAACGGAGTAAGAGGCAGCTTAAGTTAAAAATAAATGACCCAAACATGCAGCCCATGTTTGGGTCATTACAGGGTATTACTACTTTTTATCTATCACCATTTTTAGTTCATTTAATGCAGCAACCGAAAAACCCCGATCATAAAAGTAAATAATCTTACCGCTACCATCAATTAATACGATGCGGCTATTATTCGGATTTTCATTACCAGTGAACGCTTGTACTGCATCACCGTCTTTATAAATAGTGATCACCCCGCCCCACAGTTCTTTAGGAATGCCTTTTCTCATACCGCTATCAATAAAAGTACTAAACATACGCGGCACCATGCCTTGAATTGTGGGTAACTCATAAGCGGTGACGTTTATGCCACTCATATCCAAGCCAATAAGCCAGCGATCAATATCAAATTGACTATCTTGTTTATACCCAATTAACATTAATGTCTGTGCGTTGTTAAAGTCTGTAGGGATAGTAAATTGCTGTTGCTCCAAGCTTTCACCACTGATAGTTGGAAACTGTTTACCGACTAAGTTCTGATTTGGGTATTGACTCGAACACCCACTTAAAAAAATAAAAAACATTAAACCAACAACTGATCGCAACATCTCTGTTCTCACTATTAATTAATAATTAGGAAAAATTCTTTTGAATACAAATTTTTGATACGAATAAACACGCTATTAAGATCTAAATAACAACCAAAGAAGTCCATTCATACTGTTTTTTATCATTGCTTAATTTAGCATTTATTATTAGCACCTTTAAATAGAAGCTTAACGGTTATATTTGTGTGCAATAGTATTTTTTATACTCAAATATTATTAGCACATATCAATTTGTTCTATAGCATATCAAAAGTGTATTTTCGTAACCCGATACAAAACGCTAAAGTGCCGCGCTTATTCACAGCTTTAAAGAGGATGCTATGTCGCTTGCTGTTTTATTAATGCTGGCATTATTTGTCGGTTTACTGTTTGCGATTTATCTTTTTTCGCAAAAAAGTAAAACCTTATCTCGCACTGTTTTATTTGGCTTAGTTGTTGGTAGTGCTTTTGGTTTAGCCTTACAATTTTTATTTTCCCACTCCCCAGAGTCTATTAATGACGTTTTAAGTTGGGTAAGTGTTGTTGGTAAAGGCTATGTTGGGCTATTAAAAATGATCATCATGCCATTGGTATTGGTGTTTATGATTGCCGCCGTGGTGAAACTAGAAAACCAAGGCTCTTTGGGCAAAATATCGTTCATTAGTATTGCTGTTTTACTCTTTACTACGGCAATTGCAGCCTTAATTGGTATTGCCGTAACCTATGGCTTTAATTTAAGTATTGAAGGCCTAGTTTCGGGAACCCGTGAGGCAGCAAAAATGAGCACGCTAGAGGGTAAAGCAGCTAATGTAGCTGATTTAAGTGTGCCACAAATGCTATTGAGCTTTATTCCAGAAAATCCATTTGCTGATTTAAGTAACCAACGCTCAACCTCTATAATTGCCGTCGTTATTTTTGGTGTCCTTGTGGGGATTGCCGCACGCAAGGTGATGCTTGAACGTAGCGAACTAGCAGATCCAATTCGCAACGGTGTTAACGCCTTACAAGCCATAGTAATGAACTTAGTAAGAATGGTGATAGCGCTAACGCCTTATGGCGTCGCAGGGTTAATGGCAAGCGTTGTGGCAAACTCAAGTAGCAATGATATTGTTAATTTACTGGCGTTTATTGTGGCTTCCTATGTCGCTATATTATTAATGTTTATTGCTCATGGTTTATTACTTAGCCTAGTTGGTGTGAACCCTAAGAGTTACTTTGAAAAAATTTGGCCAGTACTGACCTTTGCATTTAGCTCGCGTAGTTCAGCAGCCTCTATTCCTATGAATGTGGATGTACAAATTAACCAGCTAAAAGTGCCGCCTGCTATAGCTAACTTATCGGCTTCTTTTGGCGCCACTATTGGCCAAAATGGCTGTGCCGGTATTTACCCAGCCATGCTGGCAATGATGGTAGCGCCCAGCGTAGGAATTGATCCGCTGACATTCGAATTTATTTTACCGTTAATTGGCATTGTTGTTATAAGCTCTTTTGGTATTGCCGGAGTAGGTGGTGGCGCAACGTTTGCTGCATTGGTTGTATTACCAACCATGGGCTTACCGGTTGAGATAGTCGCGTTACTGATCTCAATCGAACCATTAATAGACATGGCACGCACCGCATTAAACGTATCAGGGTCAATGACCTCAGGTGTTATAACGAGTAAATTAATTAAAGTGCACTAGATTTTTTGTAGTCGCCCAGCTTTGGCTGGGCTTTTTTATCTGTATTACTCTCTCCGTCTTAAGTAAAAACAATCCATTTATCTAATCACTACAACAAAATCAATCACATTTATAGATTGTAGTAATCGCTTTATTTCGCACACACATTTCAGCCCGATGCTATATTCTTTTCATTGCTTTGTTATTCAGGCTTGATTAAGCCTCACTTGAGCAAACAAATTTACAACTCAATAATTTTTAAAGCGATTGAGATCTCTGTTTAAAGTAGTAATACGCTTTGTATAACGAAATTCGTTAACTTTAAGGAAGCTGACAATGAAAAACCGTTCATTCAATAAAAAAGCGCTTGTTGGATTTATAAGTATGGCACTTATATCTGGCACCGCTGTTAGCCAAGAAAAACCACAAATGTCAAAGCCACAAGGTGCTGTTGGCATGGGTGAAGCTAAAATAGGCGCAACCAGAACAAACCAGTTTTGGTGGCCAGATCAACTTAACCTTTCACCTCTGCGTGATCATGATGAACGCTCAAACCCTTACGGTGCCGACTTTAATTATGCCAAGGCATTTAATAGCCTAGATTTAGACACAGTAAAAAGTGATATTGATGCCCTACTAACACAATCTCAAGATTGGTGGCCGGCGGATTTTGGTAACTATGGGCCATTTTTTATCCGTATGACATGGCACAGCGCAGGTACTTACCGTACGCTTGATGGCCGCGGCGGTGCTGGTGGCGGTCAACAACGTTTTGAACCACTCAACAGCTGGCCAGACAACGTAAGCCTAGATAAAGCGCGTCGCCTACTTTGGCCTATTAAACAAAAATACGGAGAAGCACTTTCATGGTCAGACTTAATCGTATTAGCCGGTAACGTTGCTCTAGAAAACATGGGATTTGAAACCTATGGTTTTGCCGGCGGCCGAACTGACGACTGGGAACCAGACATGGTTTACTGGGGTCCAGAAGTAGAAATGCTTGCCAGCGACCGTGAAGATGACAGCGGCAAATTAGAACGCCCATTGGGTGCAACTCACATGGGTTTAATTTACGTAAATCCTGAAGGCCCAAAAGGGGTTCCTGATCCAATCGGTTCAGCTAAAAATATTCGTGTGGCGTTTTCTCGCATGGCCATGAACGACGAGGAAACTCTTGCACTTATCGCAGGTGGCCACACCTTTGGTAAAATGCATGGTGCGCACAAACCTAAAGATTGTGTGAGTGCAGAGCCCGCAGCAGCAGGCATTGAAGAACAAGGGTTAGGCTGGAAAAACAAATGTGGTAAAGGCCACTCTGAAGATACCGTATCAAGTGGTTTAGAAGGCGCATGGACACAAGCTCCTACTCGCTGGTCATCACTGTACCTTAGCAATCTACTTAACTTTGAGTGGAAAAAAACTCGCAGCCCAGCGGGTGCCATTCAGTGGATCCCAACGGATGAATCGTTACATAACGTTGTACCTGACGCTCATATTAAAGGTAAGTTTAACGCACCAGTAATGACCACGGCCGACTTAGCGTTAAAATTTGATCCTGAATACCGCAAAATTGCTGAACGCTTTTTAAACGACCCTAAAGAGTATCAACTGGCATTTGCTAAAGCATGGTACAAATTGACTCACCGAGATATGGGGCCACCACGTAACTTCTTAGGTAAAGAAGTTCCTAAAGAAGACTTAATTTGGCAAGATCCTATTTCAGCAGAGACTCAATCAAACATTGATGCTGGCGCAGTAAAAGAGCTTAAAGCCAGCATTTTAGATTCAGGTCTTAGCGTATCAGAGCTAGTACGTGTTGCATGGGCATCTGCTGCAAGCTACCGTCATTCCGATATGCGCGGTGGTGCCAACGGTGCACGCATTGCGCTTGCTCCACAAAAGGATTGGGCGGTAAATAATCCGGCCGAAACTGCAAAAGTACTTAAAGTATTAAAAGCGATTCAAGCCGACTTTAATGATAGTTTCTTTAGTAAAAGCCAAGTCTCACTGGCCGACCTGATTGTGTTAGCTGGTAATGCTGCGATTGAAAAAGCAGCGAAAGATGCAGGCTACACAATAGACGTACCGTTTAATGCTGGCCGTGGCGATGCTACGCAAGCTCAAACTGACGTTAATGCATTTAGTTTATTAGAGCTGCCTGCCGATGGCTTTAGAAACTACTTTGATGCTGAACAAAGCTACAAATCGCCAACTGAAATGCTAATAGATAAAGCAGATCAACTTGATCTAACAGTGCCTGAAATGACGGTATTAGTAGGCGGATTACGTTCGCTTGATGCAAACTATAAAGGCACTGACTACGGCGTATTTACTGACAAGCCAGGCACTCTAAATAACGATTTCTTTGTTAATTTATTGGATATGTCTACGGTTTGGAAAAAGTCATCAGATGCGGGGATTTATCAAGGCTTTGATCGTCAATCAGGTGAGCAAAAGTACACAGCCACTTCAGTTGACCTTATCTTTGGTTCAAATTCAGAGCTGCGTGCAGTTGCAGAAGTATATGCCTTTGATACATCAAAGCAAAAGTTTGTAGAAGACTTTGTTGCGGCATGGACTAAAGTAATGAACTTAGACCGTTAATAACCATTAAGTAATGCAACCATAGCGCTGCAATTAATTGCAGCGCTTTTTATGTTGGTTAGTCATACTCTTTTATATATTACTGCATTGCTTTGCAGCTAAACATACTGCCCAAACCTTGCTGAGTGTAAGTGCCTATAAAGATAGTCAATAAGCTTCGTCATCACTAAAAACCGTCACTGAAAGCTCTTCATCTATATTTTCAAAAACCAAAAAATTAATAGGCTTACAACAGACTTGGCAGTCCTCAATATATTGTTGATCAACATCTGCCGGATCGAGCAGCACGTCAATATTCTCACCACAATAAGGACATGCTATCGTTTTTTCAGTTAATTGATTCATTGCTATAACCTCACATATTACTTGCTATATCCATTATCATTAGACATATAGTATCAAGGTGCATTTCTTTGTGCAGGCTCTTTGTTGAATTTCTTTGCTGGAGCAATCAGCATACTATATTCACTGCTAGCTGCCCCATCACCTCACCTGATTAAAGGTTTGGTAACAATAATCCAACCAAAGTGCTTAGCCTACCTTAGGTAATAAAATGATTGCTCATTTTATAAAGCTCCTAAGCAACGTTTAAACCTCCAGCAACCTGGTCATCTTCATTTACAGCAATTTTTGATAATCTTTAACTTCTACTTTTTTGCTAAATTATTTAGTAGTTTTATAAGTTGATAGCTCTAAACGTAGTTTAGTATTTTTTAGATGACAGTAAGAGGTTGGTTTTGGTGGCTTTAAAAAAGTTAACCAATGAGTTTAGGAGGCGTAAGATTAGTTCCTATAAAGGATAATCCTACGTTCTCCCCACATAAAAGGCGCTCTATCAGAGCTTGACGAGATCTTTTATGTGATTATTAGTGTATATTTATTGCGCAGACTCACTTAAAAGCATTAATGTGTTTGAAATTAATGAAAAATCACCTAGCTCACCATGACCTGGGACTACTATCTGTGCAGAGTTATACTCCTGGCTAATATGTTTCATTCCCTGAAGCCATGAACTAATATCACTATGTGCAGTATTGCCTAAAGAGGTTGCTCCTTTAGCGCGAACGGCACAACCACCAAACAAAATTTTTTCTTGTGGTAACCAAATCATCAAGTTGTCCATTGCATGACCTGGACCTGGGTAAATAACATCAATTTTTCCTAAACTAACCATGCTTCCAGGTGAAATAATTGCTTCTAAAGATTGATCTGGTACTGGCAAGCCATACTCAGTAGCAAATTTTTGCGTTAGAGGATGCGAATAAACTGGAATTCCTTTTGATTTTAAAGCATCCGTACCCGCAATCCGATCACCATGAGCATGAGTTACTATTGATGTTTTAATCGGTAGTTTAATCTTCGTTCTAATTTGCTCCATGAGTTCTAACGTAGCAAGCTCTCCCCAAGCAGTATCCACTAAAACAACGCCTTCCCCATCTTGAACTATTAATCCACTTGAAGGAAATTTTACTCCATTTGGGTATGTATAATATGAGGTATGAACCCACACTCCTGAAGCGATCTTTTTTATTTCAACATCAGCACTTGCAAACGCCGACATTGAGATCGTAGAAAATAAAATTATTAAAGTTAGATGTATGATTCTTCTCATACTTTTCCTCAGCTGTTCAAAAAATAGTAAAATAATCGCACATAGTACTGCCGATAACATACTTACACTCAAAGTGTTTTAACAAACAACTTAATTCATTGCTATATTAGACTCATTAAATTTAAGGGGTTGGGTAAAACGAAAAAGCAACAGGCATAAATATCTTTGCCTAAGACAGTGCATATCTAGCCTCACAAAACTTAGGACATTAAAAGATGTTTGCATAAATATATTCAAATTCATCATCTTTTTCATAAAATACGACATCCCAAAGGGATCCTTTTGCTCCGCCTCGCTTTTTGCAAACTCAATATTTTTGCGCATATAAGAGCTCAAAATATCTAAATGACTTCAAGGAATTGGGATTTAATTTTTAGCAGCTTAGATTGCACTCCAGCCTCTATAAAAACCTAACGAGCCTGAAGAATAATTCGTTTTTAATTTATTTTTTATTGATGTACTAACCACAGTCGAATTCCTATTTTGATTCAATCGGTTACTTCTATTTCACGAAAAATATAAAAAGAGGACTTGGTGTTGTTTTAATTGGCATTTTGGAAGGTATTACAGGTGTTTGAGGATATAAAGCGCAGTGCTTTAGAAAAGTAAAAAAGCGCTGCAACAATACAGCGCTTTCATTACTCATAAAAATTATTTGTTTAAGCTTAACCGCTTTATTTAAAAGAAGCCGAGCGGATCTTCGCTGTAGCTTACTAATAAATTTTTAGTTTGTTGGTAATGGTCAAGCGCAAGCTTGTGGGTTTCGCGGCCGATGCCTGATTTTTTATAACCACCAAACGCAGCGTGTGCAGGATACATATGGTAACAGTTGGTCCATACACGGCCTGCTTCTATTTTGCGGCCAAAGTGATAAGCACGGTTCATGTTGCGGCTCCATACCCCTGCGCCTAGACCAAATTCAGAGCTATTAGCCAGTTCGAGTGCTTCGGCTTCGTCTTTAAAGGTCGACATTGAAATCACCGGGCCAAAAATTTCTTCTTGGAATACCCGCATATCGTTAGTGCCTTTTAACAGCGTTGGCTGAATGTAATAACCGCCATTTAGCTCATCTGTTAGTTGCTCTACATTGCCGCCAGTAAGTACTTGTGCGCCTTCTTTTTTGCCAATTTCAATATAGCTGAGAATCTTATCAAACTGTGCTTTAGACGCTTGTGCGCCTACCATGGTTTCACTATCAAGCGGGTTACCGCGTTTAATTTTTAATGTGCGCTCTAAAATACGCTCAATAAACTGCTCGTAAATATCTTCTTGAATAAATAGTCGCGATGGGCAAGTACACACTTCACCTTGGTTAAAGTACGCAAGTACTGCGCCTTCAATGGCTTTACTTAGGAAGGAATCGTCTTTTTCCATTACATCGTTAAAGAAAATATTCGGTGATTTACCACCGAGCTCAACCGTTGATGGAATAATGTTATCAGCGGCACATTTTAAAATGTGTGAGCCAACAGGAGTTGAGCCGGTAAAAGCAATTTTAGCTATACGCGTGCTGGTTGCCAGCGCTTCGCCCGCTTCTTTACCGTAGCCATTTACTACATTAAGCACGCCTGCAGGCAATAAATCACCAATAATTTCCATCAACACTAAAATAGATACTGGTGTTTGTTCAGCCGGTTTGAGTATCACACAGTTACCTGCGGCAAGCGCTGGTGCGAGTTTCCATGCGGCCATTAGAATTGGGAAGTTCCACGGAATGATTTGTCCAACAACGCCCAGTGGCTCATGAAAATGATACGCGACTGTGGTTTCGTCTATCTCGCCAATACTGCCCTCTTGGGCGCGAATACAACCGGCAAAATAACGAAAATGATCTGCCGCCAGTGGGATATCTGCCGCCAATGTTTCGCGAATGGCTTTACCGTTATCCCACGTTTCTGCAACTGCAAGAAGCTCAAGGTTTTGCTCTATCCGATCAGCTATTTTTAATAATATATTGCTACGAGCCGTTACTGAAGTTGTACCCCAAGCAGCTTTTGCAGCGTGGGCTTTATCAAGGGCAAGTTCAATATCCGCTTTATCAGAGCGTGGTACTTTACAAAATACTTTACCATTAACGGGGCTAATATTATCAAAGTACTGACCATTTACAGGCTCGACCCACTGTCCGCCAATGTAATTACCGTACTGGGATTTAAAGTTAATAAGTGCGCCGTCGCTGCCAGGATTTGCATAGATCATTGTGTGTGTCCTTTATTCAAAATGTTGCTTTTTAAATTTAATCAAATTGACTAAGTTTGACGGGAGATTGTTGTTTATTTATCCGTCACCTGTTGACATTAGCTTATAAGAAGCATAAAAACTTGATTAGCTGTCCAAAAAACATGTCTGTGCGTCCAAACTCTGTTGGTCGTGTTTAAAGGAAATAAAATGAATACCACATTATTGACTGAAAAACTGACTAAAAAGCGCCAAGCGGTTGATGTACTGATCGAAAATAAAATTACTTTTGCCTCAGACAACGCCGAGCTGAGCATTTACGACACCTACCAAGACGCACAAAAAGTAGCACTGCATTCCAGCGAACTGCTATTTTGCGGCATGATCAGCGGTAAAAAAGTGATGCACGTTGCTGACAGTAACTACCATGAAGAGTTTTTACCCCAGCAATCATTTGTATTAGCACCCGAACAAGGGGTTTTAATCGACTTCCCAGAAGCATCAATGAAGCAACCTACCACCTGTTTGGCTATCGAAATTAGCCGCGATAAAATCAGCCAAGTAGCTGACGCGCTAAATATGCAGCAGCAAATAAGCAGCGATGATTTTTTTCATTACATTCCAAAGCTGGTGCATACCCAACACAATCAACAAACCCAACAATTACTTGAACGGATGATTGGGTTATTTAGCGAAAACGAGCAAGATCGTCATTATCTAATTGATCTATCAGTAAATGAGTTAATCACTCGATTATTACAACAACAAAGCCGCGATTTAATGCTCGCCAATTGCCAACAAACTATTGCATGCCCATTAACCGATGCCCTGCATTTTATTAAAGAACATCTTAATCAAACTTTAGATATCGATACTTTATGTAAAATAGCCTGCATGAGCCGTAGTAAATTTTACCAGCAATTCAAGCTCGCCTTTGGGCAAAGTCCGGCCATGTGGCAACAACAGCTAAGATTAAAGAAATCTCGCCAACTTCTACAATCAGGACAACAAATAAGTCAAGTTTGCTACGATCTTGGCTTTACCAACCCCAGTCACTTTAGCCGTTTGTTTAAGCAAAAATTTGGTGTTTCACCTAAACAATGCAAGCATTAATATTCATCTATTAAGAATTTTTAACTAAATTAAAAGTTTTTATTGACTCGAACGCAATTGCAGATTATTTTCCCGCTGATGTTTTTATCGGCATAACAATAGCGGCATGCATCCCCTGCACCGTCTGGCGCCAAGCCAACGCATTTTACTGTGTCGCAATTGTGCTAAACCCACCGCGAAACCTAACAGTGACTTCTGCGTGCAAAAGCAGTGACTTGGAATATCAGCCGTTGGGCTAACATTCTTTGTTTTTGTTAAGCAGTTTGAGCCAATTACTCAAATGCTTTTTATTTTGTGAATACTTAAATGCTCGAACCTTCTGCGTTAAGTCTTGTGCCGCCAGTTGTAGTGGTGGTTTTGGCGATCGTGCTACGTCGTCCTATTTTATCTTTGCTGATCGGTGCCCTTGTTGGCCTTGCTATGCTAAATCCTGTTGAAATGCTTAGCAACTTTGCTGCGGCATCATTAAAAGTAATGGTAGATGAAACAATCGGCTGGCTTATTTTAGTGTGTGGTGGCTTTGGTGCGTTAATCGCATTACTAGTGCGAACCGGTGGTGCAGCAGCATTTGGTAGTTTTGCGCTGCGTTTTTGTAAAGGCCCACGCTCATCTTTACTCATGACCTTTTTACTTGGTATCGTTATTTTTATTGATGACTACCTCAATGCGCTTACCGTGGGTGAAACCATGAAACGCATTACCGATAAATTCAAAATTAGCCGTGAGATGCTTGCTTACGTAGTTGACTCTACCGCAGCGCCAATTTGCGTATTAGTACCACTGTCTACATGGGCAGTATTTTTTGGTGGCTTATTGGTTGATAACAACATCGCCGTCGAAGGCCAAGGTATTGCCGTGTATATTCAAGCAATCCCCTATATGCTGTATGCATGGTTTGCCGTGTTACTTGTGCCATTAGTGGTACTTGGTGTTATCCCTTTATTTGGGCCGATGAAAAAAGCCCAATTACAGGCAATGCAAGAACAACCGCAAGTAGATCCTGCACAGTACAACGAAGTGCAAACTGCCGATGAATACGCAGTAAAAGCCGTTGAAGAAAGCTTTGAAAGCGCAGACAGCCACGGCAAACTGTACAACTTTTTACTGCCTATTTTATTGCTCGTTGCGTTCACTGTGTATTTTGACATTGATGTATACAAAGGGTTATTAGCGACATTCGCCGTGACGCTTCCATTTTATATGCTGCAAAAGCTAATGCCATTTGCCGAAATGATTGAAAAAATGCTCGATGGTTTTAAAAGCATGTTGCCAGCAATAGGAACTGTGATCGCCGCATTTATTTTTAAAGATGTGTGCGACCAACTACTATTACCACAGTTTGTAATTGATTCCTTAAGCCCATTCATGACCGCAGGCTATTTACCTGCAGTGGTGTTTTTAGCAATGGCAATTTTGGCGTTTGCTACAGGCTCAAGCTGGGGTATTTTTGCGGTAACAATTCCTATTGTGATGCCTCTGGCAGTCGCGGTTGATGCAAATATACCGCTGGTGATTGGTGCGCTGTTATCTGCCTCATCATTTGGTAGCCAAGCATGTTTTTACTCAGATTCAACTGTCCTTGCAGCCCAAGGTTCAGGCTGTAACTTAATGAGTCACGCAATTACTCAATTGCCCTATACACTCATCGCAGCTGCCTGTGCATTTGTCGGGTTTTTAGTGATTGCTTAAGGTGCATAAATCTAAAAAAAATCGATTACAGTTTCCTGTAATCGATTTTAACGTTTTGCGTTTTTATCTAAATTATTACTAAAACTTCCCAACCGATTTCACTGAATCGGTTAGCGATGCAGCATTAATGTAACCAATCATACTTGGATTTTTACCTACTAAATCAATTACCTCTGCATCATTAGTCACTTCTTTAGGAGGCGAGCCTTTACCTGTAAAAATAAGCTTTGACCAGTATGCTTTTAACTGGCTACCTGATTTTGATAAAACATTCGCATCAAACTCTTGGCGTGCTGTAGAGGCTTCCTCTTGATTCAATGGAACAGCTTGATTGCCATCAGAAAATGATTTGGCCTTGCCTAAAAAGAGCTTTGAAATCTCAGATTGATCAAAACTACTATTATTTGTAGGATGAACAACAACAACTACTTCCGCGTTTACTGAATAACAACTAAGCAATAAAAGTGGTAAAAGTATCTTTTTTAACAACATCATAGCGTATTCCTTAAAATACCAAGTCAATGCCAAGTGTGATCGACTCACTATCACCTGCAACAGCTAAATCAAATGATTTATCATTCACTTTATCAAACTGGACTTTAAAAGCCGCTGAAGAATGAAAATCCCAGCGTATTCCGACTGACGTTGTATTGTGCTGTTCACCATCATCGGCATCTTCTTTAAATTGAGAGTAAGAAACATAAGGAGTAATTGTGTCTAAACGGTAACCTAGCGTAATCATTGAAGTGTCAAGGTTGCCATTCAAATCCAACCGGTTTAACTCTGTTAATATAAATAAACTTTCAAAGTCTAAGTTAACTGCAACACCATAAAACTTACCTGTACGGCTAGTTTCACCGTCAAATAATACTCGCTCACCACTACGGTAGCGCTCATTTTTGTAAGTCATATGGGTTAATCTAACTTCGAACCACTCTTTATTTAATTGCAATACCCCACCTAACATATCACGCCAAATTTCACGTGTTGGCTCTTTGAAAAAAAACTCACTAAGGAGCTTATTTTCTGTATCATCCTCTTCTCCATAATAAAGATTGCCCATTACAGACCAATCACCAATTTCACCGCTGTATAGTGCATTTACGCCGTTGTAGTTAAATATTTGCCACGTATAATTATCCGCAGGCGGACGCATCCATACATAGGCGTAACCTACATCATAAAAATCCGAATAATAAAACAGGGGCAATCGTTTTTTACCTGCTTGAACAGTCCAATTTTCATTAATCTCATATGAGAGATAAGCCCATTCAATTTTTGCATCAAAATCATTAGCGCCTCGAGCAACTAGTTGGCCTGTCACCGATAGTCCATCAGCTAAATCAGCGCTAATTTGTAGCCCAAATAAGCTCTCTGGTTTAAACGAAACATCTTCGTCGTAAGACGATACTATTGGATAATCGGCCAAAAAAGTAGGTGGTATATCGTACTGCGGGACCCCACTTCCAGATAAAACTTTACCAGCATTAATACTAGTAAACCCTGATAAGTTGATCTCGCCATAAGAAGCACCTGTAAACAGGATGCAATTTACAGTTAATAACCAATACAGCTTTTTCATCATCTGCGTTACCTTATGATATTAGTCTTTTGCAATATGCATTATTAAAGTTAGACCACAGATGAAAATTTTGCCTACTATACCTAAGCTTCCGCCCCAAATTAATTACAAAATAACAACAAAATTAAAACATCAGTGATAATCGATTTAATTAATTAGTACTAAATTATTTGGAGTTCACGACCTTTTCTACCTCTTATTGTAAAAACTTTAGACTTACTCTGAGTATAAAGTTTACAGCCTCATAAATAGTTCAAAACCAGCGAACCACGTGACTTTTACCAATTTATGCGCTGCAAATAGCATTTATTTTAATTAACCTCGACTATTACTTGTATGTGCTCCCTTAAAAAGCGGATAATTGCAGCTAAATGAAAATACACTGACAAAGTCTGGCGCAAACACCTATTGGCCTTACTTATTAGTGCGCACGAAGGTGGACCAACTCAATGGAAATTAAAGTTAATTTTCTCGATAATCTTAGATTAGAAGCTAAGTTTGACGATTTCTCAGTCATTGCGGATCAACCAATCCGTTATAAAGGCGATGGCTCTGCGCCAAGTCCGTTTGACTACTTTTTAGCATCTTCGGCTTTATGTGCTGCGTACTTTATTAAAGTGTATTGTAATGCCCGTGATATCTCGACTGACGGTATTCGTGTTGCGCAAAACAACATTGTTGACCCTGAAGATCGTTATAACCAAATCTTCCAAATCCAGGTTGAACTCCCTGAAAGTATTTCAGAAAAAGACCGCACCGGCATTTTACGCTCTATTGATCGTTGTACCGTAAAGCGTGTTATTCAAACCATACCTGAATTTAAAATTGATGCCATAGAAAGCTTAGATAACGACGCGCAAGCCATGTTAATGGCAAAATCAGAAGGCAGCGAAAACACCTTTATTTTAGGTAAAGATTTACCGCTTGAGCAAACCATTGCTGATATGACTGCGATTTTGGCTGACTTAGGCATGAAGATTGAAATTTCATCATGGCGTAATATTGTACCAAACGTCTGGTCATTGCATATTCGTGATGCTGCATCACCGATGTGTTTTACCAATGGTAAAGGCGCCAGCAAAGAAAGCGCATTATGTTCAGCCCTTGGCGAGTTTATTGAACGTTTAAACTGTAACTTTTTTTACAATGACCAGTTCCTTGGTGAAGAAATTGCCAACAGCGAATTTGTTCATTACCCGAACGAAAAATGGTTTCAGCTCACTGATGATGACTCACTACCAGAAGGTATTTTAGACGACTATACCCTGAGCATTTACAACCCTGAAGATGAGCTGTGTGGCTCGCACCTTATCGACACTAACTCTGGTAATGTTGAGCGAGGTATTTGCTCGATTCCATATGTGCGTCACTCTGACGGCGAAACTGTGTACTTTCCATCAAACTTGATTGAAAACTTGTTTTTAAGTAACGGCATGAGTGCGGGTAATAACTTTGCCGAAGCCAAAGTACAATGTTTATCTGAGATTTTTGAACGTGCTGTTAAACGCCAAATCATCGAGCAAGAACTGGTATTGCCAGACGTACCAGAAGCGATACTTGCTAAATATCCTAGTATTGTTGCCGGTATTAAAGGCTTAGAAGAGCAAGGCTTTCCGGTTGTTGTAAAAGACGCATCTCTAGGCGGGCAATTCCCTGTCATGTGCGTAACGTTAATGAACCCGAAAACCGGTGGCGTATTTGCTTCATTTGGTGCACACCCAAGTTTTGAAGTCGCCCTTGAACGTAGCTTAACAGAGCTATTACAAGGTCGCAGCTTTGAAGGTTTAAACGACGTACCTAAACCAACATTCAACAGCATGGCAGTATCTGAACCTGAAAACTTTGTTGAACACTTTATTGATTCAACCGGTAAGATCTCATGGCGCTTTTTCAGTGCTAAACACGATTATGACTTTGTGGAATGGGATTTTTCAGGTACTAACGAAGAAGAAACTGCTAGCTTATTTGGTATTTTAAAAGCCTTAGGTAAAGAAGCTTATATTGCTGAATTTTCAGATCTTGGCATCGCATGCCGTATTTTAGTGCCTGATTATTCAGAAGTTTACCCTGTCGAAGACTTAATTTGGGATAACACCAATAAAGCCCTTAAATACCGTGAAGATATTTTAAATCTGCACAGTTTAGATGAAGACCAACTTGCCGACTTAGTTGAGCGCTTAGAAGACAGCCAGCTTGATAATTACATCGATATCATCACCTTAATTGGCGTTGAGTTTGACGAAAACACCGTGTGGGGTCAGTTAACTATTCTTGAGCTTAAGCTGCTAATTTACTTAGCATTAGGCGATTTAGAAGCGACCATGGAACTGGTTGAAACCTTCTTACAGTTTAACGATAACACTGTTGAACGCGGGTTATTCTACCAAGCAATGCACGCGACTTTAGAAGTTGCGCTAAATGATGACTTAGAAATTGAAGACTACATTCACAGCTTCACCCGCATGTTTGGCCAAAAAGTAATGGATGCAGTAGTCGGCTCTATCAATGGTGATGTGATGTTCTACGGTTTAACTCCAACCAATATGCAACTTGAAGGGTTAGATCGTCATCAGCGTTTGATCGACAGCTATAAAAAACTGCATGGGGCTCGCGCTGCAAGAGCCAAATAACTATTGTCAGCGCGAGATTTGCGTAGGCGGGAGTTTATATCGCGCTGTTGCTCTTTCTGCCGGACAATAACTTCTTAAATTTAAGCACCTAGCAATGGCAGGTGCTTTATTTTTTTATAGCGCAAAGCCAACGATATACAATGGGCTAGCTCTTTAGCTGGCACGGTTTGATTAAGCTTAAACACCAAAGCACGGTTACCTTCATAGCTAAACGTATCACCATAAAGCTCTTTGAAGGTTTCAATAAGTTTAGTTTTACAGTTAAAGTAAATACAAAATTGCTCAGCTGATTTTGGTTTGTGATCAAAACGAATGGTAGTGCCTATTTTTGAAATATAACTCGGCTCTCCCCACTTGAGTGTTTCTTCAAGTTCAGTGATACCATCCTGCACAGCTACCTGCAAAATCAGACTTCTGATCTCATGTAATACAACCGCGATATTTTCAGGGTACATCGTAAATTTTTGTTTAACACTCTGATGCATTTAACGCTCCTTAAAGAGTCGTAAAATTAGGCTATTTCGTTAACTCAAGTATTTTTACTTTGTTTATCTGTGCTGAGTAAATTTTGCCCTGCCACTTCGGTTTTTTAGCAAACCATGCTGGCTTTTCTGAATGTTTCCAGATACCCGCAATCAATTAACGGCTGGCTCATACCGATAATGGCCGGTGATCTTATAACGAAACAGTACATCCTCAAGTTGCGGCCCTGCGCCTATGTTATGCACTATCAATGGGGTTTTGTTATCTGCAGTGTATGTATCTACCACGATACCGATATGCGGCAAATTGCCCGGCAGCATCCACGTGACAATATCGCCTGCTTTATAGGTCTGAGCATTATTAGTTATGGGCAGTACTGTACCGTGGCGTTTAAAAAAAGCCTGTAAATTAGGCACGCGACGATGATCAATATTACTATCGGGTTTAGTAAGCCCCCATATTCTTGTTGATGGATAGACTGAAAAATTATCGCGCATATCTTCATGAACTAACTTTTGTAAATCGATACCCAGTGCTCGGTAGCTGCGAATAATCACATCTGTGCATACTCCAATATTGGCAGGTACATCGCCATTTGGATAGGCAATGCGTTGATAAGCGCCGTCATAGCGCACGCTTTGTGTTGTTCTATCATTTGCAGCGTTTACAAAATCATCAGCAAATGAGTTGCTGCTGTAGCTACATACTGAATACAATAACAACAAAGACCAAGTTATGTATTTCATGAAACTTCCTTTTAACGTTCAGATTAAAACTTAGTTTTTAATCTTTGAAATTGAGTGTTCACTGAGCATCAGCCTTATTTCAAATTCACTTCGCTTAATTTCTTTAATAATAGATTGCCTATTCATCTCCATAAACAGCCAGAGTTTAACGGCAATTTGCATCATTAGACTACTTACAAAACACACAGCCCAAAACAGTTGCTGTGCTATCTGCTCAGCATTAAAATATTGATAGACTGATAGTATAAAAATTGCCGTGAGTATAAAAGCCAACATCGTACCTAAAACTGTCCAACTGCGCATTTTTCCGCGATATATACGTGTAAACTGTTTGAATAAACCAGAATCAGTCTCTAAAACAGACTCCAAATTGTGTTGTTCAGCCTGTAAGCTCTCTTTTATTTTCTCATCTAAATTCATCACTCTCTCCAATTATTCACTCAACCATTTTACCAGCTGTGCTCTCGCTCGGTGTAAACGTGACTTAACTGTGCCAACAGCAACATTTGTTATTAAAGCAATGTCGCTAATTGACATTTGCTCTAAATAAAACAAATAAACACTGAGCCTCTCACTATCTGGCAGGTTATTTATTAATTTTGCTAAATCAATAGATTGCTCATTAAAATGTGTAGTATCTATTGATTGTTCATGCTTATCCGGCTGAAAACTTTCTATGTACTTATCTTTACGGGTGACATCAACAAACTTGTGGTATACCACTCTAAATAGCCACGCTTTAAACACGCTTGGTTCTTTTAATTTACGAATGTCTTTTGCTACCACAGTCCACGCTTCTTGCGTTATATCCTTTGCTAAGTCTTTCTGTTTACAAAGTTTCATCGCAAATAGAAAACTAGGATTATACAAATAAGTACATAATGAGTTAAAAGCTGCCTCATCCCCTTGCTGTGCGCTAATTACAGCAAGCGTTATTTGCGTCGAATTCATGCCTCTCCTTAATATCTTTTCTACAAGACGGTTTAGCAATGTAAAAGGTTCGCTGTATTTTTATTTTTTCATAAAAAAACCCAAGCAAATCGCTTGGGCTTTGATCTTTTTCAACGCTTCAATGTGCTAAATTACTTTTGCAATTTAATGCCATTAAAGTGT
>TARA_R110001606_G_scaffold12284_3_pt1 | contig 19149 bp, 16 predicted proteins | sample TARA_R110001606 | Tara Oceans TARA_R110001606 (sample SAMEA4398315) | marine metagenome | biome: Polar Biome; feature: [SRF] surface water layer (ENVO:00010504); material: water (ENVO:00002006), including particulate matter (ENVO:01000060) such as... | depth 5 m | reverse complement strand
TCGATTGCGAAACTCAACATCACCAGCGAGCATGTATCTACTGAGGTTATTTCATGCCAGTAATGCCTTTGTTGATCTTAATACCAGTGACATCGATCTAGATAAATAGCAATACGAAGTTAATTGCCAATAAACGTCATAAAAAGTAGTCTAGGCTGCTTTTTATTGAATAGGAAAGATCGAAATGAAACCAGTGAATCCATCAAAAGTCATTTGTATTGGTCGTAACTATGCAGCGCATATTGCTGAGCTTGGTAATCAAGAGGCAGACGAAATGGTGGTGTTTTTAAAGCCGCCAAGCGCGATAACAAATACCTTAATGTGTACTCATAAGGATGAGCAATTACATTTTGAGACTGAAATTTGTTTTCAAGTTAACAATGGCTGTTTAGCTGCTGTGGCGGTGGGACTGGATTTAACTAAGCGAGATTTACAGAGTAAATTAAAAGCCAGCGGTTTACCGTGGGAACGCGCGAAAGCCTTTGATGGCTCTGCATTGTTTAGTGAGTTTGTACAAATAGACGAACAAGCTATTGAGCATTTAAGCTTAACCTTACTGATAGATAATAAGGTGCGACAACAAGGCGGCGTTGAGTTAATGCTTTATAAACCCACGGTTATCTCAGCCCAAGTTAGTGAGTTTATGACTTTAATTGATGGCGATATTATTATGACTGGCACACCTGCAGGAGTAGGAGCTGTGAACGCAGGAAGTAAATTTATTGCTCAGTTACACTTGGGCTCAGACTTATTGGTTCAGCAAGAGTGGTTGGCTGAGTAAGTTTTAATATCTGTTGTTGATATTGTTGATCAAACTCCGCAAAGGTATTTTCAAGCAATACACGCTGTGTTTGCTGGTACTTTGCAGACGGCAGTATGCTATTTGTTAGCACTCGATTTATTTTTTTTAAAGCATTATTAGCAAAATTATTAGGGGCATTGGTTGAGCAGCCAATCGCACCTAAAACCAGCTTATCGGCGTGATCGGCAATAGGTAAGGTTACTACATTATCAAATTCGCTGAAGCGGTTGTAGTAATCGGCTAAAAAAGGATAGTCGATAGTGTAATCAATATACCCATGATTGAGCCGATTGATCACCGAGCTGCTTTCGTTTTCACTGTTCCAACTTAATGATGTATGTTGGTCGCTTTTAGTATTTCGAGCGATGGTATTTAACTCTGGAGTAAATTTACGCGCAGCGGATTGACCAAAAATAAATTTATTATCTGTCAGTAGTTTAACTAAATTTATCGGTGAACTGTGTTGTTGGCTAATTACTTTCGCTGTTTTAGCTGAGGCAATGATAGCAAATGGTGGGTACACCGTAGTTGGCACCGAGTAGAACACTCGCGGGGTGTTAACTTTACGATGGATCATACAAGGGAAACATGCTTGTTGACCTTCATCGAGGTACTTACCTATACGTTTTTGCGGCAACATGAGGCGGGTATGCTTTATATCGGGTAATTCACTGATGAGCTGTTCGACTAAGTAATCACATAAGCCACCATCGGGAGTTTGTGCTGTTTTGGCCAGATGAAAAGGCGCTGTATTGCTTTGTAGCCAAGTTATATGGGTTACTTCATCGGTAGTATTAGCAAGTACATAGACGCTTGAAAAAAAAGAGAATAATGCAACGATGTAATAGACAATACGCATAGCTATATTTACTTTATCCGCTAATAATTTAAATCGAGTATACAATAACTAATATTTTGCGCTACTAAAGACTGGTAAGTTATTACGGTAAGTTAATTTTTTAATACTTTAGTGGTGTTTTTTTGATTCACTATTTGTGAGAAGTCGTTTTTCAAGTATTTTAATCCGGTGGAAAGCCCAAGCATTGATAATGATTGGGCTTTATTGATTAAAATGGCATTGGGTATTGCTTAAATACATTACCGATATCCGTTAGAGCTTGTTCACTTAATTCGATGTTGAACGCGGCAATGTCATCTTTTAGTTGTACCAAGCTGGTTGCACCAATAATTGAAGAAGTAACGCCATCAACTTGGTCACACCATGCAAGCGCCAATTGTGCTGGGGTTATTTGGTATTGCTGGGCAATTTCAACATAGTGGCTGATTGCTTGTTGAGATTGCGCTGTGTCACGGAATAAACCATTACGCTGCACCAGTGTCCAGCGGCTACCATCGGGACGTGCGCTATTTAAATATTTACCACTTAACATACCGCCTGCTAAGGGTGACCAAGGTAAATAAGCAATATCTTCGTGAATACATTGCTCTATTAGATAAGGCCAATCTTTAGCGTGTAATAAACTAAATTCATTTTGAATAGAGACCATGCGCGGTAAATTATGTTGTTCACTTAACCGTAAAAATTGGCTAATACCCCATGGCGTGTCGTCAGAGAGACCACAATATTTAATTTTACCAGCTTTAACACAGTCGTTTAAACCTTCAAGAATATCGAGCATACCCGCTGTGTGTTGCTCTGTATTAGCGTCACTAAAACGGATCATACCTGGCCAATGTTTGCTAAAGTGCGGTGATTGACGATTCGGCCAATGCAGTTGGTATAAATCAATTACATCGGTTTGTAGGCGTTTTAATGACTCGTCAACGGCATGAACGACTGCTTGACGAGTAATATCGCCGCCATCGCGTATCCAAGCTAGGCCATTGCCAGCAATTTTAGTGGCGAGCACAATATCGTCTCGCTTACCTGGATTACGCGCTAACCAATTACCGATAATTTGCTCTGTCTTTCCGTACGTATCAGGAGTGGGAGGTATGGCATACATTTCTGCAGTATCAATGAAGTTTACGCCATGCTCTAAGGCATAAGCAATTTGCTCATCAGCATCTGCTTGATTATTTTGTACGCCCCACGTCATGCTGCCTAAGCATACACGAGACACATTTAGACCACTGCTACCAAGTGGGTTGTAACGCATAATGATTCCTTACTTTTATGATTCTCGGCTGTACTTATGTAATGCAGCCAATAATGGCTCACTTAATTGTGCTTTCTTACCCGTTTTAAAATTAAACATCACCACTTGCGATGACCCTAATGTAGTCAAGGCATTTTGCGCTTGGCTAAATACGCTGTAGTGCATCATAAAACGGTCTTTTTGAATATCACTGATGGTAACGCCTACCAACACTGTATCAGGAAATGTGACTGGGCGTTTATAACGCGCGTTATTTTCACTAATCACAGGACCAATACCTGTTGTTTGTAAATCTTCGAGTAAATTTATTTGATTAAAAAAATCAATTCGAGCAGTTTCGAAATAACGAAAATACACCACATTATTTACATGTTGTAAGGCATCCATTTCTCCCCAAGCAACATTAATTGCTGTATGGATAGGATGTTGTTCTATAAATGATTGCATATTCGACAGCTCTTTAAAGTAAAAACGTAGATTAGCAATTGGTGCTGTTTAGCTCAAGAAAATTAGGAAAACAGTGAAAATGTGCTAGTTTTAGTAGTTCACGGTTACGTAAATGAATACTTTAATCCGATTTAAAGGAGCTAATTATGAATACAGTGACAGCAAAAATAATGAAACGCTTAGCGCTACTGGTGGTGATCTGTTTGGCATTCGTTTGTTATGCGATGGGCAATGCTTCTGGGATGGTGATACTAATCGTAGTTGGTTTTATTTTAGAAGGTGCTTTTTGGTTATTCGGTGCGAGGTTATTTAATCGTAAAAAGTCTTCACAGCAAGAATCATCGAGCTGATGACTTGCTAATAAATCAAACTTAATGAATAATAACTGTTCATTTGTACAGTACTTGGTTTGAGGAATGAAAAAGTTTATTCATATTGACATGGATTGCTTTTACGCAGCGGTCGAAATGCGCGATAACCCCGCGCTTGCTAATGTACCTTTGGCAATTGGTGGCAATAGTCGCCGTGGAGTGCTCTCTACAGCAAATTACATCGCCCGCGAATACGGTGTGCGCTCTGCGATGTCTAACTACCGTGCTAAACAATTATGCCCAGGTTTAGTGATTGTACCAGGGCGTATGCAAGTTTATAAACAAGCCTCTTCGCAAATTCGTGCTGTATTTCAGCGCTATACCGACCTTATCGAGCCTCTTTCTTTAGATGAAGCTTACCTTGATGTGACTGAAAGTAATGCATGCCATGGTAGTGCGACCTTAATGGCAGAGCAGATCCGCGCCGATATTTTTGCAGCCACCGGTTTAACTGCTTCGGCTGGAATTGCGCCGATAAAATTTATTGCCAAAATTGCCAGTGATGAAAATAAACCGAATGGTCAATTTGTAGTATTGCCTGAGCAAGTGGATGACTTTTTAGCGCAATTGCCTTTGGGTAAAATACCCGGGGTCGGTAAGGTTACCCTTGAAAAACTCAATTTAAAAGGCTTATACACCGGTGCTGATGTGCGCGCTAAAGGGGTTAATTGGATGCAGCAACACGTTGGTAACTTTGGGGTCTCGCTGTATCAAAAATGTGCCGGTTTACATATTGGTAAAGTATCCACAGAACGTACCCGTAAATCGCTCAGTGTTGAGCATACCTATGAATATAATAAAACCAGCTTACAAGCGTGTTTAGAACAATTGCCAATATTATTGGCTGAGCTTCAACGTCGATTAACAAAACAGCAATTAGAGCAACGTATAAATAAACTCAGTGTCAAAGTGAAGTTTGCTAATTTTGTGGTGACATCGGCCGATCAAACTTGCCACCGACTTGATGAAACTATCTTGGCTGAGCTGCTGAGCAAAGCATATCAACGTGGCTTGCAGCAGCCAGTGCGGTTACTCGGTGTAGGAGTCGGTGTTAAAAATGAACCGCAGCAACATGTACAGCTGAGTATATTAGATTAAGATACTGCGCGCTATTTGCTTCAATAAATGATAAGTGGGCAGTGAGTAACTGCTGTATTTTACACTGTAACTCCAAGTTGCCAGCGTTATGTTAGCTCGTCGTACATTGCTGGCAATAGCTAGTTAAATCAATGATAATAAGCTCCTACGTATTTTGACAACAGGACCTTTTTTTATGGCATATCCTCACGCAGTTGCAGCCCCGCAATTAGATAACGCAAAACATGATGCGCTTATTATTATTGCCGATAATTTTTCTGAGTTAGACGATCCGAATCTAAGCCAAGCTATTAAAGCGCAAATGGCGGTTGATGCACGTATTGGTAAGCAAGTCACGCTGCTTGTTGTTGATTCTAAAAGGGTAATTTTAGCGCCGACAGGTCCATTAAATCGTGATTATGACGATGTACGTCGTTATTTTGATGCAGCTAAATTGGCTATCAATGAAGCTAAAGCATCAGGCAGTACAAAACCTGCTATTTACTTACCACAAGCAAGCCAAGATAGCCGTTATCAGTATGCCTTAGAAGTTGCTTATCTTGGTGCTTGCCAAACGTTGTGGCAGCCGCTTGAAGCGCGCGAGTTTCATGGTGAAAGCATTGAACCGATCACTCAAATAGCCTTGTTTGGTGCTAATGAGCAAACAATTAAAGCAGTGAATGCCATTGCCGCAGGGCAGTATGCTGCTCGTGATTTATGTGGCACTGAGCCTGAGCGTATGGCGCCACCACGTTTTGCTGATTACTGTGTAGATTTATTTAAAGGCAGCAAGGTCAATGTTGCAGTGATTGCAGATATTGCCACGATTGATAAAGAGTACCCGATGATGAGTACCGTGGCTCGCGCTTCATATGCGGTTGAGCGTCATCACCCTCGGGTTGTAAAACTTGAATATGTACCAGAGGGCGAAGTAACACGTACCTTAATGTTTGTCGGTAAAGGCTTAGTATATGACACCGGTGGTGCCGATTTAAAAGTGGGCGGGCATATGGCCGGTATGAGCCGTGATAAAGGCGGCGCAGCCTCTGTTGCTGGTTTTATGAAATCAGTGGCAGACTTTCAACCACAAGGCGTTAAAGTTATTGCATACTTAGCGGTAGTTCGTAACTCAATTGGTTCTGATTGTTTTGTACCAGATGAAATTATTACTAGCCGTGAGGGCGTACGTGTTCGCATCGGTAATACGGATGCAGAAGGGCGCTTAGCTATGGGGGATTTACTCAGCGAGATGAAAGATTTAGCAAAAGGAGAAGTTAATCCTGAAATCTTTACGGTCGCAACCTTAACCGGACATGCAGCTCGTGCAATGGGACCTTACAGTGCATACGTTGAAAATGGCCCTGCACGTGCGGCTAATATTTCTCGTAAGCTGGCTGACAGTGGTGACTTATGGGCTGATGGTGCAGAAGTTTCTCGCAGCCGTCGCGAAGACTATGATTTTATTAAACCACGTACTTTAGCTGATGACGTATTATCAAGTAATAATGCAGCATCAGCAGTTACCGCACGTGGTCATCAGTTCCCTATGGCATTTTTAGCTATTGTTGGTGGCCTTGATAAGCATGGTTGTGAGTCAGCACAGCCTTTACCTTATGTGCATATGGATATTGCCGGTAGTGGTGTTGAAGGTGGTGATTGGCAGCACGGTAAACCAACTGCAGCAGGCCTAAGCAGTTTATTTGCTCGTTACTGCTTATAATAAGCAGTATTAAATACAACAGCCCCGTCATATAAAATGACGGGGCTTTTTTGTAATTTGTTTTTGTTAATTAATCTAATTTAAAGCGATTAACCACATCAGTTAGCTGTTGGCTACTGTGTTTTAGATTATCGCTTGCACCTGAAAGTTGTGATGTATTGGCCAGAGATTGTTCGGTTGATTGCGATAGTTCATTAATTCGCAAATTGACTTCATCCGCAGCACTTGATTGTTGCTCAGTCGCACGGGCTATTTGACCATTCATATCGGTGATCACCGACACCAGACGTTCAATTTCAGTTAATGAGGTATTGGCAGAGCCAGCTTGTTGTACTGTGCTGGTGGATAATTGTTGGCTAGCTGTTACCGCCTCTACAGCCGCCTGTGCGCCTTTTTGTAATTTGGCTATCATCGCCTGAATTTCATCTGTGCTCTTGCCTGTGCGACTTGCAAGAGTGCGTACTTCATCAGCTACAACGGCAAACCCTCGGCCTTGTTCGCCAGCACGTGCCGCTTCGATTGCAGCATTGAGTGCCAGTAAATTGGTTTGCTCCGCAATACCGCGGATCACGTCTAGTACCGATCCTATATTATTACTTTCTTGAGCTAAATCAGCGGTAACTTGACTCACAGTTTCAATGTTTTTGGACAGTGTTTCTATGGATTGAATTGTTTTAGCAACGACTTCTTTACCTTCAGATGCATTCACCGCGGCTTGGTTAGCGGCTTGTTCAGCCGCTTCGGCATTGCGACTTACATCATGAATTTGGTGGGTCATTTGCTCCATTGCTGCAGCGACTTGCGTTGAGCTATCGTTTTGCAGTTCAATAAAAGAATGATTGGTTTTACTCGCATCATCCACTGTTTGGGCATGCTGGTTAACATCATTGGCATTATTTGCCACTTGTTTAAGTGACTCACGCATTTTGGTAGTAAATAAATTAAAGTGGCGAGATAATCGTGATACCTCATCATTACCATTTTCATCTAAGGTTTGGGTTAAATCCCCTTCACCTTGAGAGATACTTTTCATCATATTTGCAGCAAGCCGAGTTGGCAGTAAAATACTTCTGGCGATTAAGTAACTTAAACTAATTAATAGCAAAATAATCACTGCGGCATTGAGAATAACTAAATTCCGTAAGCTGGCAAAAGCGTTATCAATAGTATCAATATAAACACCTGAACCGACTATCCATTGCCACGGGGTAAAACCTTTCACATAGGCTATTTTATCAACTGGTTGATCTTTACCTGGTTTAGGCCATTTGTAAGGGATAAAACCTTCACCACTTTGCTTAACTATTTTAACCATTTCAACAAATAACGGTACGCCATCTGGGTCTTTACTGTTGCTGAGTGATTTACCGTTTAATTCTGGTTTAAAAGGATGCATAACCATGGCTGGCTGAAAATTATTGATCCAGAAGTAATTGTCATTGTCATAGCGAATACTAGCTATTGTAGCTAGTGCACCTTGTTGGGCTTGTTGCTCGGTGAGTTCGCCGCTTTGTTGTAATGAATGATAATGGGTAATAACGCTATAAGCAGCTTCAACCAGATTTTTAGTTTTCGTATATTGGCCTGCTTTGAGTGAACCATATTGCTGAGTTAAACTAGTAATACTTAAAAAAAGTAAACCAACAACGACCAAACTTACCAAAATAGCTAAGCGCTGAAAAATAGTAAAACGGCGTAGGTACGACATAAAAAATCCTTTAGAAGTGCTCGCAGAAGGCGCGCATATATTAAGCGTAGTAAATATTACTTTAAAATCTAGTTAACTGTTCCTTGTTTTGGTCTAAAGTTTTTAAATAAATAGGATTATCATTAAGTCAAAAAAAAGGCTGATTTTTCAATCAGCCTTTATGCGGTCATTACTGATTTACTCTACATCAAAATGACGATTAAAGAAGTTAGTGATTGTTTGATGCAAGTGAGTTTGCACTTGTTTACCCCGTAAGCTGTGCTTGGAACCAGGATAAGTCATCATTTCAAATTGCTTTTCGTTATCTTGCAATTGTTTAAATAACTTAGTGGCATGGGTAAACAATACGTTATCGTCGGCCATACCATGGTAGATCATTAATGGCCCTTTCAAGCCATCTGCGTATGGAAATACCGCACTGTCTGCATAGCCTTTGGCATTTGTATCAGGATGTCCTAAATAACGCTCGGTATAGTGAGTATCATACAGTGCCCAATCAGTCACTGGCGCTCCAGATACACCTGCTTGAAAATAATCACCAGCTTTAAACATGGTCATTAATGCCATATAGCCACCGTAACTGTGACCATAAATACCAATACGTTGTGGATCAACATAATCAAGCGTACGTAAAAATTCGACGCCTTTTATTTGATCAGCCACTTCAACCACACCTAAATGTTTGTAAATGGCATCTTCAAACTTTTTACCACGATTATACGAACCACGGTTATCTAATTGGAACACTACATAACCTTGCTGTGCCATATATTGGAAATATAAGTTTTTGCTGCGCCAACTATTGGTTACGCGTTGTGCGTGTGGGCCGCCATAGACATTGACAAGAACAGGGTGTTTTTTACCATCATTTACCGTTGCAGGTTTAAATAAACGATAGTGCATCACTTGACCATCATCAGCAGTCAAAGTGCCATATTCAGGCTCAGCTAGATCAGCAAGATAAGGGGTCAGAGGATGGTTTTCATCAAGTTTATTTTGTTCTAACCAAGTAACAAATTCACCGTTTACTTTACGCAGTGCAGCTGAGTTTGGCTTGTTGACCGATGAACTGTTATCAATAAAAGTTTTACTGTCTTTTGCCATTACCACATTGTGATAAGCACCTTGCTCAGTGATACGTTTAATATCGCCCTTTTTAAACAGTGGAACACTGTATAGCTGGCTTTCCAAAGGCGTGTCTTTGCGTCCGGCAAAGTAGACAATGCCTTTTTTCTCATCAATACCTGTTAAGCTATCAACCACCCAGTCACCATCGGTGATCTGACGCACTAACTTACCATTGGTACGATATAGATATAAATGCTTAAAGCCATTGCGCTCAGAGGCCCAAACAAAATGTTTTTTGTCTTTCAAAAACTGTAGATCAAAATGTAAGTTGATCCAGGTATCACTAGTTTCTGTTAAGGTGACTTTTTGCTCTGTTGTTTCGCTGTTATAAAAGCGCAATTCTAAGTTGTGCTGTGAGCGGTTTTGCCACTGATATGATAGCGTTTTATCATCTTCTAACCATTTTGCACGGGCAATGTAAATGTCTTCGTCTTTACCTAGATCAATCCAATCAGTTTTTTGATTATCGAGCTTAACCACACCAAGTTGAATTTTTACATTATTAGTGCCGGTAAATGGGTAGCGTTGGTTAAACAGTTTCACTTCATCAGCGTAAATTTCATTGCGGATAGCTTCTTTAACTGGGCTTTCGTCAATGCGAGTAAAGGCTATTTTTGATTCATCACCAGACCACCAATAACCTGTCATTCGGCCCATTTCTTCTTGCGCGACAAACTCCGCCATGGCGTTTTTGATCACACCGCCGCCATCTTTACTCAGCTGAATTTCTTTACCTGATTTAAGATTTAGCGCATAAAGATTTTGTTCACGGACAAACGAGACAAAGTTTCCTTTTGGTGAAAAGCGTGCGTCGGTTTCAAATGCCTCAGTATCGGTCAGTTTACGGCTTTTTCCTGCTCCTAGCTCGTAATAATAGAGGTCACCATTAAGTGGAAATAACAAGGCTTTACCGTCTTTAGACCATTTGTATTCTAAAATACCTTTACCAAAAATACGTTGGCGCTCACGGCGTGCTTTTTCTTCGTCTGAGAGGTTTTCGGGGCCTGAAAAAAGTTTGGCAGAGTCGACTAAAATACGATTTTTGTTATCTTTTAAATTATATTCCCATAAATCATAACGGTTGTAATCGTCGCTTTTACCTTGCAGGTAGGTAACTCGGCTACCGTCTGGTGAAAACTTAAGCTGTACAGGTGCTTTACCCGCTAAACTTGGATCATCAAAAATACGTTCTAAAGTAAGAGGCTTAGCTTGCACTGTGATGGCTGTTGCCACCAAAGGTAGCAAGTATGAGAGGTGTTTAACTTTTTTTAACACGTGTTTACCTTCGCTCGAATAAAAACTGCAACGATGGTAAAGCCAAGCGTGGGCAACTGCAACTAAATGCTATAAAGTAGCGAAAATGTAATGCACTTAATTTGTAAGGAATAAAAATGACCGTTGAATTCTCTTTAGCCCCAGAACTTGCACGTGATTGTATTGAACTGGCCGATTGGCCATTATGCAAAGTGTTACTTATGAATGATAGTCAATACCCGTGGTTTATTTTAGTGCCTCGTAAAGCGAATTTAAAAGAGAGCATTGATCTAAGCGAGTCTGAACAGCTATTGCTAATGCAAGAGTCAGCGAAGTTAAGTCGGCTCCTCAAGGAGGTACTTAACCCAGATAAACTTAATGTCGCAGCGCTTGGTAACATGGTTCCACAGTTACATATTCATCATATTGCCCGCTATAAAACCGATGTCGCATGGCCTGCGCCAGTATGGGGGAAGTATCCCGCCGTGCCTTACAGTGAAGAGCAATTGGCACGTTTAAAAACACATTTTTAATCGTGGTTGAGTGTTTATATAACAGAATTTTATCATGGAATTATGACTTTTAGTTGGGTGAAAATAGACTATGCTTAGGGTCACTAAGTCGTGGCTGTTTATTACATTCAGTATATAAGGATTGCAAACTAACGGATGAAAGCTTTTGTATTGTTTACCTTGTTAATTGTATTTTCGCATCACAGTGCAGCAAATACATTTTACTTTGTTGGTACCACCTTTCCGTCGGTACTTGAAAAAAATGAACAAGGTCAAATAGAAGGCTTAGGCGCCGACATCGCAGGTGAGATTTGCCTGCGTTTAGGTTGCCAAATTAAAATTGATATTTTGCCATTTAAACGGGCGCTAAAAATGATTGAACTTGGCAAAGCTGATGCATTTATAGGCCCTTATAAGTCGGCTATTAGAGAGCAATATATGGTTTATAGTGAGGCTGCTTTCTATCAAGATCCGCTGGTTTTTTATGTCAAAAATAGTAATGAATTCCAGTGGCATAATAATTTAGAAACATTAAAAGAGTTATCGGTAGGATTAACAAGAGGTTGGAACTATGGTGACGATTTTGAGCAATATAAAAGTCAGTTGGAAGTTTCTGAAGTGGGTACTGTAGAAGCCAGTTTTTTGCAATTAATTCATGACCGTGTCGATATTATAGTGACTCATCCAAGAGCCGCACAGCCCGTTATTAAGCAGTTAAGTTTAGCTAATCAAGTTAAACAGTTACAACCGCCATTAATTGTTAATAAAGGCTATTTTGGTTTTTCAAAAAAACGTAATTTAAATGAGTTTATTACCTTATTCGATAAAGAATTAAATAATATGATTGCTAATGGTGAAGTAAAAAAAATGAGTGAAAAATATGGTTTAGCATTCCCGTAATAGCAATATTGAATTAAAAAAGGCGTTTTAGGTGAGCCCCTAAAACGCCTTTTTAGTATTAATTATATTATTCTAAACCTAACTCTTTCTTACCTTGTTTAAATGTGACATCTACAGGGATATTAGCTTGGCTTAGTTTTTCTAAATCTTTAGCAAGTTCCACTTTGATATCACCATGTGTGGCAATCAGTTGATCAACTTTCTCATAATCACCATCACCTTGTAAGGTTAAGATCAAACCAGATAGCTTGGCCATTGCTTGGCCCATTTTTTCCATATTTACGCTGTAAAGGCCTTGCTCATTTTTAGAGAATGCACCTTCTTCTGCGAAAAAGTTAAAGCGGATCATATTTGCTTTACCATGGGCACTTGATGCGCCAAAACGCACTGAGCGGAAAATACCGGCCATAAAAGTGATGTAATAATCTTCAAGTGTTCCCTCTGTGATCTCACCTTTTTTGAGTAACTGCTCAACCATGTACAAGCCTAAGATATCGGCTTTGCCTTCTTCTAAAGCACTGGCATGTTCTTGTAAAGACTGACGAACAGTGCCTTTACCTGTGATAGTATTTTTTATCCCTAAACCATGAGCGACTTCATGGAACATGGTATTGGCAAAAAATGCATCGAAAGTAATGTGTTTACGTTGCTCAGGAACAATTAACTGCTCAGCGATTGGCACCAATATTTTATCAAACTTAGCGCGCATAGCATTTTTCAGTTGTAAACGGCGAGTGCCTTTTTCAAGTTGTACTTGTTCGTCATTTGGTAAGTTAATAGCAATAGTTTTACTGCCAGCATTAGAATGGCCTGCGTAGTAAACAACATCATATGCATTTAAGTCCGCATCAGAGCCTGGCACTTCTTGTTTGTATTTGCCATCAACAGGGAGGCCTTTTTGTAGCTCTGGTAAAAATGCTGCAAATTTAGCAAGGCGCTCTGACCATGCTAAATCTTTCACTAATACATACGATTCGAAGGCTGCGCGAGAGCCGAACAATTGATCTTCATAGGTTTCGATTGGACCAATAACGATATCGATGGGGTTGTTCTTCATGTCCATCCAAGCAAAGTCTGATGCTTGATAATCATCGTTTTGTAGTGCATCTGCACGTAAATTCAGGTAACTAGCAAACTCTTTATCATCGGCAAGCTTGCTCGCCTCACGTAATAAGTTAGCCGCTTTTTCAAGGGCTTGAGCATATTCAACCGAATAGGCAACGCTATATAGCTTGCCTTGCTCATCTCGCTTAATGACTGAATACAGGCCATTTTTATCTGCTACGTCAGCCTTGTTTAGCTCTTCTTTAGTGATATCGGCTGGATAAAATTGAGCTCCGGCTGTTTTATCTTCATAGCCTGACAAAAAGACTTGATCGCCATTTAATCTATCCCATGGTCCATAGTTAATATCGGCAAATTTTTGTACTTTAGGATCATTGATTTTGGCTAAAAATGCCGCTTTATCTTCACCAAATGCTTGGCGCCAGAATAGATCATCCATAATTTTAGACGCATCAATAAGTTTTGCTATTAACGCTTTTTGGTTGTCGCTTAAATGTGATAAATCAGTCGTTAAACTAAAATCGGTATAGATATCAAGGCGACTAGTGTCAGCGTTAACAAGTTGTGGGCCGCTATCTTGTACTTGCTTAATTGAGGCTGCTGCGTCAGTTGACGCTTTAGGTGCGCTGGCTTGATCTGAACATGCACTAAGAAAAACGGCACCGGTGAGAATAAGTGCTTGGCTAATTTTATTGAGAGTCATTATATTGCCTGTTAAAAAGTAAGTTTAATTATAGATACCCTTGAGAGGGTATTTCGCTTCCTTGTTATGCCAGCATTAAAACAAATCTTATGCGTAAATAGCAAGTTTCCTGTGTTGTGATGGTCTTAGCGAAGGGATATAAAGTGTAGTAGAAAAATAAACTGATATAATTTCTGTAATTTTCTTAACTTTAGCGGTAACTTAGACAATACTGTATTTATAAAAAATAAACATTCCATGGTTTGGGTGTATTAACAAATCAATACAAAAGGATGGCACATTTATGTCAACAGAAAACGCACTACTGACCATTTTGGTTGATCGTATAAATAATGACACGTTAGTTTTACCCACCTTGCCTGAGGTTGCGGTTCGTGTACGTCAAGCTGCCGATAATCCAGATGTAAACTTAGCGCAAATGGCTGATGTGATCTCTCATGATCCGGCATTAGCAGCACGGATGATAAAAGTCGCAAATAGTGCTTTTATGGGGCGAACAGTTAAAGTTTCTAATATAAATCAAGCGGTAACGCGTATTGGTCTGCGTCAAATCAAAAATATCGCAACAGCAATGGCGATGGAGCAACTGTTTGTTTCAAATAATGAGCTGATCAAAGGTTACATGGATAAGGCATGGCAGAAGACCTTAAAAGTAGCATGTCACTCAATTACTGTGATGGAGTTTTTCCTTAAGAAAAACAAGCAGACCTCATTGAATCGTGACACCATTACACTGGCATCACTAGTTTATAATATTGGTGTATTGCCTATTTTGACTGAAGCGGAACGTCACCCGGAAGTATTTGCCAATCCAAGCTTTTTAGCGCATGCGATTCAAAAGCTTAGCGGTAAAGTAGGGGGAGCCATCATGCGTGCTTGGGAGTTTACTGATGAATTTGTTGAAGTAGCAGAAAGCTGGGCCAATCCTAACTATCGCCCAGAGCATATTAGCTATGTTGATTTCATTCGTATTGGCGCGATTATGGAAGGTATTTTACAAGTTTCAGATAAGTCTGCAGCATTACAAACTTATATTGATAAAGGTGTGATCCCATCACTTGATATCTTCTCAAGTGATGAATATAACGATATGCTTGATGATGTGAAATCGGTATTTAGTTAAGTTAATTCGTCAGTTAAAAAAAGCGCCAATAGGGCGCTTTTTTAGTATTTAAAACTTAGTCAAAATTTAGGCTAAATCTTCCACGTCACCTAAACCAGCCGTAAGTTCTTCTAGCATTAGTTTAATTTCTTCAGAGGCGAGAATAAAGTCAGCATCAAGTTTGACCAACATATCTTCTTTAGGGATGTCGGCGTTTTCTTCTTTTAATGTTTCAGAGTAGCTTAAGCGCTTAATAGAGCCATCATTTTGCAGCATGAACTTCAGGCGCTCTTGCCAATCTAGTGCAAGTTTTGTTACTCGCTTACCGCTTTCAAGGTGCGATTTAACTTCATCACAGGCTAAATCATGGCCTTTAAGCTTAACTTGAGCACCGCTATCGTCTGCTTCTTCAAGCTCTGCGTCAGAGCCAATAGCAAAGCCCTCAGGTGTACTGAAGTTAGTTAACCAGTCCGTTAAAAACACATCTAAGTCATAGTTTGCAAATGCAGGAACTACCGGCAATGTACCTAGTGATTTGCGAAGTAGTGCTAGTAACTCTTCTGCTTTATTAAAGCTACCACTGTTGACGACTACCCAGCCATTTTCTTGGTCAATAAAGGCAAACTGTAAACTCGACTTTTTAAAGGCTTGCGGTAATAAGCTATGGAGGATATTTTCTTTGAGCTCGTCTTTTTCTTTTTTCTTAACAGGGCGATTTTCTTCTGCTTCGATAAGTTCTATTTTTTCAGCAACCATATCGTTGATAACGGATGCAGGAAGTACTTTTTCTTCACGTTTAGCACAAACCAAAATACTCTTTTGCGAGAAATGGGAAAGGGTATCACCATGTTTACCAAAGGCTTTGGTCCAGCCAAATGTACTTAAATCTTGACTACCGCAAGGGCGAAATAAATCTTGCTCTAAGGCTTTCTCAAAGTCTTCTTGGGTGTACGACACGTCTTGCTTAAAGCGGTAACAAATAAGGTTACTAAACCACATAGGGAGATTGATCCATTCGGTAAATTTACCCAATCATAACAATAAAAAGCTGATGCGCAAATGACTGATTGGCCAAACGTTTAGCAATTAAGCAAAGTGTTAGGCAAACAGTCTCGGCGCATTAGTTATTAAATATAGACAAAGGTTTTGGCATGTCTTTAGGGAAACTAATATGATAATGCAAGCCGTTCCCCGGTGAGCTTGTCGCATCGATTTCGCCGCTCAAGGTTTGCTTGACCAAATTGAAAGTAATGTGTGTGCCCAGACCACTGCCGCCTTGATCGCGTTTAGTCGTAAAAAACGGATCAAACAGTTTTTCAAGTTGCTGTTCGGTAACGCCATTGCCATTATCTTTAAAGTCGATAATCACTTGGTCATCTTCATCTTTAATAGCAATGTCTATAATGCCATTGCTGACACCATCGAATCCGTGGATCAATGAATTCATAATCAAATTGGTAAAAATTTGACTGATAGCACCAGCAGGTAGATTTAAGGTTAAATCTACCGGGCAATCTAAATTAATATGATGACTGGTATTTTTTATCTTAGGGTGTAATGAGCGAATAATTTCACCTAGATATTCTTTTAGGTTGATAGTGCGCACAGCTTCACTGGCTTGATCAACCGCAATTTGCTTAAAGCTGGCAACCAGCTCTGAAGCACGGTCTAGGTTAGTGGTTAATAGGCTAGTACTTTGTTTGGCATCATTAATAAACTCCTCAAGTGCTTTAGGCGAGAGTGTTTTCTCTTTGTAAGCGTTTTCAATTTGTATTAAACGCTCTTGCAAAAAGGATGTGGCAGTAACCCCTATACCGACCGGGGTATTGATATCGTGGGTAATACCGGCAACTAAACCACCCAAAGCGGCCATTTTTTCTGAGCTGACTAAACGCTCTTGCGCCATATTGAGTTCATCAACATAACGTTGCATTTCAGTTTGTTTAGTTAGTAGCTCTTGCTCAGTATGGCGACGCAAATCAACTTCTTCGGTGAGCGTTAGTTTTTGTTTTTCCAACTCGTATTTTTGTTGCTGTAAATCCATCATAGCTTGACTTAAATTTGATGTTTTACGTGCCACTTCTTGTTCAAGTTGTAGATTTTGCTGATCGAGCTTTTCGTTACTTATTATCAATGCTTTTTGAGTTTGTTCAAGCTCTTTGCGGTATTGCACAACTTTATCGATCAACTTATTGAATGATTGTTCCATTACTTTTAATTCGTTGTGCTCAGTTGTTTCAATTTCGATATGTTGACCTTCGAGGTCATCTAATTGAAGATCTTCAATTTGCTCTGTTAGTTGTGCTAGAGGTTCAGTGAGTAGTTTTCTAAATGCCATTAAGAATAAGATGATTAAAAATGTAGTTTTGATCATCGCATTGCCAATTAAAAAATAAATTGAGATCATAATGCGACTAAATACCACTTCTCGGCTCGAAAATAGCGTGACATCACCAACTTGGGTGGCGCGGCCAGAAAATTCAAAGATCAATGGAAAGGTATAACCGAATAAGCCAGATGGAGTATCTTCGATAATCGCTTCTTCTTGTACTAATTGTTGGCTATATAGCTCGCGAATATCGAGTGAGCGACCTAATTGTGAGATTATCTCGCCGCTATCATCACGTACAATAATACCTTCAATCATTGGAATTGCTAATAAGCCTTCTGCTGTGGTGATGGTTTGTTTAGTGTTTAGCTCCCAAATAGCACGGGTTAAACTACGACTAAATGTTTGTTGTAAGGTCGTCAGTTCGTCACGTATATAATCTTTCGTGTTTACATATTCTGCAATAACTTGCCCGCACGTGACTACAAAAGTTAATAAAAAGTAGACGGATAACACGCTGGTAAGTAGCTTTTTTGATAGGCTTTTTTGTAGCATCGGTGGCCTATAGCTCCTTTATTTTTTTTACAAAGCTTAATTAATACCCTAGCAACGAGTACACTCAGTATTAAAGTTAGCTAATAAATGTTTAAAAATAAATAAAATAATCTTATTTAACAGTACAAACATTGTTAATTTTTCTTTTTTTAGCAAAAACTTAAGCTTATCGCTGTTAAATTTTTGTGTTATAAAATCACAACACTACTACAACATCGTTATTTATTGAGTGATAAGTTGTCTGCTCAGTAATCTATTATCCGTATTTTTAGTTGTCTATATTATGAATTTTTCCGTACTGGTGTGTGATGATTCAACAGTAGCACGCAAACAAGTTATACGCTGTTTAAATGAGTGTATCTCAGCAGATATTATGCAAGCAAAAAATGGCCGTGAAGCGTTAGAGTTAATGCATATACATAACTTCGATTTACTGTGTCTTGACTTAACTATGCCCGAAGTTGATGGAGTACAAGTTCTTGAAGGTATTAAAGCACAAAAAATTGAATGCTTTGTGCTGGTAATTTCGGCAGATATTCAACTTGAAATGAAACAACGCGTCGCTAAGTTGGGAGCTATAGCCTTCGTTGATAAGCCGATAGATAAAACAAGATTAAATGAAATACTGCATAAATTTGGCATTCATTAGATTTCTTTATAATCAAAAGGCATAATTTATCTTTTTATTTGGGGTTGACAGAATAGCCCTGTTTAAGGCAGTCTAAGGGCTATGAAAACAAATAATCACGCATTGACCATTATTATTACAACCACCATTCTTACTGGATAGTGGCATAGGTCGGTGCAACAAATTTAAAGGCCTGTGTTCACAACGAACACAGGCCTTTTTTCGTTTTATGGGATGAGGAAACATAAAAAATGCGAGTATTAAAATTTGGTGGGTCGTCACTTGCTGACTTTGCCTGCCTACAACAGGTAGCACAGTTAGTTAAAGCACAATTAAAAGACGAAATGTTATTGGTGCTATCGGCTCCAGGTGGCATGACCGATTCATTGGTTGCACTGGCAAGCGCTGCTGAACAAGGACTTGATTATGATACACAGTGGCACGCATTAATTGAGCGTTGCCAAAGCTTAAAAGCAGCCGTTGAAGCTGAATATGGTAGTGTTCAAAACTGGCCTGATTTAAACGAACTGCAAAATAAGCTAGCGGGTGTCAAACTCATCCAATGTTGTCCAGATCAAGTGCGTGCTTATGTTATTAGTTTTGGTGAGCGGATCAGTGTATCACTGATGCAGTGTTTATTAAGCTCACATAACGCCCACTACCTCGAAGCAACCGATTGCATTGCATCAACTAATGGTCATATTGATGCGGAAGCTGATCTAGTGGCA
>TARA_R110001606_G_scaffold24141_1_pt1 | contig 19178 bp, 22 predicted proteins | sample TARA_R110001606 | Tara Oceans TARA_R110001606 (sample SAMEA4398315) | marine metagenome | biome: Polar Biome; feature: [SRF] surface water layer (ENVO:00010504); material: water (ENVO:00002006), including particulate matter (ENVO:01000060) such as... | depth 5 m | reverse complement strand
ACTTTACTAAAACAACGTAGCGGCTCTATTATTAATATGAGTAGTGTAGTTGGTGTTAAAGGAAATGCGGGTCAAACAAATTATGCTGCCTCAAAAGCAGGTATGATTGGATTTACAAAGTCTGTAGCGCTTGAATTAGGCTCACGAAATATAAGATGTAATGCGATTGCACCAGGTTTTATTGAAACAGAAATGACTGACAAACTTGATGAAAAAACTGTTCAAAGCTGGCGAGATGGTATTCCTTTAAAAAGAGGAGGTTCTCCAGAAGATATTGCCAATGCATGCCTTTATTTTGCGTCAGACCTTTCTAGTTATGTAACCGGTCAGGTTTTGAATGTAGACGGTGGTATGTTAACTTAAGCCGAAAACGAATAATTCGGTTAACAGATTATTTGTCTGTTCCTATTGTGCATAATATTTTCTAAATCCATGGAAACCATAACGGTATTGTATATTGTTCTTGCTGCTATCGGTGCTCTAGGTATAGTTGTGCTTCAATATGTATATAAAAAAAAGGCTAAAAGCAAAGTATATTTGCTCTTAGCCTTTTTAAGATTTATAGGAATATTTGGTTTACTTGTTTTACTAATAAACCCTCAGTTTTCTCAAAAATCTTATAGCTTAGAAAAGCCAAATCTGGTGATTTTGGCTGATAATTCAAGTTCAATTTCTGAAAGTGGAGATGAAATTAAAGAGCTGATTTCTGAATTAAAATCTTCGGAAGAAATTTCAAGAAGATTTAAAATAAGTGATTATCTATTTGGTAGTGAATTAGGTGTTCTTGATAGCTTAACTTTTAAAGATAAGAACACCAATATATATAAATCTCTTTTTGCTTTAAAAAATATTTTCGCTCGAGAACAGACGATAACGCTATTATTATCTGATGGTAACCAGACCATTGGTCAAGATTATGGTTATTTTAAATCTAACGAAAATAGCACGCTTTATACTGTAGTCTTGGGAGATACCACTAAGTATAAGGATTTATCTGTCGGACCTATTTTAACTAATAAATATGCTTTTCTAAAAAACAAATTCCCTTTAGAAACCTATATATCATATCAAGGTAACACGGCTGTTTCGACTACCGTAACCGTTAAGATGAATGATAGAATTGTACATCGCGAGAATTTAAATTTAAATAGTGAAACTAATTTTAAAGCCATCTCGATTGAAATAGATGCTAGTACCGTCGGTATTAAAAATTTAATTGTAGAAATATCTCAATTACCTGAAGAACGAAATGTAGCTAACAATAGAAGGTCTACTAGTATTGAGGTAATTGATGAAAAGACAAAAATTGGATTGATTGCCGATATTTTGCATCCTGATTTGGGAACTCTTAAGAAAGCTATAGAAAGTAATGAGCAAAGAGAAGTATTCATTTTAAAGCCAAATGTTGCTAATAGTATATTAGATGAAATGGATTTATTCATTTTTTATCAGCCAACTGCAAATTTTAAAAGCGCATTCGATTATGCTAAAAGTAAAAATGGAAACACTTTTATTATTACAGGCCCTCATGCAGATTATTCATTTTTGAAGGAAGCAAATCTTGGTTTTGAAATTGAAAATGGTTATCCTCAACAAGAGGTTTTTGCATTGTTGAATAATGCATTCTCAAAGTATGATATTTCTAAATTCGATTTAGCCGAATTTCCCCCTTTGATAAGTGACGCAGGACCCATCATTTTTCAAAAACCTTATGAGGCAATGCTTGGCTCTCAAATTAAAGGATTGAATGTACAACAGCCTTTATTATCAGTTATAGAAGATAATTCTAAAAAACAGGCTTTGCTAGTTGGCGAAAATCTTTGGAAATGGCGTATGCAAACATTTAGAAATACGGGTGATTTTATCAATTTTGACGAATTTATAGGTAATTTGATTCGCTACTTAACTAGTACCAAGAATAAATCGCGCCTTAATGTTGACTATGAAAAAGTATATGAAGGCAGTACCAATGCCATTATAACTGCAACCTATTTTGATGAGGCATTTTTGTTTGACCCAAATGCGAAGATGAAAATTAGGGTTACTGATAAGAAAACGAAGTCTAGTCAAGATAATCCGATGGTATTAAAAAATGGCTATTTTGAAGCAGACCTTTCGAATCTTTTGGCCGGTGAGTATGACTTTTTAGTTTCGGTTGATAATGATACCAGAACAGAAACAGGTTCATTTATAATCTCAGAATTTGATATGGAAAATCAGTTTGTATCAAGTAATAATTCTAAAATGAAAAAATTAGCAACTAACTCTGGGGGTAAACAATTTTATATATCTCAAATCGAAGCTATTAAGAAAGAATTAATAGAAAACGATAACTATGTTCCAACAGAGAAAAGCACTATAAATATCGTACCTTTGGTAGAATTTAAAATTCTACTGGCCTTAATAGTTTTTGCTTTTGCAGCAGAATGGATTGTCAGAAAATATAACGGATTAATTTAAAAAAAACGAATGGACAAATTACCAAAGATTGCATTACCGGCAATATTTATTTTTATTGTATTGATTATTGGAATATCAAAATCTACTGTTACCATTGACTCAGGTCAGGCTGGTGTTTTGTATAAAACGTTTGGTGGAGGTGTAGTAACCGATGAACCTCCAATGGGTGAAGGATTTCATATGGTAGCTCCATGGAATAGAGTGACTGTTTATGAAGTACGACAACAAGAAGTTCTTGAAAGTATGAATGTATTGTCAAGTAATGGTTTGGATATCAAATTGGAAGCATCGGCTTGGTTCGAACCTATTCGTAGTGATTTAGGAAAATTACACCAAGAGAAGGGAACGGAATATATTCAACGTGTATTGTTACCAACGATACGATCTGCTGCACGTTCTGTGGTTGGCCGTTATACGCCAGAGCAACTGTATTCAAGTAAAAGGGATGCGATTCAACAAGAAATTTTTGACGAGACTCAAAAAATAGTTTCAGGACAATATATTCAATTGAATGAAATATTGGTAAGGGATGTAACTTTACCTCCAACGATTAAAGATGCTATTGAAAGAAAGTTAAAGCAAGAACAGGAGTCTTTAGAATATGAGTTTAGACTGGTTACTGCGAAGAAAGAGGCTGAAAAAGTTACTATTGAAGCACAAGGTAAAGCAGATGCCAACCGTATTTTAAGTGCTTCCTTAAATGACCAGATTTTAAAGGATAAAGGAATCGATGCTACACTAAAATTGGCAGAGTCACCCAATTCAAAAGTTGTCATTGTAGGTGGTAGCGATGGTCTTCCATTAATTTTGGGCAATAACTAAAACACGGAGTTAATTATTTTTGTTTCATTTTAAACTTTTGTTTTGTGAAATGGAAAATACCTTTTACTTTTACATTATAATGAAGAACAGAACTACACATCATCATATTCATACTCACGCTCAGGCGAGGTAGGAATGTATTGTAGTAGTACAACATATTTAAAAACCCGTTTGAGCAATCAAACGGGTTTTGTATTTAAATCTCTTTTGGTTGCCAAGCATTAAATTAAGAAAATGACTAAAATTAGAATTGCTATTCAGAAATCGGGAAGACTTAATGAGGAATCCCTTCAAATTTTAAAAGATTGCGGGATTTCCATCGATAATGGAAAAGACCAATTAAAAGCTTCGTCAAGAAATTTCCCTATGGAGGTTTTCTACCTTAGAAATGGAGATATACCACAATACCTAAGAGATGGGGTAGTTGATATTGCTATTATTGGTGAAAACGTGCTGGTTGAAAAAGGAGAGGATATTTCTATTGCCGAAAAATTAGGATTCTCGAAATGTAAAGTTTCATTGGCAGTTCCTAAATCATTTAAATATAAATCAATACAAGATTTTGAAGGAAAACGTATTGCCACTTCTTATCCGAACACCGTAAACAATTACTTAAAGGATAAAGGCATTACTGCAGATTTACATATAATTAGTGGTTCAGTTGAAATAGCTCCAAATATTGGTTTGGCAGATGCTATTTGTGATATTGTTTCTAGTGGTAGTACCTTGTTTAAGAACAACCTTAAAGAAGTAGAGGTAATGCTTACTAGTGAGGCTGTATTGGCCGTTTCTCCAAAGATTTCTGAAGAAAGAAGAGCGTTGTTAGAGAAATTGCAATTCCGTATTCAATCGGTATTACGAGCTAGAGGTTCAAAATATGTGTTATTGAATGCTCCTAATGAAAAGCTAGAAGAAGTTTTAAGTTTATTACCAGGAATGCGAAGTCCAACAGTTCTTCCATTAGCTGAAAAAGGGTGGAGTTCTGTTCACACTGTAATAAATAAAGATTCTTTTTGGGAAGTTATCGATGAGTTGAAGAAAGCAGGTGCAGAAGGGATTTTAGTTTGCCCAATTGAGAAAATGGTACTGTAAATAAGGCTTTAGCCTTATGCTATTGGCTTAATTAAATTATTGATTTATTGCCATGGGCAAACAGCACAAGGCATTAGCTACCAAAAAAAATGAACAAAATATATAATCCTAAAAGAGAAGATTGGAAAGATGTTCTTAGACGTCCTACTCAGACAGTGGCTGATATTGAAGGATTGGTCAATACTATTTTTGAGGAAGTTAAAACGAGTGGTGACAGTATATTAAAAAAGTATACCCAAGAATTTGATAAAGTCACTTTAGAGAATATGTTGGTTTCAGATGTAGAAATTGAAAAGGCTAAGGCTTTAGTTTCTAACGACTTGAAATCTGCTATTCAATTGGCAAAGTCGAACATCGAAGTATTTCACAAAGCCCAAAAGACGGGTCGTGTAGCAGTTGAAACAGCACGGGGAGTTTCTTGTTGGCAAGAGAAAAGACCTATTCAAAAAGTAGGCCTTTACATTCCAGGGGGTACGGCTCCATTGTTTTCTACTATTTTAATGTTGGCGGTTCCTGCTACAATTGCTGGATGCTCTGAAATCGTGCTATGTTCTCCACCTGATAAAGAAGGGCAATTAAATCCTGCTATTTTATATACAGCGAATTTATGCGGAGTTACTAAAATTATAAAGGTTGGAGGTATCCAAGCGATTGCAGGGATGACCTTTGGAACGGAGAGTATACCTCAAGTGTATAAAATATTCGGACCAGGGAATCAATTCGTAACCGTTGCGAAGCAAATTGCTACGAAACATGGTGTAGCAATTGATATGCCGGCGGGTCCTTCAGAATTATTAGTAGTGGCTGATGATACGGCGAATGCTTCTTTTGTAGCATCCGATTTATTGAGTCAGGCTGAGCATGGTATTGATAGTCAAGTTATTTTGGTGTCTACTTCAAAAACGATGATTAATGCAGTAGAGAAAGAAGTAGCGCTGCAATTAGAAGAACTGCCACGTAAAGAAATTGCGAGGCAAGCAATTGCGAATAGTAAACTTATCTATGTTGAAGACGACCAAATGGCGATTGACTTAATCAATGAGTATGGTCCTGAGCACTATATTGTATGTGTAGCAAATGAAGATTTTTATATAGACAACACTCAAAATGCAGGTTCTGTTTTTATTGGGAATTATACCCCTGAAAGTGCTGGTGATTATGCCTCTGGCACCAATCATACCTTGCCTACAAACGGCTATGCAAAGCAATACAGTGGAGTGAATTTAGATAGTTTTATGAAAAGCATGACGTTTCAGAAAATCACAAAAGAAGGTATTCAAAATATTGGCAATGCTGTTGAATTAATGGCCGAAGCTGAAGGTTTACAGGCGCATAAAAATGCGATAACCCTAAGATTAAAAAGCCTATAAAAATAAGTATTGTCTGGTCGAGCGCAGTCGAGACCTAATTATGAAGAAATGAATTTCAATTTAGATAACATAACAAGAGAAAACGTAAAGGGCTTAAGTCCGTATTCTTCTGCACGCGATGAATATGTTTCCGATGGTTCTACCATGGTGTTTCTAGATGCGAATGAGAATCCGTTTGAAAATGGAGTGAATCGCTATCCGGATCCACAACAGAGAGCTTTAAAAGCTATTTTGGCAGAACAGAAAGGTATTAAGGAAGAAAATATTCTTTTAGGTAATGGTAGTGATGAAGTATTAGATTTACTGTTTAGAGCTTTCTGTGAGCCTAAGGAGGACAACATTATTACATTGCCACCAACATATGGTATGTATAAAGTCTTATCGGGTATCAATTTAGTTGAAAACAGGGAAGTTATGCTTACCGATGCTTTTCAACCGAATGTTTCTGCAATAAAAGAAAGAATAGATGGCAACACTAAATTGTTATTCATCTGTTCACCAAACAATCCTACAGGGAATAGTTTTTCTACCCGTAGTATTGAAGACCTTTTGAAATCGTTTACTGGCCTGGTTGTCATCGACGAGGCTTATATCGATTTCTCACTAGAAGAAAGTTGGACTTCAAAACTAGCTAAATACCCTAATTTGATAATTACACAAACACTATCGAAGGCTTATGGTATGGCAGGTATTCGTTTGGGTATTTGTTTAGCATCCGCAGAAATCATTGCTGTTATCAATAAAATAAAACCGCCCTACAACGTAAATCAATTAACGCAAGAGCGAGCGATACAAAGAGTGTCTGATGAAAAATCGGTACAAGCAGAAGTAGCAACTATTCTAGAGGAGCGTGCAAAATTGATTAATACATTAGAAACAGTTTCGTTTGTTTCTAAAATATACCCTACTGACGCTAATTTTATTTTGGCGAAAGTAGATAATGCTACGCTACGTTATAATCAATTATTAAAAAAAGGAATTGTAGTTCGAAATCGTACTACACAACCGTTATGTGAAAATACACTTAGGTTCACCGTAGGTACAACTAAAGAAAATAATATTGTAATTACCGCTTTAAAAGCACTATCAAAAGAATATGGAAAGTAAGAAACGAGTATTGTTCATAGACCGCGACGGCACTATTATTAAAGAAACAATTGATGAGCAGATAGATGCTTTTGAAAAAATGATATTTTATCCGAAAGCATTTACTTTTCTTGGTAAAATCGCTAAAGAATTGGATTATGAATTGGTAATGATAACCAATCAAGATGGTTTGGGTACCGATGTTTTTCCAGAAGATACGTTTTGGCCTGTTCATAATTTTATTATGAAATCTTTTGAAAACGAAGGAGTCGTTTTTGATAAGGTATTTTTGGATCGCACTTTTCCACATGAAAATGCAAACACAAGAAAACCGGGTACAGGATTGTTAACTGAGTATTTTTCTGAAGCATACGATTTAGAAAATTCCTTTGTTATTGGTGATCGATTAACAGATATGGAATTGGCTAAGAATCTTGGCGCTAAAGGCATTTTTATTAATGACGAAACCAATTTGGGTACTGGTGAAATAACGGTAAAGCGAGATGAGTTAGATACCTATATAGCTATAGAAAACAATGACTGGGAGAAAATCTATGAGTTTTTGAAGTTGAAGGATAGAACAGCGGAAACACATAGAAAAACAAACGAAACAGATATCCTGATAAAACTAAATCTTGATGGTACGGGTAGAAGCGATATCAAAACCGGATTAGCGTTTTTCGACCACATGCTTGATCAATTGGCACGTCATGGCCAAATGGATTTAACCATTAAGGTTAATGGAGATTTAGAAGTTGATGAGCACCATACGATAGAAGATACAGGTATTGCGCTTGGTGAAGTTTTTCATAACGCTTTAGGAAATAAATTAGGTATTGAACGATACGGATTTTGTTTACCAATGGATGATTGTTTGGCTCAGGTAGCAATTGATTTTGGTGGTCGAAATTGGTTGGTATGGAATGCAGACTTTAATCGTGAAATGGTAGGGGACATGCCTACCGAAATGTTTCATCACTTTTTTAAATCATTTACCGATGGCGCTAAAGCTAATTTGAATATAAAGGCCGAAGGTACCAACGAGCATCATAAAATTGAAGCTATTTTTAAGGCCTTTGCAAAGAGTATAAAAATGGCCGTTAAAAGAGATGTTGAAAAAATGGTTTTACCAAGTACGAAAGGAGTTCTTTAAAATTGTACTTAGTAATAAGTACAAAGTATTCAGTCTTTTAAGATTTGCTTTGTACTTAATACTAACTACTCAATACTAGTTTTAATGAAAATTGTCATTATAAATTACGGCGCCGGAAATATACAGAGCATCAAATTTGCCATAAAACGATTGGGTTATGAGGCGGTTTTGAGCAGTGATGTTTCTGAAATTAAAAATGCTGATAAAGTGATTTTTCCTGGTGTGGGCGAGGCAAGTTCTGCTATGAAAAAACTTAGAGATAGCGGTCTTGATAAACTAATACCAACTTTAAAACAGCCAGTTCTAGGTATTTGTTTAGGTATGCAATTAATGTGTCACTCATCTGAAGAAGGTAATACTGCCGGACTCGGAATTTTTGATGTTGATGTGGTGAAGTTTGATTCTTCTGTAAAAGTTCCACAAATAGGTTGGAACCAGATTAATAAACTCAAGTCAGATCTATTCCATGGGGTAACTGAAAATGAACATATTTATTTAGTTCATAGTTTTTATGCACCGTTGTGTACCGAAACGATTGCAGTATGTTCTTACGGACTAGATTATACTGCCGCCTTAAAAAAAGATAATTTTTACGGTACTCAATTTCACCCCGAAAAAAGTAGTGGTGTTGGGGAGAAGATATTGAAGAATTTTTTAAACATGTAATGGGACAAGAATATTTTATTTCAACTGAAAAAAAATTATTGAATGTGAATGCTATAAAAACTTTTATAGCCGATGAATATTGGGGAGATGGTAGAACCTTGGAGGATGTTGAAAAGACCATTAAAAACTCCTATTGCTTTGGAATATACACTTCGGATAAGGAACAAATAGGTTTTGGTCGCGTTGTTACAGACTATATCTATTTTGGTTATTTTATGGATGTTATCATATTCGAAAAATTTCAAGGTAAAGGTTATGGTAAGATTTTAGTGGAGCATATGTTGAAAGATGATGTAATCAAAAACCTTAAAACTATAGCGTTAAAAACCAAAGACGCTCAAGGTTTATATGAACGCTATGGATTTAAAACTATAGGTGATTCTCCTTTATGGATGAGTATTGATAAACAAAAACTAGATTAAGAAAATGCGAATTATTCCAGCTATAGATATTATTGATGGTAAATGTGTCCGACTCTCTAAAGGAGATTACGATACTAAAAAAATTTACAATGAGAATCCATTAGAAGTTGCAAAAGAGTTTGAAGCACATGGTATTCAGTATTTACACTTGGTAGATTTAGATGGTGCAAAGTCTAAACATATTGTAAACCATAAGGTTTTAGAACAGATAGCTTCGCAAACAGGTTTGCAGATTGATTTTGGTGGCGGATTAAAGACTGATGACGATTTACGTATCGCTTTTGAGAGTGGAGCAAAACAAATAACCGGTGGTAGTATTGCAGTAAAAGATGCTGAAACTTTTATTGGATGGATTGAAAAACATGGTGCTGACAAAATTATACTTGGTGCTGATGCTATGGATGAAAAAGTAGCTATTTCAGGATGGCAAGAGGAATCCAAAGAGGAACTTATTCCGTTTATTAAGTTATATCAATCAAAAGGAATTCAATATGTTATTTGTACCGATATCAGTAAAGACGGTATGTTAGAAGGTCCGTCGTTTGATTTGTATCGGAAAATAATAGAAAAAACAAATCTCAGTCTGAGCGCAGTCGAAGACCAAACTGTTCGTGAACTAAAACTAATTGCATCCGGTGGAATTTCAACTTTTGATGAGTTGCCCAAACTGGCAGAAATGGGTTGTGAAGGTACTATTATCGGAAAAGCTATTTATGAAAATCGAATCAGTTTAAAGCAGTTAGAATCTTATATTTTAAGCAATGGATAAAGAAACTCAATTAGTCGAAGAATTAGTTAAGAATGCATTGTACAGAATGGATGAAAGTACACGCATGATTAAGAAGAGTCTTGCTAAAATTTCAGAAGATGAAGTTTGGCAAAAACCAAATGAATCATTGAATAGTATTGCAAATTTAATCTTGCATTTATGTGGTAATATTTCTCAATATGTAATTTCTTCTTTGGGTGAAACTGAAGACAAGAGACTTAGAGATAGTGAGTTTTCACTGACTAGCGGACTCACAAAAGATGAGTTGCTTAAAAAATTAGAAGATGTAGTCGGTACTGCAAAACGTGTTATTTTCGATGCTACTCCCAGTCAATTAGTTAAAATTAGAACGGTACAAGGATTTTCATTTTCAGGTGTTGGCATCATTCTGCATGCGGTAGAACATTATTCATATCATACTGGGCAAATAGCTTTCTGGGTAAAACAGTTAAAGAATAAGGATTTGGGCTTTTATGATGGAATTGATTTAAACAAAAAAAATAAGTAGGGAGGTACGAGGTTAAAGATACAAGGTAGGAATTTAAAGGTTTTTAAATGAAAATTAAATTATGCAAGATTTAAAATCTAGGACTAAAAAGTTTGCAGTTGATTGTTGGCGATTTTGTGCAAAACTTCCTAAATCTCGTGAATTTGATGCTTGGGCAAGGCAGTTAATTCGATGTTCAAGTTCCGTTGGTGCAAATTATCGTGCTTCTCAAAGGGCAAAATCTACTTCTGATTTTATCAATAAGTTAAAAATTGTAGAGGAAGAAGTAGATGAGTCTGTGTATTGGTTAGAACTATTTATAGAAGTGCTACCAGAATATGAAATTGAAATTAATGTGTTGAAAAATGAAGCATCAGAGTTATTAGCGATAACAGTTGCATCTATTATAACTGCTAGAAAAAATAGAAAATGAAAAACCAGTTTATAACGTTTGACTTGTACCTCAAACTTTTAACCTTTTACCTTTAAATAATGCTTGCAAAAAGAATCATACCCTGTTTAGATATTAAGGACGGAAGGACTGTTAAAGGCGTAAATTTTGTTGATTTACGAGATGCAGGTGATCCAGTAGAACTGGCTGAAATATATAGTAAAGAAGGTGCAGATGAATTAGTGTTTTTGGATATATCGGCCACTGAACAGAAACGTAAAACTCTTGCCGATTTAGTATATCGTGTTGCTGAAAAAGTGAATATTCCCTTTACCGTGGGTGGTGGAATTTCTTCAGTTGAGGATGTAGATATTTTGCTTCAGAATGGCGCAGATAAAGTTTCCATTAATTCATCTGCAGTTAAGAATCCACAGCTAATTAATGATTTATCGGCAAAATTCGGTTCACAGTGTATTGTAGTTGCTATTGATGCAAAACAGATAGACGGTGAATGGATTGTGCATTTAGTAGGTGGAAAAGTACCTACAGAACGTAAGTTATTCGAATGGGCAAAAGAGGTAGAAGAACGTGGAGCGGGAGAAATTCTGTTTACCTCTATGGATCATGATGGTACTAAAGACGGATTTGCAAACAAAGCTTTAGCTAAGTTGTCAACAGAATTGAATATACCCATTATTGCATCGGGAGGTGCAGGAAACAAACAACATTTTACCGATACCTTTGTAGTAGGAAAAGCAGATGCAGCTTTGGCGGCGAGTGTGTTTCACTTTAAGGAGATTGGTATACAAGAGTTGAAGATAGAGTTAAGGGAGAATGGAATACCGGTTCGTATATAGTAGTCAGTATGATGTGAAAGTTTTAGTTTAACAAAATGGCTTTCTGAGGTTAGTCGAAGGGACTGGAACACGAAAGGTTGTTGCTCAGTAACTGGATTCTATTTATTGAACGATATGTAATCCTGAGCGCAGTCAAAGGCCTAGGAAAACAAAAAGTGTCTTCGCCAGCGATTAGACTGACAAAGAGTATCGAATTAAATTTTAAGCAATGAAAAAAATAGGATTAATCGGAGGTATAACCTGGCAGTCAACACAGTTGTATTACCAATTGTTGAATAGCCGAGTTGCGGAATTATTAGGTGGACAAAATTCTTGTGAGTGTCTTATTGAATCGGTGAATTTTGCTGATATATCGACCAAGCAAGCTAAAGGAGATTGGAATGCTCTGCATACGCAAATGACCGATATTGCAGTTCGATTAGAAAAATCAGGTGCAGAAGTAATTCTTATTTGTGCTAATACAATGCATTTAAGTGTCCCTACTATTAAAGAAAAAATAACCGTTCCTTTATTGCATATTGCAGAAGTGGCGGGTAATGCGGTGAAGGAAAAGGGATGTAAGAAAGTGTTGTTGCTTGGCACTAAATACACTATGGAATTAGATTTTTACAAAGACATTCTTAAAAACCGATTTGGTATCGAAGTGTTGATTCCTAATGAAGCAGACCGTGAGATAGTTCATAAGATTATTTATTCAGAGTTATCTAAGGGTATAACAACTGAAGCGTCCAAGCAATTGTATTTGGACATTATTAAAAAGTCGAAAAAAGAAGGAGCAGAAGGAGTGATTTTAGGTTGTACAGAAATACCTTTGTTGATTCAACAGGAAGATTGTGATATTGTGGTTATTGATACCACTAAAGAGCATGCGTTTGCTGCTGTAGAGTTTGCCCTTTCTTAGTATTCAGTTGGCAGTATCAGTTCTCAGTATGTAGATTTAATAAACCAAAGGCTATCCCCAACGAAGTCGAAGGCTTGGAAACACGAAAAGGGCCTTAAACTGCATTCAGAACGACCAAAAATGCTTAGTCGGCCAAAAGAGACGTAAGGATAGAAAAAGAAATAAAAGTAATGAGTAATAAGAATATGAATTATAATACACCTGATTGGAATAAAATGAGTGACGGATTAGTACCTGCAATCATTCAAGATTCACGCACTAAAAATGTATTGATGCTTGGTTACATGAATGCTGAAGCCTTAACTAAAACCATTGAAACGGGTAAGGTGACATTTTTTAGTCGTTCCAAAAAACGGTTATGGACCAAAGGTGAGGAGAGTGGTAATTTCCTAAACTTAGTAAGTATTAAGAATGATTGTGATAATGATTCATTGCTTATTTCAGTACATCCTGTTGGGCCAACGTGCCATAAAGGAACCGATACATGTTGGGAAGAAGAAAATAATTCAAATTTTGGTTTCTTTTCAGAATTAGAAGCGACTATAGAACAAAGACGTACCGCTGCTGATGGTGAAAAATCGTATGTAGCATCGCTATTTGAAAAAGGTATTAACAAGATTGCCCAGAAAGTAGGGGAGGAAGCGGTGGAAACGGTAATTGAGGCAATGGATAATAATGATGATTTGTTCCTGTATGAGAGCGCAGATTTACTTTTCCATTACCTAATGCTTTTGCAGGCAAAAGGGTTTACCTTAAAAGATATAGAGGCAGAATTGATGAAGAGAAAAAAGTAAATGCTTTAATCTACTTTTAAGGCTATTTAATGACGCTATAAGAAGTTAAATATGTCATCGCTTTCAAAGTGGTCATTTGATTTTTAAAAACTATTTGTAACCGCATTGTTGTTTCATCATAGAGATTAATTGCACCAAATGCTTCTGATAATCTAAGATAGTTATCTTTTGAGGATAATAATAAATGAGCTAGGTCTGTAATTTTGATATCTAATGAAACCATATTAATTTGCTCATTATCTAGGGTTATAAACTGTTCATCAAGCTCTGAAAAGTTAGCTTGATGATTATAATAATTTGGTTGTTTTATATCACTCCTGAGGCCTAATTGTATACATATAGGTTCTAGAAATATTTCAAAATCATAAATTATAATCCTGCAGTTTTTCTTTGCAACTCTTATAATTTCATCTAATGTCGATTGTGATTTCGCATAGTATAGTGAACCGGCAAACGTAATGATATCAAAGACATCGTTATCAAAATTGAACGTGTTAGAATCAATTAATTGATAGGTGATTAGGGGATGTTGTAGCGATTTTTCCAACATCTCATTACTAGGGTCTACACCAACCACATTTGAACAATAGTTTGCTAGTGCAATTGAAGATTTACCAGTACCACAACCAACATCGAACCCTAATTCAAATTTTTCGCTAGAATCGAAAACCGCTTTTAATATTTTAGCATGTAATGAAGGTCGATAAGCAGCATAATGTGAGGCGGTAATTTTATCATATTCTTTTGACATACCTATATTAAAAATGAACGCTCCATAATCACATAATTTAATCCTCCTTTTACAAATTCAGTATTAGTTATGCGCATATTAAATTTGGAGTAGTAATTCGTTTTAACCGTTCTTGCATTGCACCATATTCTAGAAAGCTGCTCTTTCTCGGCGATACTCATAATTTCATTTAATAATATTGTACCGTATCCTTTTCTCTGATATTCATTAAGTGTAGCGAATTTTCGAAATTGTGCTTCTTTATTCGAGGTGAATAATGAAACTACCGAAATTAATGTATCGTCAACATATAATCCGTAATGTTTCCCCTCGTGATCATTAGGTAATCTCACATAATCAACAGGATGATTTGGCCACATGACTTTATGTCGAATGGATACCGTTTCATCTGATGTGATTTGAACAATTCTTATCACCTATATTTTTATTGAATCAATATTATTAGCACCCCAAGTATCTAAACTCTTCAAAATATCTTTTAACGATTTTCCTTTTTCGCTTAAGGCATATTCTACTTTTGGAGGCACTACAGCAAATACTTCTCGTATAACGAGCCCATCTTTCTCTAATTCACGTACGGTTTGGGTAAACATCTTATTTGAAATTCCCGGCACTTTTTTTTGTAGTATTCCCGAGCGTAATGGCCCTTCTAGTAGATGGAATAGTACTATGGGCTTCCATTTTGTTCCAATTAAATTCATTGTGTGATCTAATGGGCAAAAATTTATCGCGTTCATTTGTTTATAACTATTTATAAATCAGCAATTAACTCTTTTTGGTAACTATATTACTTTTAGGTAAGTTATTGCTAGTAAGGCAAATATAGTTTTATTTTGTAGTATAAATAGAAAGACATGAATTCAGATAAAAATTATCCAAAATCATTTTCACATATTGGTATTACGGTGCCTGATTTAAAAGCTGCAGTAAAATTCTATTCAGAGGTAATGGGGTGGTACGTAATTATGGAGCCATCTAAAATTACGAAAGAAAAGGAAACAGCCATCGGCTTAATGTGTATCGATGTCTTTGGCGATGATTGGGAAGAATTTGAAATAGCCCATTTGTCAACCTCAGATGGTATTGGAATAGAATTATTTTCATTTCCACATGGGATTAAAGATTCTCCAGAATTTAATCCGTTTAACACTGGCTTATTTCACTTCTGCATACAAGACCCTAATATTGAAGATTTGGTGGCCAAGATAATTGCAAATGGAGGCAAACAAAGAATGCCAATTAGGTCTTATTACCCAAATGATAAACCATACAAAATGTGTTATGTAGAAGACCCTTTCGGAATCGTTTTTGAAGTTTACACCCATAGTTATGAGTTAACGTATTCTTCTGGTGCTTACACAAAATGATGTTTTGCCTACAGTGTTATTTTTATTGGTATCCGTATGTTATAAGAATTTACTTGTAAATCGGCATTCATCAATCTAAAATGATTTCGAATAATAAACACTATTTTAACTCGTATTACAATCTACAATAGTAAACATAATCTTAAGAATATTCTAGCTGAAAAGTATACAGTATAAAACTCAATAAGAATCAAAAATTCAATTTTAAAATCTCTATAACATCGACTAATTTTGAAGACGAAGAGGGTAGTATTGACGAGCTTAAAATCACGATTTTAAGTATGCCAGAAATGAGCGAAGTTCATTGATTATTCCCATTGACCAAATAGAGGGCGTAGGTATTTTTGCTACCACTCCTGTAGCGGTAAAACCAAACTGCATCAACCTCACAAACCCTGATAATTATGCTCATAGGTACTTTCGTTTGACCCAAGTAAATAGGGAGCGTTATACATTTGAATAAAAGATTTAATTGTACTTATTGGAATTACAAAGCTCTGAGGAATTAGGGCTTTTTATTTGTTTGAAGGTATAAGTTGAAAAAAGTTATGGATGTCTTTTGAGTATATCAAATTTCTGATAACGGCTAGTATAAGCGCAGTGGAGGACTAAATCGGGTTTAATTTCCGTTAACAATATACTTAATAAAACGCAATAACGATTCGAGTTTGCACCCAAACCGCTATTGCGTTTATACATTGTTGCATACTGGCTTTTGTCCGTTCTTTTATGAGCCAAATGTAAAAAGCTATACGAAACCGCTACTACTTACTCTCACAATGACAATTACTTTTCCTTCAATATTCATATTCATTTTTTGTAAACTTCATTCAACCGCCCGAAATAGTTTTGGACTCTATTTGGCATTATAGACTTCATCGGTTACCGGTTCCATCCATTCTACAATCCCATTTTCCGTATTGGGAATAATGTAAAGTTGCTGTAAACCAACATCAGAACTAGCCCCATGCCAATGCTTTACATTTGGCGGACATTTTACCACATCTCCTTTTTTGAGGACTTCAATCTCTTGCCCTTCAATCTGGTGGTATCCAACTCCATCGGTAATAATCAGTATTTGTCCAGAAGGGTGTGTATGCCAATGACTTCTTGCTTTGGGTTCAAAATAAACATTACCGGCAAGTGTGGTGTGTATAGAATCCGCTTCTACCAAGGCAATATAGTAGGCGTTTCCAGTAAACCATTCTTCCGTACCTTTTTTACCTTTTGGAAAAATGGTATTCAATTCATTTTTATCTGCTTTCATGGTTTCTTTTTTTGTTTCTGTCTTGGTGTTGCAGGCCTGGCCTATCAAAAGTAGAAGCGTAACTGCGGGTGTCATTAGTGTTTTCATTTTATCTATTTTATATTTTCTTTATGATTTTTGCAGGAGTACCTACTACGACAACATTGTCGGGAACATTTTTAGAAACGACCGAACCTGCGGCAACTACAGAGTTTTCGCCAATAGTTACACCATGCAAAATGGTGGCATTGGCACCAATCCATGCATTCTTCTTAATGTGGATGGATTTCGGAACGAGAGAATGTCTTTTATCGGGAGCAATAGGATGTCCTTCGGACAGCAAGCTGACTTTGGGCGCTATCTGCACGCCATCTTCAATGGTAATTCCTCCCAGATCTAAAAAAGTACAATCGAAGTTGATGAATACGTTTTTACCAATTTTCGTGTGCTTACCGTAATTAATATACAAAGGGGTGAAAACGGTAACACTTTCGTCAATTTCACTAGCTGTAATTTGGCTTAACAAATCCCTGACTTCTTTAGGGTCTGAAGCGTTGTTCATCTGCAAAAGCAATTTTTTCGTGTTGTATGAGGCCTCAATCATTCTATAGGCTTGCGGGTCGTTGGGCAAAATGGTTTCTCCTTTCCTTAACCGCTCAAAAATGTCCCTATCCGCAGTACTGGAACTATTTTTCTGATTTTCTGATTTATCCATTTTTACAAATTACACTATTTACAAAGGCCATCAAATTTTTCGTTTGGTCGTTCGCCTGTGCGCACCGCCAAAGCTATAGATCAAGGAAATATTCCATGTAAAATCATCTTCTGGGACTATCTCTGTATCTATGGCCTTATTGAGGATAGCCGAAACAGAAAATGGAAATTTTTTTTTTATTAAGGAAACAAAGCCTACAAGGTAAAAACCTTTTAAATCGTCCGTAAGCAAATAATAGGCTTGGGGAGATATATTAAGGTATAACTCTTCGGAAATATGGAGGTTGTTGAAGTATGAATTCAATACCATAAAGTGGGTGTTTTTTACCCCTTCATCAAAACCGTGGCCATATAGATAATATGCACCAAGCCCCACATTGTCCGAAACCTTAAACGTGGGCGCCACCTCGTAGGCAAGGTACCGCCGTGTTTCCAAAAGCTCCTCGGGTTCCCCGTTTCTAACTATATTAACGGTCCTGAAGTTCAGTGCCGGATGCGCCCCAAGACGCAACGAAAACCGTTCATTTTCTATCGCCTTATACCGTAACCAGAAAACAAAAGACCAAGGTTTAGCCTCCAACGCAAAGCGCATATCCGGTTCAAAACTTAATTTTTTCTTGGTGAATTTTAAATCGAATAAAAGGGCTGGATCGCCCAAAGAAAAAGAGGGTACTAACGAAAATCCGTTATTGGTAACACTTGCCGTTCCTCTAAAGTCATCTAGAAAGGATTCTGTTTCTTCTTGCGCCATTGTATTAAAGCCGCTTAGAAAAATAAGCAGTAGCGTAATGAGATTTTTAATAGCCGAGGTAGTCAATTTCATTAATAGCTTGTTTGTATTACAATGCAAAAATAAAAACCAAGTAGTTATATTTGTTACACGATTTTCGTACATAATGTCAAATATTACTTATTTTAGAAAAAATAATGGTTGAATTAATGGAGCTAGAGATAAATAAGCCGTGCATTGTTCTTTTGGAACTATCTGAGGAAATGGGATTTCCGATAGGTTTCAATACCTACTACCACACCCATTTATTTTGCCATCAAGGAAGTATTTCTTTTATGTTCAAGAACGTAGAGATGCAATGCAGGGGCAATGAATTTTTGTTTTGGTTTGCAGAAAGTCAATTGAAAGATTTGGTATTTTCCAAGACTTTTAAGGCAACCATTTTGCTGGTAGAGAAGCATTTTTTATACGATAATATCCCTGATCAAAGCTGGAGTATAGATGCCATTCTACATTCCCGTCAATACCCTATCAAACAGCTGAACGATAAGAATGACAGGCAAAGGGTCTTGTCAAATTTTAGATGGTTGCACGATAAATTTAAAAATAGGGAACATCGTTTTTATGAAGAGGTATTGAAACTGCAAATGCGGATGTTTATTCTTGAAATGTGGCATACATTTGCGAATGAATACGAGCGCAGAAAACGTACCCTGCAAAGTGGGTCATTGTACGAGCGGTTCGTTCATCTGGTGCAAGAAAATTGTATGACCGAAAGGGAAGTACGGTACTATGCCAATACACTTAGCGTTACCCCTAAATATTTAAATTTTGTTAGCAAACAAAACTCTGGTGTTACAGCGTCTGAATGGATCCAACGATACACCAAGGAGCGTATTATACTATTGCTACAGAATGAAAATCTCAACATTGCGGAAATTGCCGATAAAATGATTTTTTCAAGTCGGTCATTTTTTACGCGGTATGTGAAAAAGGTTTTGGGTGTTACTCCAACTGAATATCGAAATCGATTAGGGTAGAAGACCAATGTTTGCGATAATACTCTTTCCTATCGTGTATACATATTTCAGGACGGGTCA
>TARA_R110001606_G_C15403595_1_pt1 | contig 19193 bp, 15 predicted proteins | sample TARA_R110001606 | Tara Oceans TARA_R110001606 (sample SAMEA4398315) | marine metagenome | biome: Polar Biome; feature: [SRF] surface water layer (ENVO:00010504); material: water (ENVO:00002006), including particulate matter (ENVO:01000060) such as... | depth 5 m | reverse complement strand
TTAATGTCGACGATGCAGATGCTGACCCAACCAACGAGATTCAGGACCTGGATCTGACTGCGAATACACTAACAATCACCAACAACGGCTCGGCCACAAACATTGACTTAAGCCCTTACCAGCAGGATATATCAATTTTGGGAAATGCAGTAAGCATTAGTGGAGGAACCGGTTTCAATCTAACTGCCACTTCCCCAAACCCAATGGATGTGCTCAAGTGGAATGGCACCAATTGGGACACTGGCACTGATAATGTAAATGATGCGGATTCGAACCCGTCAAATGAGCTTCAAACACTAAATCTTACCGGCACAAATTTGACGATATCCGGTTTCCCGCTCAGCCCGGTCGATCTTAGCCCAATTGGCGTGCTGCCAGATCAAACCGGCCATACCGGCGAATATCTTACAACCAATGGCACTGGAGCCAGCTGGAACGCACTTGGTGCATTGGCTTCGCAGAATTCAGTGACAACTGGTTTTATCACCGATGGTACTATCACCGCAGCAGACTTGAATGCAACAGTGGCTGGAAATGGTTTATCTGGAGGAGCCGGCACGCCGCTAGCAGTCAATTTATCAGGCACATCAGGCCTTCAAATCACAACGGATCAGTTGGAGATGCCTACCCTTTTTCCAGGCGGTACCACAGTAGGCGGAGGAGCAACTACCGCAATCAACAGTTTAACTTTCGACGCCAAAGGTCGGTTTGTTAGTGCAACTACTATAATTGTCCTTTTGAGTGACAAGCGTCTAAAAAAGGAGATTACTCATCTCGACAGCTCACTGGAGAAATTAATGCGATTAAACGGATACAATTACTATCTTAAGTCTGACTCTCTCAACCAGGAGCTAAAAACTGGCGTCATTGCCCAAGAGGTCGAAAAAGTATTCCCAAATCTCATTTTGAATAGGCCTGATGGTTTTTTAGCTGTCGACTACCAGGGCCTCATCCCCATCCTCATCGAAGCCCTCAAAGAAGAACACGCCAGGGTTTCTGACCTGAAGACAGAAGTCGACGAAATGAAAGCCCAACTTTCCTCCAACGACGAGCGATTCAAAACCCTTGAAGCTAAACTTAACCTCCTGATTCAATCCACAACTACCGCCAAAGCATCTGCTTCCAGCCAGGAATAGACATGCGTCTTTTATTCTTCATATCGATCCTTTTTGCAGGTGTGCAATGCCTGGCTCAGCCGTTTACGCTACAGCCCAATGCCTCTATGTATATAGAAGGCAATGCGAAGGTATTTTTCAGCAACCAGGTAAATTTTGAAGGTTCTCTTGACAACAAAGGCACGCTGATTCTAAGTAAAGACGTCGACTTTGCAGCAAACACCTCAGCTGGCTCGATGGAGTTTACAGGAGCCGCCGACCAAAAGCTGACTGGTAGCGAGCTGTTGGCCAAAGATCTCACCCTTTTGAAGCAGGGCCGCTTGTTTCTGTTCGCCAATACCATAGATGTATCAGGCACGCTGGACATGAACAAAGGCTACCTCTACCCACAAGCTACCAAGGTGCATGTGAGCGGTGGACAGATCGCTGGCGGCTCGGCGGAAAGCTATATTGAGGGAAGGATAAGTCAAACATCCGTTGGAAATGCCCTCTACTACCCCATGGGAATAGACGGGTATTTCAACAGCCTCTCTCTGCTGCAAACATCTCAGGGAGATAAAATCGCCGTGGAAATAGCTATTCCCGACGCTTCTCTTTTGATACCGGGCGATTCACTGATCGGCCTGGCGGATGAAGCGCAGTGGATAGTTACCAAAGAAAGTGAGAAGAACCTTGCCACTACCGTAGAAGTAAACTTCGACGGCTTTGAGCTGAACGCCCTGGTGAACCCTCAAACAATACGGGCACACAGGTACGGGCCAGTAATCGCCCATTTAGATCCTGAAGAAGGTAAATACTTCCAATTGGGCATCGGCTCACTCACGGACACCGATTCGGTGACTTACGGCATGCTAACCTCGTCCAAAACCCTTGCACTGCGAAACGAGCCTAAGTATGTAAGCCTTGGCAGAATGCCTTTAAGCTCGGGGCCTGCGTTTTTCGTACCCAACATATTTGCACCCCGTGCGGCGCTGGAAGAAAACAGGCTTTTCAGGCCATTTCTTGCCGGGGTTCCTGTCGAACGGTTCACAATGGCGATCTGGGATGGTTACAATGTAGAAATGTACAACGTCAATCAAATCGATGCGGTACTTGACGAGCTGGGTTGGGACGGAACTACAAACGGTGGTGCCACAGCCTCAGAAGGCGTTTACTACTATTCCATTCAGGTGGTTACGCCACAAGGGTCATTCAGCAAAAAAGGATCGTTCATTTTACTGCGATGAAAAGAAGCACACTCACCGGCCTTATTCTACTTCTGCTCATTGGACAGATAAAAGCCCAGGGTGGGCAGTTTTCGCAGTTTTACTCCAGCGCTATTTTTGTTAACCCGGCGTTTGCAGGAACAAATCCGTACCTTTCAGCCAGGATAAACTTCAATAAAAGTAAGCTGGCAGGGGACGGATCACTTCATGATCTCAGTCAGGCCACCGTCTCCTACCCTGTTTTTCAAAATACGAGCAGGAAATTTCAGGTAGGTGGAGCGGGTCTTACCTTCTTTAAGGAAACCCAGGGCATTCAGGGCGCCTTTTCTACACAAAAAATATTGCTTACGGGCGCCTATGCACTGAAGCTAAAACGATTAAAGAACAACACTTTGATCTTTGGGTTACAGGGAGGCGTTACACAAACAAGAATCTCTCTGAATGGGTTACAATGGGGATCGCAGTACAACCCCTATATTGGCTTCGATAATACACAAAACCCGGAGGACATTGGCAAGCTGTCGTCTTACCACCCTGTTTTCAATTTTGGCGTTTTGTATTCCGCCATCGACAACCCCAATGCGATGTTCAGGGATCGGTCGTTTACCATTGGGCTCTCTGCCGACAATCTCAACACACCAAAAAGCCGGTTTGGCGGACTTTACCTTACTGACAACCCTATACTGTTCAAACTGGTTTCAAACGCCAAGTTTATCGTTACGCCAAAAACATATGTACACCCTTCCCTATTGGTGGCATACTCATCACAAAGCTATCAGGTGAACCTTGGCACCTACCTTTCACATCAGATCAACAGCACCATGTCCGATGTTGCTTTGACTCTGCAAGTAGGCACATGGTACCGGTTGTTTGATTCATTCATTGTGCTAGGCGGTTTCAAAATCAACGACTTTAGTGCGGGCATTAGTTACGACCTCAACTCGAATACTTATCGTAACAATGAGATTTATGGTCAAATTGCACCATCATTTGAAGTATCTTTGGGATATGACTTCAACTTCCGCAATAACCCCTTCAAGGTTAATAGCCCAATATTCTAAGACATGAAATTTTTTTGGTCTGCGTTGCTGCTTGCTTTTTCATTGCATGTCTCCGGTCAGTCTGTTGAAAAACTGAAGAAGGTGGCCGACGAATACTACGATGCGGAAAGGTACCTTGAGGCAGCGGAGTTTTACGATAAAGTGATCTCTCTTTCTCCCAGCGACCTTGAGTCGAGATACAGGCAGGCGTTTAGTTACTTAAAAAGTACCAACTACAACACAGCGGAAGAGAAATTCAGTGCGTTGAGTTTGATTTCCGGCCCGCATCAACCGTCCTCCATTTACTACCATGGGTTCCTGACAAAGATCAAGGGAGACTTTAAGGCTGCGGACTCCATCTTTAGCACTTTCCTCCAACTAGAACCAGCCAGCCAGCAAAAACTATTGTCACTGGTTAAGTTTCAGAAGGCTGGTTGTGAGCTGGGCATGAGGCTCCAGCGAGCCAAGCCCAAGTATAAGCTCACTTCTCTGACAGACGTTAATTCAGATCAAAACGATCTTGGGGTGATTGAGTGGCCGGTTAATGGCAACCTCGTGATGTCTACAACCCGAAAAGTGCACTCTCTCCAATACTACGACCCTAAGTTTGGCGACTATCTGCCAAGCCTTATATCGTACGGCAAAGCCAACAATAACAAATGGAAGGAAACCTCATTTTTCAAAAAACTCAACACCCGATGGTCGCAGGGCACCGGCTCATTTACCGGTGATGGCCGGACGTTTTACTATAGCGACTGCAACAAAGAAAGTACCTGCAAAGTGCTTGTCAGCACCTGGGATGGAAAAAACTGGACGGAGCCTGCCCAGCTTGACACTACCATCAATATGCCTGGCACTGATGTAAAGCATCCTTTTGTAACAGCAAGTGCGGACACCATCTTTTTCTCCTCCAACAGACCCGGAGGCCAGGGCGGGCTCGACATCTGGATGAGCCTTCGGATTGACAGCAGCAGATGGACAACAGCTATCAATCTCGGAGAAAGAATCAATACGCAGGGCGACGAAATAACGCCCTTCTACTCCCCTGCCTATAGCTGCCTAACGTTCGCCTCCAACGGCTTGGCTGGTTACGGTGGTTTCGATCTGTACCTGGCCAAGCAGCTGTCCTTTTTTGAACCAAAGGTATTTAACCTGGGAGTGCCCCTTAATAGCACTCTGGACGACACCTATCTATTCCTGGGAGAAAGCGGCTATCTCTCATCTAACAGAGATGGCAAAGAACTTGACGTCATGACCTTTTCCTACGGCAGTCTTAAAGAGTTTTTTGAGTACGTCATGACCAACGATGCCGTCATCGACTTTGAGTATTATGCTGCGTCTTCACTTGATCTTTACACCTTCCGGATGGATGATTACCAGGGATACGATATCTTTTTTCCAACAGGGAGAGACTCGGCCCCGCCAACCTTCAATACAACAACAAATCTTATTAATATACATGGCACAAATGTGGCACCTGGGGAACTTGTGCGCTTGACAATTGATTCGAGGACAGAGATTTTGACACTCGCCAATAATGCCGGACAGTTTACCTATCTGTTTACGCCAGACAGTCTCTCCAATAAGTACACAATAACTACTGCAAGCAACCAAACCCCCAGCGTAACAGAAGTCGACACAACTGGAACCTTTTATGAATACTCGTTCGAGAAAGTATACTTCGACTACGGTCGCTACCAGCTACGAAGTGAAACTATCGTGGCACTTAACGACCTGATAAGTCATTTCGATCAGGACAATATTGTTATGATCGACATTGAGACACACACCGATAGTCGAGGCAACAAAGATTATAACCTGACGCTGAGTGAAAACAGAGGTATTTCAATTATGAAATACCTGCTTGCCAAAGGAGTTCCTGAATCAAAAATGAGGGTCATTGCCATTGGTGAGGAAAAACCCCTCTCTGAAAAAGATTCATGGTATGCCCAGTTTTTCAATAGAAGAGCAGAAATCATTATTCACACTAAAGCCGAGGTCAACTACACCAAGCCAGAAATTTTCCTTGTGATGAGGAGCCTTGACTTAAACCTGGTGTCCCAGAACCTGGGTATTGAGCCTGCAAAACTACAAAGCTGGAATGGTATTGGCGCAAAGGCTGTTGCCGAGGGGAACACACTGAGAGTATTTGACGCTGAGTACAGAACACCAAGCATGCGCAACCTCATCAATCAAAAAGACATAGATGATAATTTTTTTCTGTACACAGTAAAACCAGGAGAGACACTTGAATCGATTGCCAGGAAGTTCAAAACCATTGAAGAGCTTATATACGAAATAAATCAACTTGAAGAAGAGTTGAAGCCCGGGGACGAAATAATCGTGATGTTGTAATTACTTCTTCGACACAAGAATGAAGGCACCCCAGGTAAAGGGATCCGGATATTGTTGCTTAAAACGCTGTCTTGCTGTGAAAAAAGAGTCTTCGATAGAATGCTCTTTCACAAACTCCGAGTAAAACATGTTCATGAAGTTTTTGGTGGCTGTATCGTTCACCTTCACCAGAGAAATAATAAGGTTGCTTGCCCCAGCCACCAAAAAAGCCCGCTGTAAACCGTAAACGCCCTCCCCATTCTTAACCGTTCCCAATGCCGTTTCGCAAGCCGACAGGACGACAAGCCGGGTTTGGTCAAGCTTAAGGTTCATCGCTTCATAGGCAGTCAATATACCATCGTCCCCGGTGCTCTTATCTCTGGCAAGATAAACGCCCGAATGAAGCAACGCACTCTGCCGCTTGCTGTCTTCCTCAAAATAGCCATGAGTCGCCAGGTGAAGAATACCCGGATCCTGATTAAGTTTGAGGTTGCTCTCAGTTGCATTCAGATAATAGAAATCTGACACTTTCCACTTTCCTCCCTGTAGAATCTCGGTTACATCATCAGCCTCCCTTTCCGCTTCTGGCAGTGGGTTGAGCGGTGAATTCAAATTCAGTGTTGTAAAGTCAGGATTGCCAAAGATTGCGGCTGTGTTCATTTTATTGGCAGCCACCTTGCCCCCCTGAATAAAATCCTTTCCACTGGTAATATGTACAAGCTTATATTTGTCCGACACATATTGCTGGGTGGCCGAATCATACAAAACGGCCGGGTTTAACTTGTGATAGATGCCATCCGGGGCGTAATAAACCTTCTTGTCTGTTTTAAGTTCGGTGTCAATTTTTTTCCAGAATACATTATAGGAAGCCGCATCCTCAAGGCCATACCTGAGGGAATTCTTATAGTAACTATACTGATCCACCAGCCGATCACTGCCATCAAGCTTGATCCTTTTGAGCTGGTTAGAGCCTCCCTGCAGAATGAACACCACGTAGCTGCTTTGGTCGTCAAAACCCTGTTCTGCACCAAATTTACCAAGCTTGAATGAGTAGTTCCTGAATTCGATCACTTCTACGACCACTGCGCTGTCAGCAATATTCTTTTCAACGTCCTGCCAGCTGTAGAACGAAAGTTCGCTCTGAGAAGAGAAGGTTGACGAAAGTAGCGCCATCTTTTTTTCGAGATTGTTGCACTGATCCTCCAGACTTTCGATGTTGATCCCCCTCAGCGCCAGCTCATGTTCAGAAAGAAGGTAGCTTTGAGCCAACATATACTTCGCCTCTCTCCACTCAATAAAACTATTTTTTACGGCGGGATCTGAATTTTCCAACATGCTAGTACGCATCTTGTCGGCCGCATAAAACAACACCGATTTTGTATTCAAATAGTAGTTGTAAACCTTTTCCGTCCACTCTGTTTCAAAATATCTTTTCCCAAAAGAAATACTCGCAAAACGCTCCAGGTTAAACTTAATGTCTTCAAAAAATAACTGCCTTTGTTGATCCGTGAGTACTGGAAACACCGACTGCATGTGGTGAATTTCTGTTTTTAGTGCCCCGTCAAAATGTTCGAGTGCCTGAAGTGTATCTCCCTTGTTCAGAAAGTGAACTCCGAGGTCATTGAGGCTCTTCGCATACATCGGATGTTTCTCTCCCAGCTTCTCCTTCCTGATTTTCAGCGCTTGCAGCAAAAGTTTCTCCGACAATTCCACATACCCAAACGCCTGATAAATCAGCGCTATGTTGTTAAGTGTTGTGGCATACCTGGGGTTTTCCGGACCATAAATAGTCTTGTCCAAGTCAAGCACCCTCATATACATATTGAGGGCACTACTAATGTCTCCAAGGCTTTTTTGGCAATTAGCCAAATTGCTCAGCACGTTAGCATAATCGGGGTGGACGCCGCCATATAGCTCCCGCATCGCTGCGGCACTCTCCTGAAACATAGTAAAAGCCTTCTTGTAGTCTTTCTTCTTTGAATAAATAGCGCCGATGTTGTTGACTACATACGGTAAGATTTCTATCCTGCTACCTGCATAGTTTAACAAGTCCTCAAAATATGCCTCCGAGGTAACAAGGTCGTTGACTTTAAAGTATAGTACAGCCAGGGTATTTAGTGTTTCTATTCTAAGTAGTGAGTCTGACGGGTAACGCTCCTTTTTCAACTGTAGATTGCTCAGCAGCTGGTTCTCCGAGGCAGAAAACTCACCTCTGTCAAGCTTTATTGCCGCCAGTCTATCCAATGCCCGCAGATGCATGACCTCATTCTTTCCCTTCAGCGCTTCTATAGCCTTTTTCAATGCTATTTCACCCTCCTCAAAGTCGCCCATGTCCCTTAGAAGTGTTCCATACTCTGTCAGCACTCCGCCCCGAATAGAATCATTCTCAGCAAAGTACAGTGCTGACAATCTGAGGGCACGCTCGAACTGACTTCGGCTCTTTTCATATTGGCCAACTTCCATATAGAAGAGTCCATTTTTGTAGGTGGCGTCGAGGTAAATCTGGCTCTGTTCGGAATAATTCTTTCGCACGAGCGAGTCAGCCCAAAGCAGATACGACTCAGCTGCCAGGTAGTCACTATTGTTCTGATAAGCCGCTGAAAGGTTCAAGCATATTTTGATAAGTCCGGGGCTTAGGCTATCGTATAGCTCTAGTTCTTCCCTCAAGCTGTTTTGAATGGCCCTGATAGCTCTGTTGTGTTCTGCAAAGCCCAGGTAAATAAGTCCGATATTATTGTATGCTTCTGCGTACCCCACCTCCCTCTTACAAAGTCCCGAGTCGAGCTTTACGATGAGTTGATCAGCAAAGTGCAAAGACCTGGCCCTATCTATTTTTGAGTAGTAGTTAGCGCTGTCCAACTGTTCCAGGCAATTTTGAGAAATGGCCAGAGTTGGAGTTAAAAAAAATGCAAACCAGGAAAGATAGAAAAGTAGTCTATTCATAATAGGATTCAATCCTATATACGCACGAAACTAGCAGTTGCAGATTGGCAAAACATAAGTTTTCCTTCAAATATTTATATGAAAAGGATGGACGGTCTTCTACAGGTCAATCCCAAGGAGAAATACAACAATAAATAACTTCAATATAGTCTGACTATCATTTTGCGAGGTGCCTGGAGATTGTAAAGTAAAAGCTACTTCCGCTGCCTGCTTTCGACTCCACCCAAATCTTGCCTCTATGTAGTTCAACTATCTTTTTACAAAATGCGAGGCCAATACCGGTACCTTCGTAAGAGGCGTCGCCATGGACCCTTTTAAAAATGATAAAAATCTTATCAAGGTCATCTTGTTTTATACCAATACCATTATCTATGACTAAAAATTCAAAAAAATCACTTTCCTCTTTTACCGACAATTCTATTATGGGTTCCACATCTCTACGCCTGAACTTGATCGCATTGCTAATCAGGTTCTGAAACAACTGATTGAAATCCAGCGGAAAAACTGCCAGGGGCGCCATGCGCCTTACTGATTCATCAATCAGCACCTTTGTGCCGCTTTCAGAGACCGCCGACTGGAGGTCTCCGACGACATTTTTTATTACCTCATCGCATTTAATCTCTTTTGGCTCTAACTGCCGGCCAATGCGGGCGTAGTCCAAAAGTCCCTTAATTAACAACTTCAAGCGCTCCACTGAAAAAGAAATGTAGTCCAGGCTGTTTTCGAAATCTCCGTCTCCTTTCTTTGAACTCGGCAGCTTAAGTACTTCGGTGATGCCAAGTATGGTATTGAGGGGTTCCTGAAGATCATGTGAAGCTATATAGGTAAACTGCTCCATTTCCTCGTTTTTGATTTTCAGTTCTTTAACAAGCCTCTCAGATTCAACCATCTCATTTCTTATACTTTCCTTGAGTGAACTTTCCTTGTCAAGCGTTTGGGCAAGGCCGGAGGTGAGCATCTGAATAGAGACTGCAAACAAAACACTTAGCAGCACCTGATTTGATGCAACGGCCAGCCAGGCCGCAGGCGTGTAAATGTTCACCAGGGCGGAATCCATCAAACCAAGGTGCATGCCTAGTGCGAATAGAACACAGATTGCAGTATTCGCAGCAATACACCAATAAGCCAGTTTGCTGGAGTAAATGAGACTTACAAAAATGACGGTGGATAACAGATACAAAAGACCAGGCCCGTATACCCCCATGTAGTACAATAGTGTAACTGACAACAGGTACATTGTAAACACAAACAAAAGCTTTCGCCAACGTAGATTCATTTTTTTGGAGAACGTGACCATTGCCAGTAACGCCACGGCGAGGCTGTCGTAAAATGCTATGTAGGGTTGATCGAGATAATAACATAGAACCATTGCCGGTATGTAGGCAATCATACACACTGGCAGCATGTAAACAACTATCACTTGGAACAGTTTGTCTCGCCAATACCCAACTCCCTTTACATCCGGAACAGCGCCATTCGAAAGTCTTGACGCCACCAGTTCCTTATATTTTGACCAAATACTCATGCAACGGTTTTACTTACTAACAGCATTTTTTTAACATCAAAAAAAACTTAATCAGATTGACGGAAGGAGTTAATTGTACAGTGAAGTTAACGAATGGCAAAACGATCAGATGCGTCACCCTATCCCAAATTCGACAAATAAAAAAGCCAATAGTCTCTCAACACCACTTGCAGCCTTTTTAACGAATTGCGTTTCGACAAACAATACATCCGACAAGACCAATAATAACCTAAGTTTTTTCTAAATTCACCTATCTAATATCTGGTAGCCTGAGAACGGGAAGACATTCTGGTTCCAGGCCGGTATTGCACATCCTTTAAAAATCAAAATTATGAAGGCGATTACACTTGTTGGTCTTTTACTTCTTACTTACGTCAATGGTTTTGGGCAGGGCGTTCCCTCATCAGATATTCAAATAAAAACAGCCTTGCTTGCTGCACCTACGGAACTCAGGGACGGAGCCAAAATCTACGGCTACAATAGTGCAGGAGAATTTATCACTCTCCGAGAGGGAACAAATGGGCTTATATGCCTCGCCGATGACCCCAATTCAAAGGGCTTCAATGTGGCCTGCTACCAAAAGGATCTCGATCCTTTTATGGCAAGAGGCAGAGAATTAAAGAAGGAAGGCAAAACATCGCAGGAAATATTCGACATCAGAGAAACTGAAACAAAGGCTGGGAAAATAAATATTCCCAAGGGCAGCACACTCTATGTTTATAATGCTGAGGATGGCGATGTTACCTGGGTTTCCGGCGAAGTGGTTAATGGCTACTTAAGATATGTGGTGTACGTCCCTTTTGAAACTTCTGAGTCAACCGGCCTTCCTACAAAACCAGAATTTGAAGGGCAGCCATGGATCATGAACCCTGGTACTCACAGGGCGCATATCATGCTTAGTCCGCCGAGAGAGTAGTAATTGTCTCCTTTTTCGCTTTTTCTGGTGAGCACTTAAACGAAAAGCCCGGGAATCGAGAACCTGTGTCCTGGAGTTTGGTTTTGCATTGGGGCATTGATCAATTAATATTCCTTCGGGCAGAAGTATGAAGCAACGTTCAGTAGCAGCTTGTTTATTTCAGCACAAATTTCACCGTTTTTTCAGCACGACCATCGAGTATTTTAAGGATGTACATAGTAGCTGACATTAGATCGGTTGAGATCGGTAGAGTGATGTGTTGCTGCCCCTCATGCAAATAAATGCTACTTTCGGCAAGCACATTTCCTCCGGTTTCGAAAAGGGCTAAATATGCCTGGTCATTGTCAGCAGCAAATACATCGAAAGCTAGACTTTGCCCTTGCTTGTCGAAGTTAACATTGTGCACTTTCAATTCAGCCTGATGCAAATCGGCATTATTATAGCGTACGGTCTTAGAAAAGCTGTATTTGCCATCAAAATCAGTCTGCCTGACCCGATAGTAAGTAGATAACCCAGGTTTCGGGCTGAGCGGGCTATCGTACCTGTTAATGCCTTGGGTGGATCCGCTTCCGTCCAATTCTGCAATTGCATCAAAGTAAACACCATCGGTACTTTCTTCGACACTGAAATAGTCATTGTTCTCTTCCCAGGCGGTGCTCCAATTCAGCACTGTCTTACGCCCCTTTTCTTCAATCCAAACGTCAATAAACTCAACAGGAAGCACCTCCTCCTCTCCCAATACAGAAAAGGGACTCAGTGAGGTAATACCTGATCGGGTGGTAAAGAAAGGCCCCAGGCCACTTGCCGAGGCTGCCGAGTTAGCATCCCAAGCACCGCCCGTATAGTGACTAACGTAAGAACGGTCTCTGTCGAAGGAGGCAGATTCATCTGCCGCATTCCAATACATTGTGAATGACACGTCGATTACTGAAGCGTCGCTACCAACCTGCCACGTCTTGTTTACCCGTGGCAGCGAAACCGGATCGCCCATCACCCCGTTTTCCAGTACGTTGTCATGTACCCTCACGGAAAAGTTGCCAGCAGATCCTGTTGCCGACTGCGTAACTGCTATAGGCGTGTAAGAGGCTTGACCGACAGGGAAAACAACAGGCGTATTGTCATTGGCTACAGGCATAGTTAAGGTTCCTGTTCCAGTGGTTTTCACCCATCCGCTGGTAAAGTCGATGGTACCTCCATCACTTACTGTCAAATCATTGTCACCTAAAATAATGCTTGCGCTACCCATGCTTAGGCCGCCTCTTAGATTCACGTCTTTCTCGAGGGTCAAATCGTTGGCAGCCGCAACATTCTTAAAGTGAGTCTTTGAGTTTCCTTTTATTACAGGCGTAGCTCCCGTAAAAACAACTGTGCCTGTGGCGCCTTCGAGCACATTGATGGCGGTGCTGTTATTGGCCCAATTTCCCTCAAGGTAAATCGTTCCTTCCAATACAATATCACCCTGCAAAACACCATCGTCAGCGATGCTTACCGAGGCGTCAGAGCCACCGAGCACCTTCAAAAACGCTCCGCTTTTGACAACAATCGTTGCACCATTATTCAAAACACCAGCAGACTGTGCGCTGAGTGCACATATATTTACTAAGTGAGTCACTAAAAGCAACACGAGAGTTTTCATCTTCATGGCCTACCCTAGTTAATTCTGTAAACCATAAAATTCATGGAAGAGGCATCAAAGGTAGTACTACTCATATGGTTCACATAAAACCAAAGTTCCAGATAGTCGCCGGCAGCAAGCGATATCAGTCCGCTAAAGCTACCAACGTCAGTCGTGCCAGTTTTCATGGTCTTTTTTGCGGTAAGATTAGTAGCAGTTACCCCATTTTTGTGTACCTGAGCCCATACTTCCCGGTCTGTTTGAATACCTGACATTGTGAAGGCTAAATAAACTTGTACCATGTAAATACCACCACCTTCAGAACCTATCACTATTTTGTCGGGAATGCTTACAGAAGAGCCTTCCGTAATGGTCAGTTCATCGCCTCCGGCCGCTTGGCTGGCAGAACCGCTTACAAACCCAATCCATGTTTTACTTGGCAAAACCGACGACAAATTTGAGGTGAGGTGAATTTCTCCATAGCTGGGTCGCCGTAAATTACCTGCATCCCATACCTCATGCCATTCACCACTCCTGAAAATCATCAGTTCCGAAAAATCAGAATCAAATACTAAAAGCCCTTCGGCCGGAGAGGAAATGGATGTTCGCTGGCTGGTTGTTAGCCGGGGAGGCAGGAAGCCTTTGGTAGTGGACTTAACATCTAACATGGCCGACGAAGCCCCGGTATAGCTGTCATCGTCGGTAACAATTACTTGCTGACCATAACTTTTGGCTGTGAGCAAGCAAACAACAAACAGTAGATAGAATCGAGTCATGAGAGTATAATTTGAACCTATACAAAGGTGCTCCCATAAAAAACTTATAACAGACTCATCTGCTGCAATTTATAACCCGAGTAAGAAAACTGAGCAAACACGAATAAAAACAGGCCTTTATGCCAAGTACAGCATTCAGTCATGAATAACTGAATGTAAGTTTTCCTTCTTAGTGGTACTTTTCGCTAAAAGGCATCAAAAGCCCTCATCCATAAATTCATCGTCCTGAGGCCGTTTCCTAGGCTTTCGCTGATATACCCGAACAAAATCTACTTCCATTCGCTGAGGCCAGTCGGTAGACTCCAACCCTTGTCCTTGCCTCACCGAAACATTGAGAATGAGGTAAAATGGATTAAAAAATGGCCAACCATCTTTTCCTGTGCCGTCATCCACTGCTTTATGGTACTTCTTCCCATCCACAAACCATTCAATCTTTGTGGGAGTCCACTCTATAGAGAATGTATGAAACCTTTTATCGACAGCGCTCAGTTGTATATGTCCCATTCTCTCGGTGCCAAGAGAGAGGTTGTAAGCGGAAGTATGCACCATACCATGGATCACGTCCACTTCAGCGCCTGAATGCACCATAATGTCCAACTGTCCATCCTCAGGTAGTTTGACAGGCCTGTCGTCGAAGTAGGGAAGCATCCATATGGCAGGGCTGGTACCAGAGCCAGCGGGGAGTCGTGCCCTCACCTCAATCTTTCCGTATAGCCACTCATTCTTCCCACGGGTAACCACCCTGGCCGAGGTGTAATCAGCGTCTCCAAATTTTTCCCGGTGAGCTTCAATAACAAGGTAGCCCGACTCAACTCTGGCATTGTTGGTTCGCTTGTAGGTGTAGTATTGCTCTTCATTGCCCCCCCAACCACAAAACACCGGGCAACCATCTCCAACATCATAGATCCACTTGGTGCTGTCCGGCAATCCCTTGTAATCGAATTCGTCAGACCACGCAAGCCTGTACCGTTGCGCATTGGCACAATATCCAACCAAACTAACGGCAACTACCGCCGCACCAACTATCAACCTCCATTTACTCTTCATCCAAAAAAATTCTATGATGATTTTCTACAAACATTAAATGTAATTGAAAGTTAACTAAAACGAACAACTATCATTTTCAATGTCAGATATTACAGCTATCTTTTCTGCCATTCAGCTAACACCTGACAGTATCAAAGTGCTCAGTTAGCAAGAACATTTTCCAATTTATCCAGAATGATCTTTTATCGTGGTCTAAAATATTTGAAGCAAACAGAATTTTATTGCAATAAAGAGTGTATTCATATATAGTTGCCTACCTTTCGGTAAAATTCACCCGAGTTAACAATTTAAAGAGTATAATAAACCATGGAAAATCGTCGCTTTTTACCTGTAATCGTGGTGCTGCTCATTGCAGTCATTCTCCTCATCTATCTTTCTTCTAGTATTTTTTACACAATACGTCCAGGAGAAAGGGCCGTTCTCTTCTATAAATTTGGTAGAGGGATGGACAAGGAGAACATTCAAATGCCCGGCTTTCATGTGAAAGCACCCTACAATGAGCTTTTCGTATATGATGTGACCGAAAATCAAGTGGAGGAAACCCTCGACGTGCTTGACAGAAACGGTTTGTCTATCAGCGTCGATGTCTCAGTTAGGTTTCACCCAATGTTCGACAAGATCGGGTATATACAAGAGACTTTCCAACAGGACTACGTAAACAGGTTGGTCGTACCAGAGGTACGGTCTACCGTTCGTCAGGTAATGGGTAGATTTTCGGCTGAGGAAATATACTCGACCAAACGGCCCGAAGTGGAAGCAGCTATCAAAACTGAAACAGAAGCGGTTCTGGGTGCTGAAGGCAACTTCATTCAGATGCGGGCTCTTCTTATTCGGTCCATCAAATTACCAGAGCAAATAGGTCTTGCCATCGAAAACAAGTTGAAGCAGGAACAGGAAGCGCTGGCCTACCAGTTCAGGCTCGACAGAGAAAAAAGTGAGGCAGAGCGTAAGCGCATTGGTGCTGAAGGTGAAGCTGCCGCTAACAAAATTATCAACAGCAGTTTGACCGATGAGTTGCTCAAGATGAGAGGCATTGAAGCCACTCAGCAATTAGCCAACTCGCCTAACGCAAAAATTGTAGTTATTGGCAGTGCAAAGGACGGACTCCCTCTTATTTTGGGAAATAATTGATCTTTCCTGATCCAATAATTTTACATATTTTAGGGCAGCATTATTTATCGTTAGTAACATATAAATTTATTCGAATCAATGTCTAAAGTTGCTGAAATACATTACGACGGCCAGGTTTACGAAATGCCTGTGATTGAGGGTTCAGAAAATGAAAAAGCAATCGACATTAGTAGCCTCAGAGCAAAAAGCGGGCTGATCACCATTGATCAAGGCTTCAAAAACACGGGCTCTACGACGTCAGCCATCACCTTTCTCGATGGAGAATTGGGCATTCTAAGATACCGTGGTTATCCAATTGAGGAACTTGCCGAAAAATCGACCTTCCTGGAAGTGGCCTACCTGCTTATTTACGGAGAGCTACCTAAAAAAGACACCTTCGACAGTTTCAAAAAAGACATCACGCACCATACACTTGTGCATGAGGACATCAAGAAAATACTGGAAGGGTTTCCAAGCAATGCCCACCCAATGGGGGTGCTTTCTTCGTTGGTTTGCTCACTTACTGCTTTTTACCCTGAATCTCTCGACCCAAACAGGTCGTGGGACAAAGTGAATCTTGGTATTATCAGGCTGATCGCCAAAATGCCAACTTTCGCCGCCTGGGCATATAAGAACGAAATGGGGCACCCGGTCATATATCCAGACAATAACCTCGACTACTGCGGCAACTTTCTGAAGATGATGTTTGCTCTTCCTGCAGATCAGTATCAGGCAGACCCGGTAGTTGCCAGCGCTTTGGACAAACTGCTCATCCTCCATGCAGATCACGAACAAAACTGTTCAACGTCAACTGTGCGGATTGTAGGCTCATCACAGGCAAGCCTTTACTCTTCAGTATCTGCAGGTATCAATGCGCTGTGGGGCCCGCTCCATGGTGGTGCCAATCAGGCGGTTATAGAGATGCTGGAAGCTATTAAAGAAGATGGCGGCAACAGTAAAAAGTGGCTTGAAAAAGCGAAGGACAAAGATGATCCTTTCCGTTTGATGGGATTTGGCCACAGAGTGTACAAGAACTTTGATCCAAGGGCGAAGATAATCAAGAAAGCAGCTGACGACGTTTTGGCGAAAATGGGTGTGAACGACCCAGTGCTTGATATTGCCAAAGAGTTGGAAGAGGCAGCATTGATAGATCCTTATTTCGTAGAAAGAAAGCTTTACCCCAACGTAGATTTCTATAGCGGCATCATTTACAGAGCCATTGGCATACCCACAGAAATGTTCACTGTGATGTTTGCACTGGGAAGGCTTCCGGGCTGGATTGCCCAGTGGAAGGAAATGAGAGCCAACAGTGAGCCTATCGGCAGACCAAGACAAGTGTACGTAGGTGAGGTAGAAAGAAACTACGTCCCAATTAGTAAAAGATAAGATCGTTTTTGATCAAAATAACTTAGCCCTGTCTTGCGATAGGGCTTTTTTTTAGCCAATTTGTTCTGAACACTGAGCCAGTAATAATCGACCAGGGATGGCAGCTAAGAAATTTCATGTTTTCATTGTAGACGATGATCCATCTTTTCGTTTCATAACAAAAAAATTGTGTGAGAAGGAACCATCGATTGGCCGGATAGAAGACTTTGAAGACATTTACGATGCCCTGAGGCAAATCATGCTCCACAAAAAAAGTGCTGAGAATTTGCCGGACGTAATCCTTCTTGATTTGAACTTTCCAACACTTAATGGCTGGGAGTTTCTGGAAGGTTTCGTGGATCTTCAGGTATCTCTGGCTAAAAAAATTCCGGTGTTTGTCATCAGCTCCTCACTTCTGAATTCCGACAGGGCAAGAGCAAAGGAAATCGACATTGTAAAAGGCTTTTTTTCTAAGCCAATCACTCTTGACCAGGTAACCTCAATCATGCAGTCGCTTGACCACGTTTAGGACGAGGAAACTGATCTTACTTTCGATAAAGTAAATGCCGTTGTCACACCCACAATAGCGCCCATCAGGTGCGACTCCCAGCTCACGCCAGGCTGCGAGGGGAAAATACCATGGATGATACCTCCATACAAAGCCACTACAACAATAGAAATGAATAGGGATTTAAAATCCTTTCGAAAAATACCGAAGGAAATAAGAAAAAAAGCCAATCCATAGATCAACCCACTGGCACCGACATGGTAGAAAGGCCTGCCAAACAACCAGACAAATATCCCCGTGAAAAGGTAACACTGGAGAAATACCCGGGTGGCAATCTTGTCATAAAAATAATAGAGGGCGCCTCCCAAAAAAAGTAATGGAAGCGTGTTGGATGTGATGTGCATCCAGCTGCCGTGAATCATCGGGCCGGTAAGTATGCCGATTAGCCCGTAGAGCGTTCTTGGGTAAATACCAAGAAAACCAAGGTCAACAGACAGGTAATTCTCCACAGCGAAGAAAGCCCACATTAAGAAGACAAGCCTGAGGGGCGGGAGAATGTATTTTCCGTTAAGCATAAAAAAACCCAGGGACTGCCTGGGCTGTTCATTGTCAAATAGATTTTTACTTCTTAGCCGGGTCGTTGATCATTGTCAACTCCATCAATTTAGCCTCTTCGTAACTAACTGACAAATACCCGAGAATGCCACCCGAGGATTCCGCAATCTTCTTGGCAATATCCTTCAGGCTCGCATAAAACTCAGTCGAGAAAGTTTTGTTTAGCTTCGGCAGAATGAGGTTCAGCTTTTTCAGTTCTCTGTTGATGGCCGGCCCTCTCTCGGCTGCCTTGTGAGGCAACTCTTCTATCATGGTCATGAAATCATTTTCAAACCTCTCTCCTACTGCCTTATAGTAGCCTAGAAGTGACTCCCTTGCTTTCTGCTGTTTCACCTTAGCCAGCTGAATTGCTTTCTGGATTTCTGATTTGTCAATATTATCGTCTGCGCCCGCAATAAGCACCGATACATAGGCAGGTGCCTTTAGCAAAATTTCTACTTCATCGTCACGAAGCTTCTCAAATTCAGGTATCATTAGATATCGTTTGTTGAAATGAATGTCTTATGCGAAAATATCAAAAATTGCGTTACTGAAAGCGATGAGTCATCACTTTTACGAACAAACATTTAAACCTCACTGTATTTCTAATGTTTTAGTTAAATTTAAAGACTTGGAAAGCTAAAAAGAAAACATGGCCAACATAATAGATTTATCTTATTTGGAAAAAGTTTGCGAAGGAGATACTGAATTCATGAAAGAAATGATCGAGGCATTTATCGAGACTATTCCAGAGAATTTGACTGAAATGCAAAGCGCACACAATGCTGCTGACTGGCCTCTGCTGGCTCGAATCGTCCATAAAATGAAGCCATCCATCGCATTTATGGGCATAGAGGAGCTAAAAGCCAATGTGCTTGAGCTGGAAGCGCTAGCCAAAGAGGGGAAAAAGCCTGCCGAAATAAAGGTACTTGTCGACAAAGTTGATGGCACCACCACTCAAGCCATTGCTGAATTGAGTGAATTACTGAAGACATTCTAGCGACCTTATTGCATGTAAAGCAAAAAGGCTGTGCTTCATGGAAGCACAGCCTTTTTCTCGACTTTGGCCTTTTACTAGATAAGTTATAAATAAGCTCAAT